>ERZ772979.1109-NODE-1109-length-16412-cov-10.678975_pt1 | contig 16412 bp, 9 predicted proteins | sample MGYA00511130_ERZ772979 | MGnify/ENA primary metagenome ERZ772979 (study PRJEB29015, sample SAMEA2738103) | human oral metagenome | biome: human oral; feature: human-associated habitat; material: saliva | place: China | collected 2186 ... | reverse complement strand
CTCCGCTGGATAAGAGGAATACTCGCGATAAGGCGAAGGGCTTGTGTATCACTTCGGAGAGGTATATCGGGGAGCTGGGCGCACGGTGCCTTAGCACTCTAAAAAGAGGGCAGGACTCTAAGGCAACAGTCTCTATTTAAAGTAGCAGCTATTGATAGGGTAAATGAAGGAATAGCTCAAGCTTATTAAAATGAGTGGCTAATGAGTGAACCATCTGATTCTCTTGCTGTTTTCTAAGTGAAAGTCACTTTTCTGATTCTTGGTTGACTTGCTAAAAGCCGCATTTTAGGCTCAAAATAAGATGCAAATTCTCTTAAAATAGGGTTCGAGGAGCGGTGAAAACTCGTCTGAAGGGACTGCGGTGTGATGGGATTTATGCGTAATGCATATCTTTGCATAGTCAATGTGACAATACAGAGGGTTAATGCGGATTATTTTCCCTTATTAGAGTATGGAGATGCTCCTGAATCACGACGCATGAGCCTGTAGTAGTGCTCCTCTTGAACGCTAAGACGGAGGTATCTGCCGAGGCATTGCAGAAATAGAAGATCAAATAAGTATCTAAATAGAATACAGTTATGGCTAAACTCAAGAAAGAAGAACTGCTGGAGATGTACCGCAAGATGGAGGACATCCGCAACTTCGACAACAAGGTCAACCAGCTGGTGCGTCGTGGGGAAGTCCCTGGTATGACGCACTTCTCCGTGGGCGAAGAAGCTGCTAATGTCGGTGCTATTGCTGGTCTGGAGAAGGGCGACCTCATTACCTCCAATCACCGTGGCCACGGTCAGAGTATCGCTATGGGCATTGACCTGAATGGTATGATGGCTGAGATCATGGGTAAGGCAAATGGTGTCTGTAAGGGTAAGGGTGGCTCGATGCACATCGCAGATGTCGATGCCGGTAACCTCGGTGCCAATGGGATCGTCGGTGGCGGTATGGGTATCGCTATCGGTGCAGCCCTCACTCAGAAGATGAAGAACACGGGTAAGATCGTCGTATGCTGCTTCGGTGACGGCGCTACTAATGAAGGTTCTTTCCATGAAACGCTGAACATGGCAGCCATCTGGAATCTCCCCGTAATCTTCTATTGTATCAACAACGGCTATGGCATCTCTACGCCTATCAGCTCTGTGATGCGTACGAAGCACGTCTATGAGCGTGCTGCTGCCTATGGTGTCCCTGGCGTCTTCATCGAAGATGGTAATGACCTCTTAGCTGTACGTGAGACGATGGACAAGGTGATCAAGGATGTCCGCGCTGGCAAGGGTCCTGTCCTCGTCGAAGCTATCTCCTACCGCTGGTACGGTCACTCGACCTCTGACCCTGGTAAGTATCGTACGAAGGAAGAGGTAGACGAGTGGAAGAAGAAGGATCCAATCCTCAAGTTCCGTAACTACCTGCTTGATAAGAAGCTTGCTAAGGCTGAGGAGCTCGATGCTATCGAAGCTGCAAGCCACAAGGCCATTGACGCTGCCGTAGAGTACGGTCGCAAGGGTCCCGAGCCCTCTCCTGAGTCGGCCTTCGAAGATATCTTCACCGAATAGGCCACTGCTCTTCACTAACCCTAAGAAAAAGAATAAACTATTATGATAGAAGGACAAGAAACAAAGGTGATGTCCGTGCGTGACGCCATCATCGAAGCGATGAGCGAAGAGATGCGTCGCGATGAGAACGTCTTCCTTATGGGTGAAGATGTCGGCGTCTATGGTGGTGACTTCGGTACCTCAGTAGGTATGCTGGAGGAATTCGGCAGTGAGCGTGTACGTGACACGCCTATCTCCGAGAACGCTATCTCGGGTTGTGCTGTCGGTGCTGCTCTGACGGGGATGCGTCCTATCGTCGACGTGACCTTCATGGACTTCGTCGTGTATATGATGGACAACATCGTGAACCAGGCTGCTAAGACCCGCTATATGTATGGTGGTAAGGGTTCTGTGCCCGTTGTCTTCCGCTGTGCTGCTGGCTCGGGTCTGGGCTCTGCTGCTCAGCACTCTCAGAGTCTCGAATCATGGTTCTGCCACATCCCTGGTCTCAAGGTCGTAGCTCCAGGTACCCCTGCAGATGTCAAGGGGCTGCTGAAGGCCGCTATCCGTGACAACAACCCTGTAATCTTCCTTGAGTACAAGGCCCAGTACAATATGAAGGGCGAGGTGCCCACCTCTCCTGACTTTGTCCTGCCTATTGGCAAGGCTGATATCAAGCGTGTCGGTAAGGATGTCACCGTGGTTACCTACGGTCGTATGCTGGAGCGCGTCCTCAAGGCTGCTGACAAGGCTGCTGAGAAGGGTATCGAGGTTGAAGTGGTTGACCTCATGACGCTGGCTCCGCTGGATCGCGAGACGATCATCGAGTCCGTCCGCAAGACGGGTCGTGTACTCCTCGTCAATGATGCTCACAAGACGGGTGGTTTCCTCGGTGAGATCGCAGCTTCTATCGCTGAGAGCGGCGCCTTCGACTATCTCGATAGCCGCATCCTGCGTCTGGCCGCTGAGGATATCCCTACGCCTTACAACCACTCTCTCGAGGTCGCTATGCTCCCCGATGTTGATCGCATCCTGAAGTATATCGAGCGCCTCTACGACAAGCGCTAATCGTCGCACACGAAGATACTATCCACGTATAGCCCTCTACCCCAATCACAGGTGAGGGCTATACGTCATAAGAATAATCTGAATATGGGAAATGATAAACTAAGAGCCACACCTGCAGCTCGCTCATTGGCTCACCGCATGGGAGTCGACCTGAATGCGATCGCAGGCTCTGGCTACAAGGGGCGTATCCACGCTGAGGACGTAGCTGAATTCAGCTACGAGAAGGCAGGTGGTATCACTCCTCTGGCTAAGAAGATCGCTGATGCCTTTGGCGTCGATACCTCTACGATTAAGGGGACGGGCTTCCGAGGGAAGATCACGCGATCTGATGTAGCTGCTGTCCTTGGAGATCGCTATTACCCCAACCTCGAGGGGATCATCGATCCCTTCACGCAGGATAAGCCTGCTGCTCCTGCCGCCGCTCCAGCTGCAGCATCGGCAGCCGCTCCCGCTGCTTCAGCTCAAGCTCCTGCACCTGCTGCCTCTGCAATCGCCGCTGCTCCAGGTGAAGTCGAGATCGTACCGATGAATATGATGCGTCGCGTCATCGCTAAGCGTATGGCCGATAGCTACTTCTCTGCTCCTACCTTCGTCCTGAACTATGAGGTCGATATGTACGAAGCTACGAAGCTCCGCAAGCAGCTCCTCGAGCCTATCAAGGAGAAGACAGGCAAGAAGCTCACTGTCACGGATATCATCTCCATCGCTGTCGTGCGCACGCTGATGAATCACCCTTATATCAATGCTTCACTCTCTGCTGATGGCTCACAGATCGAGCTTCACAACTATGTGAACCTCGCTATGGCGGTCGGTATGGATGAAGGCCTTCTTGTTCCTGTCGTTCATGGAGCAGAGAAGCTTGGTCTCGTAGACTTGATGCTTCGTCTCAAGGATATCACCGAGCGTGCTGTTGGCAAGAAGCTTACCCCACAGGATCAGGAAGGTAGCACCTTCACCATCTCCAATCTGGGTATGTATGGTGTCGAGTCCTTCACCTCGATCATCAACCAGCCTAACTCCGCTATCCTCTCCATAGCAGGGACGAAGGAAATGCCCGTCGTACGCAACGGTGAGGTCGTCATCCGCCCCATCATGAAGATGAGCTTGACCAGCGACCACCGTGTCATCAACGGTCTTGGTGCAGCTAAGTTCATGCAGGAGCTGAAGGCTACCCTGGAGTCTCCACTCCCTCTCCTCGTTTAAATCAACCACTCGAACCACAAAAGAAGATCCTAAATAGATATGGCAACAGAGATCATCATGCCCAAGACGGGCTTAGATATGACCGAAGGTGAGATCGTCAGCTGGCGCAAGAACGAGGGAGACCCCGTACAGGCTGGTGAAGTCCTCCTCGAAATCATGACCGACAAGACGAGCATGGAGCTCGAAGCTGAAGCTTCGGGTGTGCTCCTCAAGATCACTCACCAGGCTGGTGAGACGGTACCCATCGCCGAAGTTATTGGTTACATCGGTGAAGCTGGCGAAAGCCTTGAGACCGTCCGCACCAAGGATGAGATCGTACCTGAAAAGCAGGAAGGTCCTAAGCACGAAGGTGCTGCACTTCCTCTGGTACATCTCGAAGGCTCCTACCACCTCTGCGTCATCGGTGGTGGCCCTGCTGGCTACGTAGCTGCTATCCGTGCTGCACAGCTCGGTGCTAAGGTCGCTATCGTAGAGAAGGCTGAGTTCGGTGGTACCTGCCTCAACAAGGGCTGTATCCCTACCAAGACGTTCCTTCGCAACGCTGAGATCCTCGATGGTGTAGCACAGGCTGCAGCTCGTGGTATCAACTTCGCTGACACCAGCTTCACTGTTGATATGAAGAAGCTCGTCTCTTACAAGAACAGCGTAGTGAAGAAGCTCACGGGCGGTGTCTACTCGCTGCTCAAGAGCAACGGTGTCGAAGTCTTCCGAGGTGTCGGTAAGATCAACCGCGACAAGGACGTCGTCGTCGATGGTAAGGACATCATCAAGGCTGACAAGATCATCCTTGCAGGTGGCTCTAAGGTAGGCCGTCTGCCTATCCCAGGTCTCGATCATCCCGCAGTCCTGACCAGTGACGATATCCTCAGCCTCGAAGAGCGTCCCGAAAGCCTCGTCGTCATCGGCGGTGGTGTCATCGGTGTCGAAATGGCTGAAGCCCTCGTATCCCTCGGTACGAAGGTGACGATCATCGAGATGGCTGACTACATCATCCCTGCTCTTGATAAGGAAGTCTCTAAGACGCTCCGTAGCGAACTCGAAAAGCGTGGTATCAAGATCCTGACTGGTGCTGCTATCGAAAAGATCGAAGACCGCTCAGGCAAGCTCGCTGCTATCCTCAAGGATGGTACGGCTATCGAAGCTGAAAAGGCTCTGCTCTCTATCGGTCGTGTGCCTGATCTCGAAGGGGTCGGTGAGATCGAATTCGAAATCGAGCGCGGTCGCATCAAGGTCGACAAGTTCATGGAGACCAGCGTCAAGGGCATCTATGCTCCTGGTGATGTCAACGGTCTGAAGATGCTTGCTCACACGGCATTCCGTATGGGTGAGGTCGCTGCTGAGAACGCTCTGCAGGGCAACGAACGTGCACTCAAGATGCTCTCCGCTCCATCTGTAGTCTATACGCGCCCCGAGGTCGCTATGGTCGGTCTGACCGAAGACCAGGCACGTGAGAAGTACGGAGATGTCCGCATCGGTAAGTTCGCCTTCGCAGCTAACGGTCGTGCACTCGCTTCTGGTGAAACGGAAGGCTTCGTCAAGGTTGTCCTCGACAACAAGTACGGTGAGATCCTCGGTATCCACATCATCGGTGCTATGGCTGCTGAAATGATCAGCCAGGCTTCGCTGATCATGGAGATGGAAGCTACCGCTGAGGAAGTCATCGCTACGATCTACGGGCACCCCACCTACTCCGAAGCTCTCTATGAAGCTATCGCTGACGCCCTGGGTCTGGCTATTCACCTCCCCGCTAAGAAGAAGTAACTTCTCGTAGAGCTCTTTGTAGCTCTATGCTCTGATAAGACAAGCCTCCCCACTGCTTTTGCACGAAGCGGTGGGGAGGCTTCTTTTTTGCCGAGGGCAGGGGAAAGCATCTTTCTCAGGCGATGCTATGAAGTGGGCTATGGAGATAGCTGGCTGATTATCTGATGGATAAATAGGGAGTATAATGCAGTGCGATGACCCTCCCTCTGCTAGTTCCTTTTGCGACCAGTACTGGTCGCTGAAGTGAGCAGTACTGGTTGGGTATATCGACCAGTACTGGTCAGCGAGTGGAGCAGTACTGGTCACCTCTCGGACCAGTACTGGTTACTTTCCTGACTTCATAGTAGTGCTTTCTGTTGAGCTATTTCTCTCAGCTACTGCACTTCTGAGGGAAGGCTTCTTCTTGGAGGAAAGGCGGGGATTTCCCTATGCATCTACCTTCTGAAATATAGCTACCTTTGAGTGTTATAGCGGTGAGAGGCATTATCTTTTGCCTTCCCATATCGACCTGACTAACGACCCCTACGATGATGATAGAGCTACATATTGACTATATCAAGAATGTCAATTACGCACTCCTACACAACCATATCCCAGTCTGCAGCAGTATAGAGCTCGCGAATGTTGGTGAGGAAGACCTGCTGGATATCAGTGTCTCTATTGGGGGGCGCTTTGTCCAAGAGCAGCGCTCTGCTATATATAGCCGCATTGATCGTGGGAGCACGGTACGTATCTCTGATGTCGCTGTTCTCCCCAAGGCTGATGCTTTGCTTGAGCTCTCAGAGCGCGTCATCTCCTCCTTTACTGTACAGATCTATAGCGGGGAAGAAGTCTTGCTTTCGCGGGAGTATGACCTGGAGTTGATGGCATTTGATCAATGGCTGGGGACGCAGATCCTTCCACAGTGTCTGGCCTCTTTTGTGGTGCCCAATCAGCCTGCTGTAGGGCGGATGGTCGTCAAGGCATCAGCTCTCCTCAAGCAGATGACAGGGGCAAGTGCCTTTGTCGAGTATCAAGATGGAGACCCCAATACGGTCGTTGAGCAAGTTAGTGCCATCTTTGCAGCACTCCATCAAGAGGGGATTATCTACCGCGCAGTGCCTGCCAGCTATGGGGCTATCGGGCAGCGCATCACGCTCGCAGATCAGGTCCTTGAGAGTCATCAGGGGAACTGTATTGAGCTGACCCTCTTGATGGCCTCTGTACTGGAGGCGGTTGGGATCAATAGTGGGGTAGTGATTATGCGTGGGCATGCCTTCCTCGGTGTGTGGCTCAGTGAAGTGTGCTACCGTCAGAGCATCTGTGATGATGCTTCTTTCTTAGAGAAGGTCTGCTCTGAGGGGATCTCTGAGATGCTTGTACTTGAGTGTACGGAGCTTACTAAGGACTATGCTTCCTTTGAGCATGCACAGGAGATCGCTCGGCAGCATCTCAAGAGGGATAATGAGTTTCAGATGTTCATAGACATAGCTCGCTGCCGCTTGGAGGGTATTATCTCGCTGCCAACTCGCCTCAGTGAGGGCGGTACGTGGAAGTTGGCTCCAGAGGAAGCTCCTAAGCATACGGCCTGTGCCATCGAGGCTACCCATCGCACTCGATATGATTTGGATCGTGCCTATGACGATAAGACGGAGGTCAATAAGCTTGATATCTGGGAGCGGAAGCTCTTGGACTTCTCCCTGCGCAACAATTTCCTCAATCTCTCTGTCCGTAGCCGTGCCATACAGTTCATCTCCTTTGATGTCGCTTCGATAGAGGACTACTTGCAGGAGAATACGGAGTACTGCATCCATCCTATTCCTGAGGGAGTCGTACGAGTAGATAGAGAAGAGCGCTTACTTCGCTCCAGTATGATTAGCTCTCTGGAGCCGCTGATCCTAAATGATATCACGAGGCAGAAGCTCTTACATACCTACTACGCTGAGGATGAGACACAGTTGATCCTCAAGAATATCTATCGTCATGCTCGTACGACGAGGGAAGAGACGGGGGCTAATCCGCTCTATCTGGCGATTGGTCTCCTTCGCTGGTATGAGAAGAAGAATAGCCCTCGAGCGCGCTATGCTCCGCTTCTTCTCCTACCCGTGGATCTTGTCTATAAGCGTGGGCGCTACTATATCCGCAAGCGAGATGAGGAGATATCACTCAATATCACCCTCATCGAATATATCCGCCAGACCTATGGCATACGTATCAAGGGGATTGATCCCCTTCCCCGTGATGAGCATGGTGTGGATGTACCCCTCATCTTTGCGCAAGTCCGAGACGCTCTCCGAGAGCAGAGTAAGTGGGATGTCGAGGAGGAGTGTGTCCTTGGGGCGTTCTCCTTCAATAAGTACCTGATGTGGCACGATATTCATAATCACCGTGAGGAGCTTCTCTCGCATCCTGTCGTCGCCAGCCTCGTCAGTGGTTCGCTTCAGTGGCAACCTCAGCCTCTGCAGACGAACTTGGCAGAGGAGGATAAGCATCTGACTCCTGGGAGCATTGCTCTACCTGTCCCCGTAGACTCGTCACAGCTGTCTGCTGTCTTGGAGGCCGGGCGTGGCTCCTCCTTCATACTCTATGGTCCTCCGGGTACGGGGAAGTCGCAGACGATCACGAACCTCATCGCCAACGCACTTTACCAGGGGCGGCGAGTGCTCTTCGTAGCAGAGAAGATGGCTGCTCTCAGCGTGGTACAGAGCCGACTTGAGAAGATTGGCCTTGATCCCTTCTGCCTTGAGCTTCACTCCAACAAGGTGACAAAGAAGCATGTCTTGGAGCAGCTGGATAAAGCTCTGCATGCGGCGAAGATCCGAGAGCCAGAGGAATATGACACCATAGCTCAGAAGCTCTACGAGCGTCGTACGCTGCTGATCCAGTATATGGAGAGTCTTCATAAGGATCGCGAGGGAGCCAAGCTCTCCCTCTACGAATGTATATCGCGCTATGAGTCGTATGAGGTAGAGCCTCTTGAGGTCGCATTGAACGAGCAGCTGGCACATCTTGATGGGGAATTTATCACGCACTGCGAAGAGCTACTCGGTAGCAAACTGCCCGCAGTACTCAATGTCGCAGGGCAGCCCTCGGAGCATCCTCTGGTTGGACTATGGCCCACACTTGCCTGCATCCAAGAGCCGCAGACCTTAGCACGTCTCCTTGACGAAGGTGTGACTCTCACAGGACGCATACAGCGTGCGCGTATTCTCCTTACGGAGATCTTTGGCGCAGATCTGGAGGATAGTGAGCGAAGTCTACGTCTTGGTATAGACCTCCTCTCAGAGATCTCAGCCTCTCCACTGATGCACTCATCTGTCGCTGCTATTGCATTTGATGAGCATCAGATAGCCCAGTTGCGCTCGATCTGGGAGCATCTGAAGCATCGTGATGAACTCCGTGCTATGCTCACGGCTGACTGCCGTGAGGAGTTCTTAGAGATAGATGCACTGAGCCTCCTACAGGAGTGGAAGGCTATTGAAGACTCTTGGTTCTTACCTCGCTTCTTTGCCTCTCGTAGCTACCTCAAGAAGATACGCTTCTACAGTGAGAAGCTGCAAGCTCAGACAGTAGCAGAGTATCTGGAGCGTGTGCTTGAGTATCAGAAGGAGGTTAAGCACTGTGCGGGAGAGAGCGGAGGGATACACCAGCTTTTGGGACGTAGCCTCTCTACTACGGAGCTGGGAAGCCTCTTGGATTACCTCCCTCGTTTGGTGAAGGCTGTAGAGGCTTTTGCTGAGGGGCTACAGCTCTCAGTCTCCGCTACCCGAGAGTCCATTAAGCCTGCTTTCACCGAAGAGCTAAAGCATCAGCTCCGAGGGCTCGATGCTCTCTCCGGTGAGTGGTCGCAGTATACAAAGGAGGCAGAGCCCTGGGTATCGTATCAGTTCCCTTCCGATAGCTCCTTCTCTGTGGCGCTTTCTTCGTGCTTCTCTCGCTGGCAGACTCATCAGGGGCTGGTCGGGAAGTGGTATAGCTGGATACAGCTGCGTAGCGAACTTTCCTCGCAGGGCCTTGACATCGTGATTCGCGAGGTGGAGGCGAAGCGAGTAGATGCAGCGCAGCTTATGCAAGCCTTCTTCAAGGGACTCTATCGTGCCTTAGCCGAGCAGAAGATAGCTCGGAGCGAGCTCCTCTGCACGTTTGAGGGTGAGCTTTTCGATCAGCAGGTACAGCGCTACAAGGAGTTGACTGCAGAGTTCCAAGAGCTGTCGAAGAAGATGCTCTATGCTCGCTTGTCCAATCAGCTTCCCCATGTCTACGAGGACATAGATAATAGCTCGGAGATCGGGCGCCTCAATCGTAATATAGCCAATGGAGGGCGAGGTACTTCAATTCGCCAGCTGCTGGATGATATCCCTAACCTTCTTCCGCGCCTCTGCCCTTGTATGCTGATGAGCCCTATGTCGGTGGCACAGTACATAGACTTAGGGGCGGAGAAGTTCGACTTAGTGGTCTTTGACGAAGCCTCTCAGATGCCGACCAGTGAAGCTGTAGGAGCTATAGCTCGAGGGAATGCCCTCATCGTGGTAGGAGACCCCAAGCAGATGCCTCCAACGAGCTTCTTCAGTACGAACTCCGTCGAGGAAGAAGAGGAGAGTCTTGATGACTTGGAGAGCATCCTGCAGGACTGCCAGGCTCTCAGTCTACCTTCGCTACAGCTGAATTGGCACTACCGCTCCCGCCACGAGAGCCTTATCGCCTTCAGTAACCATGAGTACTATGATGGGGAACTCATTACCTTCCCCTCTGTGGATGACCAAGCGACGAAGGTGCGATTCATTCACATTAAGGGGACCTATGACAAGGGGAAGACCCGACAGAATAAGGCCGAAGCTGAGGCGATCGTCCATGAGGTATGTCGTCGTCTGCGTGATGATAGCTTGAGAGGGGAAAGTATGGGTATAGTGGCTTTCAGTGCCGCACAGCAGAATCTTATTGAAGATACGCTGACCGAGCGTATGGCTCGTGATACCTCGCTACAAGAGTTGGCTGACCAGCTCTATGAGCCTATCTTCATCAAGAACCTTGAGAATGTGCAGGGTGATGAGCGTGATGTCATCCTCTTCTCTATCGGCTATGGTGCAGATGCTACGGGGCAGGTCAGTATGAACTTTGGCCCGTTGAATAAGGCAGGGGGTGAGCGTCGCCTCAATGTAGCCGTCAGTCGCGCTCGCTGTGAAATGCTGGTCTTCTCCACGATGACCAGTGATCAGATCGATCTGCGCCGCACGAAGGCTAAGGGAGTAGAGGGCTTGAAGCACTTCCTCGAGTATGCTGAGCGACAGACGCTCGTACGGCGCCCTCAGCCCGATACGGACTCTGCCGACCGCATCATCGCCGAGCAGATAGCTAATCGCTTACAGAAGGCTGGCTATCCTGCGATGACTCAGCTGGGACGCTCGAACTTCAAGGTCAACCTTGCTGTAGCCTTGCCCAGTGCACTAGATTGCTATCGCTTAGGGATCTTGATCGATGGAGAAGCCTACCGACGTACTCAGACGACTCGAGATCGTGAGGTCGTGCAGCCGAGCGTACTTGGGAGCCTCGACTGGGAGGTGATGCGTGTATGGAGTCCGGACTGGTTCCGCCAGCCTGACCTCGTCATAGAGCGCATCCTTGCCCGACTGAAGTCGCTCCCAGAGCGCCCTCTGAAGCAGCAGTCTACAGCAGTATCTTCTCCCTTCGCTATCACTGAGGCAGATCTGATCGCTGAGCCGATAAGCTCTTCTGCAGCGCTGGAGTACCCCGCTACCGATAGCTACACCAGCACTTCGCTGGAGGACTTCGTCCGTGAGGTCGTAGCCCGAGAGCAGCCTATTACCTATTCGCTCCTCTCAAAGCGTGTGGCGACCTTCAAGTCCTTTGCGCGAGTCAGCTCGACGATTACGGGGATCGTGGATGCCCTCTTACCTATGTTCTTCACTGTCTCTGACCGTGATGGTCGGACTCTTTGGCTTACACAGAAAGATGGTGAGCAGTGGAAGGGGTACCGCCCCAATACCGTGGTGACAAGGCGTTCGATAGAAGAGATCCCTTCGGTCGAACTGATGGAGGTCCTCCTCGAAGTGGTGAAGCAGAATGTGTCGATCGCCCCTGATGCAGCGACCCTTATTGCTGCGAAGCGCATGGGATTCTCTCGCCGTGGAGCTAATGTTGATGCTGCCTTCTCCTACGCTCTTGAGCAATTACAGCAGAGTGGTTTGCTCTTGGAGAATGAAGGAAAGCTGATACTGTCGAGATAGTTTTTCGCAAATCTGAGAGGGTAGAGTAGGGTACCTCCACTCTCCAGTCGTCTTTATAATCTGTGCCCAGTGATATATCTGATGATGAAGTATAATAATGCTGATGTACGGCGTCGTGATCGCCTGCTTAATGAAGAGCGTGCTCTAGAGCTACTCCGTGAGAGCGAGTACTGTGTCCTCTCGATGATCGATGAAGAGGGTAAGCCCTACGGCTTCCCCATCAATCATATTTGGGATGGTGGAGACTGCATCTATGTCCACTGTGCCCCTGAGGGAAAGAAGCTCCGTGCTATACGTGCTGGTCATGCTGAGGTCTCCCTCTGTATTGTCGGACGCGTGAATCTCCTTCCGAGTAAGTTTACTACCGAGTATGAGAGTGTCATCCTCCGAGGGACTGCACATATTGATCTCAGCGAGGAGGAGCGCCGGCATGCGCTTCATCTTCTCTTGGAGAAGCTATCGCCTAATGATATGGAGCTGGGAAAGGTATATGTGGAGAAGTCCTTCCATCGGACGGAGATCATTCGTATTGACATTACGGAGTATAGTGGCAAGCGTAAGTACGTCCCACAGACAGGAGCTTCACATGCCGGAGACTGATACTCCCTCCCCGATGAAGCATACGCCCCTCAAGACCTCAGTAGAGGTTTTGAGGGGCGCATGCTTTATAAAAGAGTGTGGGGATGCCTTGCGACATCCCCACTGTGAATCAGCTGGGGTTCGAACCCAGGACCCCATCCTTAAAAGGGATGTGCTCTACCGACTGAGCTACTGATTCTACCTAAGCTTTTAGCGTGTCCATATTGCAGGAGGCACTCTAAAGCGTTGCAAAGGTAAGCAATATCGGTGATACATCCAATATCTATGCCGTGGGTATGTAGCGCTCCCACATCAAGGCGCAAGCCTTACTTCTTCAAGACCGAGGAGCGAAGCAATAGAGATGTCAAGCATAGAGCAATAGTTGTTCGCACTCAAACCAGTAGTGCTCCGCGCTCGAACCAATAGTGCTCCGCGCTCGAACCAATAGTAGTTTGGATAGTGAACCAATAGTAGTTTGACCCCCAAACGAATAGTTGTTTCGCATACAGACCAGTAGTCGTTTGGATCTCGCTTCACTAAGAGAGGGCAGTCTTACCCTGTATGGCATATACGAGAGAGGGGAGGTGCTACCGACCTATATTGGTCACTGAGTCAACCTATATAGGTTCGCGTCGTGACCTATATTGGTCGGAAGAGCAACCTATATAGGTCAGCCCGATGACCAATATAGGTTCATACCACCTCCTTCCATGGGACAACCATACATCGGTATGCAGGGGCATGATATAAAGTAGTTTGCCCTCTGTGATCTCAGGGGTAAGCCTTCTATAGGAATTACCCGTGCGGGGCGAGTTAGTTGGGGAGCGCCTGGATGCCGTCGGCGGAGATCAGATAGAGCATGCGGTAGGCCAGTGAAGCTGCACCAGCCATCCAAGACTATACGTAGCGCAGTTACCCTGAATGGGTAGGCTATGGGGGAGGCCGTGGAGAGTATATTGACATGGGGCTATATTAGAGGATATTATATAGGCTTGTAGGCGGTTTCCTGCGGGCTTTTTGCTATCTTTGACCAGCAAAACAACGACGGACGTTACAACCACATGACTCTTTTAGAACAGACGACAGTAGACTACAACGACAGTGACATCAAGACCCTGGAGTGGGACGAGCATATTCGTCGCCGTCCTGGGATGTATATCGGGAAGCTTGGAGATGGCTCCCATTCCGATGACGGTATCTATGTCCTGCTGAAGGAAGTCCTTGACAACTCGATCGACGAGTATGTCATGGGTGCTGGTAAGAAGGTCGAGATCACTATCCGTGACGGTCAGGTGACTGTGCGTGACTACGGGCGTGGTATCCCTCTCGGTAAGCTCATCGATGCCACGAGCAAGATGAACACTGGGGGGAAGATTGATTCTAAGGCCTTCAAGAAGTCTGTCGGGCTTAATGGTGTCGGTATCAAGGCTGTTAATGCTCTCTCCATTCACTGTGAGATCACCGTCTGGCGTGAAGGTCTGACGAAGACTGTTCGCTATTCCCATGCCAAGCTTTTAGAGGAGACCGAGGCCGTTCCCTCCGATGAACCGTCGGGTACGCGAGTCGTCTTCCGTCCCGATGCTGATCTCTTCCGCGACTACGAGTACAAGGATGAGTTTGTCGAGACGATGGTGAAGAACTACTCCTTCCTCAATGCAGGTCTTGCTCTCATCTATAATGGCAAGCGCTATCTCTCGAAGCGTGGTTTAGCAGACCTCCTCGAGGAGAACATCACCGAGGAGCCTCTGTACCCCATCATCCACCTCAAGGAGGATGACGTCGAGATCGTCGTGACCCATACCTCGCAGGTAGGGGAGGACTTCTATAGCTTTGTCAACGGACAGAATACTACACAGGGGGGTACGCACCTCTCGGCCTTCAAGGAAGCCGTAGCTCGCGTCATCAAGGACTTCTTTGGTAAGAACTTCGACTATCGTGACATCCGCTATGGGATGGCAGCAGCCATCAGCATCAAGATCGAGGAGCCCGTCTTCGAGAGCCAGACTAAGACGAAGCTTGGGTCAAAGGATATGGAGCCTGATGGGCGAAGTATCCAGAAGTTCCTCAATGACTTCCTCGGTAAGGAGCTGGATAACTATCTCCATATCCACCCAGAGGATGCTGCCATCATGCTACAGAAGATCCAGGAGAGTGAGCGTGAGCGTAAGTCTCTCAGTGGTGTAGCGAAGCTTGCACGCGAGCGAGCTAAGAAGGCCAGCCTGCACAATAAGAAGCTTCGCGACTGTACGATTCACTTCAACGACCCTAAGGCCAAGGAGCCTGAGCGCACCAGCCTCTTCATCACGGAGGGTAACTCTGCAAGTGGCTCCATCACCACGTGTCGTGACCCCAAGTATCAAGCTGTCTTCAGCCTCCGAGGTAAGCCCCTCAATTGCTATGGACAGAGTAAGAAGGTGGTGTATGAGAATGAGGAGTTCAATCTCCTTCAGGCTGCTCTCAATATTGAGGATGGTCTTGACGGGCTGCGCTACAATCGCATCATCATCGCTACCGATGCTGATGACGACGGGATGCATATCCGTCTACTGTTGATTACCTTCTTCCTGCAGTTCTTCCCTGAGCTGGTACGTCGTGGGCATGTCTTCATCCTCGAGACCCCGCTCTTCCGCGTCTTCTTACCCAAGGAGCACAAGAAGTCGGATAACTTCATGACGAGCGCCCCGGCTAAGAAGAAAGGCCGTACCAAGAAGACTGCAGAGGAAGCGCCTGCCGAAGAACTTGTGACTAACATCTACTGCTACAATGAGGCTCAGAAGCAGGCTGCACTGAAGAAGCTGGGCAAGCGAGCACTGGTCACGCGATTCAAGGGGCTTGGAGAGATCTCTCCAGAGCAGTTCAAGGACTGGATCAGCGAGGAGAATATCAAGCTGGATCCTATCCGTATCCGCAAGGAGGACAATCTAAGCAACCTCCTCATGTTCTACATGGGTAAGAATACTCCCGAGCGTCAGAACTTCATCATCGATAATCTCGTCGTCGATGAATGATCACGCACTATAGATGCCGTTAGTAATACGGCTGTATAAAAAGCAAAGGCCCCGCTACTCAATCATTGAGTAGCGGGGCCTTTGCTATAGGTTAGAGGAGGGATTACTTCTTCTGCTTCTTGCAGCAATCCTGCTGCTTAGACTTGGCGTCCTTCTTGCAGCAGTCCTTCTTGTCAGCTTCCTGAGCGGGCTTATCAGCCTTCTTGTCGCAAGCCTTGTCGTCTTTCTTATCGCAAGCCTTAGCGTCCTTCTTGTCGTAGGACTTGACATCGCTCTTGGAACATTCCTTCTTTACGGGTTCCTTCTTTTCGGGGTTCTGAGTCGAGATATTTGTGCCGAGCGCGAAGAGGCACGCTGCGGCGAGGATGAACTTCTTCATATTCGCTTTACAGTTTAGAGATAGTAAATAAAGACTATTGGAGTGGTTTCGGAACCAACTCCTTGTGAGCAAGGGTAATAAAAGGTAATTGGAATCATACTTCCAGCGCTTTGCCGTGCTCTCTTTCTCAAGATCTCAGGATCATATTGAGTCGGCAACTATTAACACGAAGCTAATTCTTTGCTCAGGAATCTCTCTCTCCTTGAAGTGCCTTGTAGCTTCTCACTTGCTGCTCTCATTTGATCGCGATTCGTAGATGAGATTAGCTAAGTCAATTTCAAAACAGCTACTGGTCCATGCGCAAACGACTATTGGTTTTGGGTTTAATCTACTACTCGTTTTACCTGCGAACAAATAGTTGTTCGCATACGGGTAACTACTGCTCCGAGGACAAATGGCTATTGCTTTAGTTCTGCCACGATAGTTTCACTCTCCCTACATCCTAAGCTACAGTCTTTTTAATGACTCTCAAAAGGGGAATGATGTTGCCCAATAGAAATGAAGCCCCTGATATAATGGCACTATACAATAGGTGGTGTAGAGAGGTTTTTTCGCCGAATGTTTGGTAGTTCGGAATATTTGCCTACCTTTGCAGTGTCAAAAACGACATGAATCTTTAGCTCAGTTGGTTTAGAGCACTACCTTGACAGGGTAGGGGTCGGCG
>ERZ772979.1106-NODE-1106-length-16426-cov-3.408344_pt1 | contig 16426 bp, 12 predicted proteins | sample MGYA00511130_ERZ772979 | MGnify/ENA primary metagenome ERZ772979 (study PRJEB29015, sample SAMEA2738103) | human oral metagenome | biome: human oral; feature: human-associated habitat; material: saliva | place: China | collected 2186 ... | reverse complement strand
TTCTTTGGTGAACGCTTTGGAACCGTTTAATTTCCAGTTACCCATTACTAAAGGACGACGTGCCATTTTTGTTTCTCCATATTGAATAAATAAAAAGTGTGTTTACTATACCAAACTTTAGGCAGATTTCTTTGTGCAAAATCACATTTTGAAAATTTTTTTGGGGAAATGATGATTATTTTGTGCTAAAAAGCTACAATCTACTGTACGGAACCGATAAAAAATAACCAATTTTATAAATAAACGGAAAATAGGTCTGGTAACAATGAAAATTTTCAAAGCCGAACAATGGAATATAGAAGTGCTTGCTCCACTCTTTGAAGCCTATCGACTTGCCAACGGAATGAGTGAAAATCCTGACCGCACTTTAACCTTTCTAACAAATCGTATGCGTTTTAATGAAAGCATGTTTTTTATTGCTGTAAACGAAAACGCACAGGCGATTGGTTTTGTTCAACTGTACCCTCGCTTATCTTCTTTACAACTACAACGCTATTGGCAATTAACTGATATTTTTGTCAAAGAAGATAAACATCAAGCCGAGATTTATGCAGCGCTTATTTCTAAAGCAAAAGAGTTTGTCCGTTATACACAATCTAACCGTTTAGTGGCGGAATTGAGCCAAGCTCAACAGAGTATTTTAGAACGCGAAGGATTTAAGCTAAACACGAAAAAAAGTTTGTTTGAATTAACTCTCTAATGCATACACTCCTCAATCAATATTGGGATTACTTGCGAATTGAACGCCAAGTAAGCCCACATACCCTCACCAATTATCAACATCAACTGGATGCCATTTTAGCGATTCTCGCTGAAAAAGGTATTCAGCACTGGCAGCAAGTAAATCCAAGCGTGGTTCGCCTTATTTTGGCGGAAAGCCGTAAGCAAGGTTTAAAAGAAAAGAGCTTGGCATTACGTTTATCTGCTCTTCGTCAGTTTTTCAGATATCTTGTACAACAAGGGCAAATGAAAGTGAATCCGGCAACAGGTATCTCCGCACCTAAACAAGGCAAACATTTACCAAAAAATATTGATGCCGAACAGGTCCAAAAATTGCTTTCAAATGACAGTAAAGATCCCATTGATTTGCGTGATCGTGCGATGATGGAATTGATGTATAGCTCAGGGCTTCGCTTATCTGAATTGCAAGGCTTAAACCTCAATAGCATTAACACACGTGTACGTGAAGTCAGAGTAATTGGTAAAGGAAACAAAGAACGTATTGTGCCTTTTGGACGCTATGCTTCTCATGCAATTCAGCAATGGTTGAAAGTACGCCCTTTATTTAATCCAAAGAATGACGCCCTTTTTGTGAGCCAACAGGGAAATCGCCTTACTCATCGCTCTATTCAAAAACGAATGGAAACCTGGGGCATTCGACAAGGATTAAACAGCCATCTCAATCCGCATAAACTGCGTCACTCTTTTGCCACTCACATGTTGGAAGCGAGTTCAGATTTGCGGGCTGTTCAAGAGCTTTTAGGACACAGCAATTTGTCCACCACGCAAATTTATACGCATTTAAATTTCCAACATCTTGCTGAAGTGTATGATCAAGCCCATCCTCGAGCAAAACGAAAAAAATAAACAAAGTGCGGTCAAAAATCATCGTCTTTTTTAACCGATCTTCTAAACAAAAAGGCTACCTTCTGGTAGCCTTTATTCATTTCACTATAAGCTAAACGCTTGAATATAAGGAAGTTTCCCTTTCTTCAGCATGTCTTCAATACCGCTTTGATGGTCATTTTCACCTAAACCACGTAATTCGAAGGTGACACCAACGCTGTTGTCATAAACCACTTGATCGTTACGTTGATTTTGGCGACTCGTCACATAACGTCTTGCGCCAACGCCTAAAGACCAACAGCACGAGTTATATTGCACGCCCACATATTGCTCAACCGGTTTTTTCAATGCAATATCTTGATAGTATTTTCCAACAAGAGCCCAGTTATCCGACACTTCCCATGCAGCCACAACACCAACCTGTTTAATATCTTGTTGGTAACGGTTAGCAGATGCACCTAAGTTTTGGTTGATATACTCTTTACTTGCATAACGATAATTTAACTGAATCAGATTGTTCTTCATCGGGTTAAATTCTAAACTGCTATTCGCTAAGGAGGCTTTATCTAACAATGTATCGTATTGGTAGCTACCTCGCCAATTCCATTTATCGCTAATTTTCCAGTTAGACTCTAAGGCCCAAGAAGAAGAGGATTTTGGCGTACGATTATTTGGATTATCGTCAATTTTTGATGCCGTTAAATAATAAATTTGTCCTGCTGAGAAATTGAAACGCTCATCGGCATTTTTATCATAAAAACGGGTTGTCCCCCCTACTGTCACCTGGTTTGCTGATGAAATACGGTCTAAACCACTATAACGACGATCTCGGAACAAAGAATAATAATCTTGTTGAACTAACGCGGAATCATAACCAAAACCAAGGTAATTATTTACACGTTTTGAACCGATATTACTTTGGTCTTTGTACGGTCGATACAAATATTGAACATGAGGTTCAAGCGTTTGTGTATAACCATCAAATAAAGTTTTATTGCTCGCTAAAACCGTTTGTAAATCTACTTTTAATTGTGGCAATACACGATTTACCGATTTTTGTACGTCTTCCGCCGAAGAAGAAGAGCCTTTTTTCTGGTTATAATGGGTCGCGTAAAGTTTAGTCTCAATATTCAAGCTACCATATTTATTTGACATCGCTGTCGCTAAACTTGGCTCAACATGAAAACGCCATGCTGTCGGCATCAAGGTACTATCATTGTCAAAACGTACTGCTTGTGAGAATAACTTGAAATCTACCCAACCGTTCGCTAAATCATTTTTGTAATAATTAAAGTCGATTTGTGGCATTGCACGGTAAGGCCCCACTGAAACCTCATCAAAAATTTGGAATTGACGCGCTGAAATTGCGAAGTTGTAATTTGGTTTGTAGTAAGCAATACGAGCATATTGGTTCGCATAACCATCAGTACTGCTACCGTAATCAGAATCAAAATCCGTGAAATAACGCTTATCGCTTACCTTGGTATAATCAACATTTAAACGCCAGTTTTCAAGAAAAGAAGAATGATGTTTCCAATAGAATAAATGACGCTTACGGCTATCGCTAGTATATTCATCATAACGATCACGTCCTAAATATTCTCCCGCAAGTTTACCTTCACCAACGGGTGTCAAATAACGAAATTCACCATTTAATTGCCAGCCACGGCGTGACATATATTTTGGTGCAAATGTAGCATCGTAATTTGGTGCAATGTTCCAATAAATTGGCTGTTTATACCAATAACCATCACGGCTAGAATGACCGACTGTTGGCATTAATAAACCTGAACGGCGGCGATCACCAATCGGTAATTGTAGATAAGGAGTGTAGAACACTGGCACACCTAATACTTTAAAACGTGCATGCCAAAATTCAGCATATTCTTCTTTGATGTGCTGACGAATCTCAGAGGCATCGACCGCCCACGCATTATCATCTGGCAAACAAGAGGTAAATGTTGCGTTTTTCATTAAGCGGTAATCATCACCTAACTCGATTTCTTGTGCTTTACCGCGACCTTGACGTCCTACAAGCTGGTAGTCTGCATCGGTGACGTTACCGTTTTTACTATCTAAATTAAAACTCGCATCATTACCTAATAGATTAATTTGATTATCTTTATAATCAAATCCGCCTCGCAAATAAGCCCAACGTTGAGTTTGATTGCCCTCACCTGTTTGCTTGACTTCAACTGAATTCCCTACCAAATGGCGGTTTCCTTGTTTCAAATCCACATTGCCTTGATAAATTGCCTGAGTTGGCTGATTAATCTCTGCTTTATCTGCTTCAATATAAACCGGCAAATTATTGACATCACCTTTCACGACCTCACCAGTAAAATGAGGCACACCAAGCAAACATTGAGCATGCAGATCGGCCAAACTTTGTTGACTATAAAGTGCGGTCAGAATTGAGATTGAAATTAAGGTATATTTTTTATTCATAATCAGTTCTTATTCAGATGAAATTAGAGGGATTATACTGGAATATCATTTACAACAACAGCCATTTATATGGTCATTGACTAACCCCATAGATTGCATAAAGGCATAACACATCGTTTCCCCAACAAAGACAAAACCACGTTTTTTCAACGCTTTTGACATTGCTTTTGAGATTTCAGTTCTAGCGGGCACCACAGAAATATCGGGGACATCATTAATAATCGGTTGATGATTCACAAACGACCACACAAAATCACTGAAATTTTCACCGCACTTTTCCATGGCTAAATAGGCTTTGGCATTTTTCACAATGGCTTCCAGTTTTGCCCGATGGCGAATAAGTCCGGCATTTTCCATGCAACGATCAATATCCTGTGCGGTCATTTGCGCGATTTTGGCAGGATCAAATTGATGGAACGCAGCCCGATAGGCTTCGCGTTTTTTCAATACGGTAATCCATGAAAGCCCCGCCTGTTGCCCTTCTAAACAGATCTTTTCAAACAGCTTTTGGCTATCAAATTGTGGCTTGCCCCATTCCTTATCGTGGTAGTCGATATAAATCGGAAGTTCGCCTACCCAAGGGCATCTTGTACTCATGCCATATCCTTTTTGAGTTGTTCATAGATTGCGACAAAATCGGGCATCACCCCACGCCATAAATAAAATGAATGGGCGGCTTGCGCCACCAACATACCAAAACCATCGCTGACATTATTCAGACCTAAGGATTTACAGTAGGCAATAAAAGGCGTGTCACCACCTTTGGCATATTGCATGTCATAACAGGCGTGGACCTCTGATAAGATTGAGGCATCAACAGCGGCGGTATGTCCGCTTAATCCGGCCGAAGTTGCATTGATCACTAAATCGTAGGTTTGCGCGGGAATCGCATCCATTGCGACAGCTTCAATTGTGCCGTAAGGCTTGAACTTATCTGCCAGTTGTTGCGCTTTTTCTAGGGTGCGGTTAGCCAAGACAATCTGCTGCTGTGCTTCCAATAAGGGGAGTAAGACCCCTTTGGTTGCCCCGCCGGCACCTAAAATTAAAATACGTTGTTGTGGCTGAATCCAATCTAAGCGTTGTAAATCCGTCACTAAACCAATGCCATCGGTATTGTCCGCATAGAGTTTGCCGTTAGATAATTTTTTTAGTGTATTACAGGCTTCTGCCAGTTTTGCCCGTTCGCTATGTTCTTCAGCGAGCGCATAGGCGCGTTCTTTAAATGGTGCGGTGATATTGCAACCTTGCGCTCCTGCAGCAAAAAAGGCCTGTAATTGCTGCTCAAAATCGTCAAGGTCACCTAATTTGGCAACATATTCCATCGTTTGCTGGGTTTGTGTGGCAAATAAGCTGTGAATTAACGGAGATTTACTTTGGGCAATCGGATTGCCCCAAACGGCATAGTGCTGCATATCTTATCCTTGTCTGAAAAGTTGGTTTGTGAGCAAATCGCGAATTTCCGATGGATTTTGTGCTTGGCCGACTGCATCATCAAGTACGGGAAAATCTGCCCCAAATTGGGAACGCACGGCATCTGCGCTGCGGCAAGGTGATTTACCAGTTAAGTTGGCGCTGGTCGAGGTGAGAGCAAAGCCTGTTTTTTCGCATAAGGCTTTGACGGCAGGATGAGTACATAAACGCACCGCAATGCTATCAAATTGCCCCGTCAGAAAATGTGGGACTTCTGCCTTTGCTGGCACTACCCAGGTGATTGGATGTTCATATTGTGCCTGTAAGCGTGCGAGCTGTTCGTTAGATAAACAGGGAAAATCAACAAAAGGCTGCAAAAAATGCAAGCTTGGCGCGACTAAAATAAGGCCTTTTTCAATCGGACGCTGTTTTAAATCAAGCAATTTTCTGACCGCACTTTCACTTAGCGGATTGCATCCCAAACCGAATACAGCCTCAGTAGGATAGGCAACGACTTCGTCTTGCATTAAACGGGCGGCAATTTGTTCTACATTCATTTTTCGTTCTCAAAAATATGTCGACAGCCTTTATTCGCGCATTGCCAGACTTGCTGTTCGGCATTTTCACTTTTTAATAGCGCAAGTGGAAAATGGCATTGTGGACAAGGCATGGCATAGGGTTTTGCCGGTAAGGAAAATTTGCAATGGGGAAAGTTATCGCAACCATAAAAGATTTTCCCTTGTCGTCCGCGACGGGCGACTAAATGCCCTTTATGGCATTCCGGACAGTCAATGGATTGTTCTTCATCCTGTTGCTCATGCACCACAAAATCACAATCGGGATAATGGCTGCAACCGATGAACATGCCAAAGGCACCTTGTTTGAGTTGGAGTGGATTGCCACATTGCGGGCAGGTTTCGTCAAGCTCTTTCAACACCTTATGTTCCACCCTATTTAGTGGACGCAAATAATCACAGGCGGGATATGCGGTACAACCTAAAAACAGACCCTTTTTGCCCTGTTTCATTTGCAAAGGTGCGCCGCATTGTGGGCAATATTCTTCGTGTTTTGTGTGTTGGAAAAGACTTTGACTCATACGCTGTCCCTATGCTTGTAGCATTGCTTCCAATTCTTCCTGGGCCGCTAACCAATCCATTTCGACTTCTTCCAAGGCTTTTTTCATCTCTACTTGCTGTGCCAAAAGTGCGGTCAATTTTTCTTTATTTTCCGCGCTGTAGAGTTCGGAATCTGCCAATTGGTTTTCAATCTCCGCAAGTTTAGAGGCATGTTTATTCATTTTTTCCTCCAATTGAGAGATTTGTTTACGAAGAGGCGCAGTTTGTTGGCGAAGTTCAGCCTCACGACGTTTTTGTTCCTTGCGGTTTTGCATGGAATTTTCATTGTCGTCGTTTTTCTCCGAGGATTTATTTTCTTGTGCGCTATTTTGTTCACTCAGCCACTTTTGATAATCCTCTAAATCGCCTTTGAATTCTTCCACTTTTTTATCGTGTACCAAATAGAATTCTTCCACGGTATTACGTAGTAAGTGGCGATCGTGAGAAACCACCACCAAAGATCCTTCGTAATCCACCAGCGCTTCGGTTAATGCCTGACGCATATCCAAATCCAAATGGTTGGTTGGTTCGTCGAGCAGTAATAGGTTTGGACGTTGCCAAACAATCAGTGCAAGCACCAAACGAGCTTTTTCTCCACCAGAAAAGGCTTTCACCTCTTGGTTAACTTTATCACCATGAAACGCAAAACTCCCAAGATAATCCCGTACCTGTTGCTCCGTTTGCTCTGGTGCGAGTTTCTGCATGTGCCAGAGAGCGGATTCATCTGCACGTAGCGTATCAAGCTGATGTTGAGCAAAATAGCCAAGTTGCACGCCTTTAGCTAATTGCACTGTACCAGAAAGGGCGGTGAGCTCGCCGGCTAACAATTTAATTAGGGTTGATTTACCTGCACCATTTTTCCCGAGCAAACCGATGCGCGAACCCGGTACTAAATTCAGTTTAATTTTACTTAAAATTTCTACCGCACTTTCACCGCTGCCATAACCTGCGCTCGCCTGCTCAATCATCACTAAAGGATTCGGTAAGGATAGTGGAGGACGGAATTCAAAAGTAAAAGGATTATCCACATAAGCCGGTGCAATTAGTTCCATGCGCTCTAAGGCTTTCATGCGGCTTTGTGCTTGTTTAGCTTTAGTCGCTTTGGCTTTAAAACGGTCGATATATTTTTGTAAATGGGAAATTTTTTGTTGTTGCTGACGATACATCGCCGTTTGTTGTGCCAGTTTGGTTGCCCGTTGCACTTCAAAGGAAGAATAATCGCCCGTGTATTCGTTGAGCTTCTGATTTTCGATATGAAGAATTTTCGTCACAATTGGATCGAGAAAATCACGGTCGTGGGAAATTAGTACCAAGGTGCCTTGATATTGCACTAACCAACGTTCTAACCAAATCACTGCATCCAAATCCAAATGGTTGGTTGGCTCATCCAGTAATAATAAATCCGATGGACAAAGCAATGCTTGCGCCAAATTTAAACGCATCCGCCAACCACCAGAGAAGGATTTCACCGGTTGAGCGATTTCTTCTTGGTTAAAACCTAAACCATGCAATAAGGAAGCCGCGCGAGATTGAATTGTCCAAGCATCTAAGGTTTCTAATTGCCCGTGAATACGCGCAATTGCATGGCCATCATTACGTTCATTGGCTTCATTAAGTTCCTGCTGCAAACGGCAATATTCGCGATCCCCTTGAATCACATAATCAATGGCGGGAATATCCAATGCTGGCGTTTCTTGATTCACCCAAGATACCCGCCAGTTAGATGGATAAGTGACCTCGCCGCCCTCTGGCGTTAATTCTTTTTTTAATAGGGCAAAAAGAGAAGACTTACCGCAACCATTCTTACCTACCAAACCGACTTTTTGTTTCGGATTAATAGTTGCCGTGGCATTCTCGAGCAATTCGGTTTGCCCGCACTTTAGGGAAATATTATTAAATACAATCATTTTTTCGAATACATCTGAATTTGTGCTTATTTTGCAATATTTTTCCTTTTCTCGGAACAGCCTATTCCAATTTTATCGATATTTCTGCCAGAAAAACCAAGTATAATAACGCTCACAAATCAATCATGAGGAAATAAAATGAAGCTCTCTATTCTTAATCTTGCCCCCGTTCGGGAAGGGCAAACTTATTTGCAAGCCGTTGAGTCTATGGTCAATCTTGCAAAACATGCTGAAAACATCGGCATTGAACGCTATTGGATTGCTGAGCATCATAATATGAAAAATTTGGTGAGTTCTGCGACCGCACTTTTAATTCAGCATACGCTAGCCAATACGAAGACCCTGCGCGTTGGCTCAGGTGGCGTGATGTTACCGAATCATTCGCCTTATGTGGTAGCAGAGCAATATGGCACACTGGAGACGCTTTATCCAAACCGTGTTGAACTCGGTTTAGGGCGTGCGCCAGGAACGGATATGCAAACGGCTGCAGCTCTTCGTCGTGGACGAAACAGCCTAGATTTCCCTGCGGAAATTGCGGAACTTCGCGGTTACTTTAAAGATTGCAACCCGGTTTCTGCGTACCCTTCCGCAGGCTTGAATATACCGTTTTATATTTTGGGATCCAGTACCGAAAGTGCCTATCTTGCGGCAGAACTTGGCTTGCCTTATGCCTTTGCCTCACACTTTGCACCACGTATGATGGAAATGGCAGTGGAGATTTACCGCAAAAACTTCAAACCATCGACCTATCTTGCTGAGCCTTATGTCATCTTAGGTGTGAACGCGATCGTTGCCGAAACCGATAAAGAAGCGAGACAACTGGCGACAACACAAACACTATTTTTCTTAAACGTAGTGACTAACGCGCAACAAAATTTACAACCACCGATGGCATCAGAAGAAGATGTTTGGAAAGCTCAAATGCACGCCCAAAAGAAACCGCACTTTGGCCCAGTCGATTTCGAGGAAATCCCAATTTACAACCAAGAACGCGCAGTGGTGGAACAAATGACTGCTTGTTCACTGATCGGTAGTCCTGAAAGCGTGGAATTTCAACTCAAGCAACTACGTGAACGGGTACATTTTGATGAAATTATGGCGGTAAGCTATATTTTTGATGAGAAAAAACAAGCTCAATCTTACACGATGTTGAAAGCAATTGTGGATAAACAATAGCGAGACAAAAATAAAAAGTGCGGTAAATTTCACCGCACTTTAAATCAAAAAATACTAATAAGCCGTTTCTATCGGTAAACCAGCTTTTACCCAACCATCAAATCCACCAATGACACTAAACACATTTTCATAGCCTTGTTCAACGAGGAAAGTCGCCACATTTCGGCTGCTCACGCCATGATAACAACTCACGATAATCGGGGAGTCAAAATCCACCAGTTCTTCAAATTGTAAAAAGCTTTGGTTAGTTAAATGAAACGCCCCTTTCGCATGGGAATAGGTAAAACGTTGAGGGTCCCGAACATCAGCAAGCATGGCGCCATTTTGCATCATCTCCCAAGCTTGTTCTGGGCTAATTTCTTTAAACGACATGGTTTGTTCCTTTTGCGCGCTGTTTATACACGCCATCAAAAATAATCAGGCTCATCGCCAATACCAAACAAATGAATAACGGATAGCTGTCCGCATCCATTTCCTCTCCAATTAAAAATGAAATAATCACCATCAAAATGGTTTCAACATAACCTAGAAGGCCAAGTAAATTCATCGGCAGCATATTGCTGGCAATCACGTAAGCAATCAATGCTGAACCACTAATGAGCCCGAGCAATACCAATAATCCCCAAATATTAGGATTCGATTCCTGTACAGTAGCAAAATCGGTTTGAAGGGCAAAGTAAACGCTAACCGGCAATAATGCGATCATTTCTAAGCAAAAAGCACCAAGATCGGTATTTTTTAAGGCTTTTCGTATCGAGAAGTAGGTGGTGTAACCCACACAGATAACAATGGCCTCCCAAGATAATCCGCCTTTTAAAATGATGTTAGAGATCACTCCTACTGCTGCAATTAACACGGCAATGAATTTTAATGTTGAAATTCGTTCTTTAAAAATGATCCGTCCTGCGGCCACCATCACAATTGGCAACAATAAATAACCGAAAGAAACACTTAAGGAACTACCATTATTGGGTGCCCACAAAAAGAGCCACATTTGATACCCCATTAATGCGCCACAAATAATATAAGAAAGAGCAAAGAGCGGTCGATTTTTAATGCGTTTTAGATGCTCAACCAAAGCTTGTTTTTGTTTAAACATGATGACGGAAAGGGCAACGAAAGGGAATGTAAACAGCATTCGATAGCCGAAAATATCCGTGCCACTGAGCGGTTTAAGTAACGTGGAAAAATAATACATATAGCCAAATAAAAGCGAGGCTAAAAGTGAAATAAGTATGCCTCTTAACATAATAAATCCTTAGGTTAATTCTGCTTATTATTTTAGTCTAACATCTCCCAAAATGCACGAATTAGGGGATTCGCTAAATTTCTTTTTTGCACACAAACCCCTAAATCAAACGCCTCAACGGGATTGTCTAAATTTAAACGAGACACGTCTTTTGACATAGGATTATTATCAATCACCACATCAGGTAGCATCGCTAAGCCAAAACCGAGCGCCACCATTGGCACGATACCTTCATGCCCCGCCACTGTGGCATAAATTTTGGGATGTTTAATGTGTTTGCTACGTAGCCATTGTTCAATACGCTGACGTGCCATTCCATCTAACGGCAAAATGAAAGGCATTTGCTGCCAGTTGATGGGTTCTTCCTGTAGTAATTGTGTCGCTAAACAAGCCACTCGAGGCGCAATTAATGAAAGGGAAATATCATCAATCTTATAAAATTCCAATCCTGTCGGTAGATTGTTAGGTTTTCCCGCCAAAGCGAGATCCACTTGTTCTGATTGGATGAATTGCACTGCAGAAGCGGGGTCACCTGTAGTGAGTTGAATTTCAACTTTCGGATAACGAGAACGAAATTTGGCTAACACCTGTGGCAAGTGACTATATGAAGCGGTAACTGAACAAAATAAGCGTAACTCTCCGCTTAATTCCGCTGAATTATCTCGCAGTTGGCGCTTAAACTGTTGCCAGTTTTGCCATTCTGCTTTCGCAAATTGCAGAAATTTCTCGCCTTGTTCAGTTAAGCGCACTTGTCGATTATCACGAATAAATAAAGGCTGTTCTAATTCTTCTTCCATGCGTTGAATCTGACGTGAAAGCGTAGAGGGTGACATATGATTTTGCGTAGCGGTTTTAGCAAAATTTTGTATATCAGCAAGATGAAGAAATATTTGTAGGTCTTGAAAGTTCATATGTATCGTTAAAAGCAAATAACGTTGCAAAAATTGCAACACTAAGTGCGAATAATATCACTTTACGCAACAACTAAAAACCTTATAATCCACTTCACAACAAAAAACTATATTCAAACACAACCTCATACACATTAATCAACATCATAGAAAGGATGAAAAATGGCTAACTATTTCAACACATTAAATTTACGCGAAAAATTAGATCAATTAGGTCGTTGTCGTTTTATGGATCGCAGCGAATTTGCTGACGGTTGCAACTACTTAAAAGGCAAAAAAATCGTTATCGTAGGTTGTGGTGCACAAGGTTTAAACCAAGGTTTAAATATGCGTGACTCTGGCTTAGATATTTCTTATGCATTACGCCCTGAAGCGATTGCAGAAAAACGTGCTTCATTCCAACGTGCAACTGAAAACGGTTTTAAAGTGGGTACTTACCAAGAATTAATCCCAACTGCAGACTTAGTAATCAACTTAACACCTGACAAACAACACTCTAAAGTTGTGGCTGATGTAATGCCATTAATGAAAAAAGATTCAGCATTCGGTTACTCACACGGTTTCAACATTGTTGAAGTAGGTGAGCAAATCCGTGAAGACATCACTGTAGTGATGAGTGCACCAAAATGTCCAGGTACTGAAGTACGTGAAGAATACAAACGTGGTTTCGGTGTGCCAACATTAATCGCAGTTCACCCAGCAAATGACCCACGTGGTGAAGGTATGGCAATTGCGAAAGCATGGGCTGCTGCAACCGGTGGTGACCGTGCGGGCGTATTAGAATCTTCATTTGTTGCAGAAGTAAAATCTGACTTAATGGGTGAACAAACCATTCTTTGCGGTATGTTACAAGCAGGTTCTATCGTATGTTATGACAAATTAGTGGCAGACGGTAAAGATCCAGCATACGCAGGTAAATTAATCCAATACGGTTGGGAAACCATTACTGAAGCATTAAAACAAGGCGGTATCACATTAATGATGGATCGCTTATCAAATAGCGCAAAATTACGTGCATTTGAACTTGCTGAACAAATCAAAGAAAGCCTTGGTTTCTTATATTACAAACACATGGATGACATTATTAGCGGCCACTTCTCCGCAACAATGATGGCTGACTGGGCAAATGGCGATAAAGACTTATTCGCATGGCGTGAAGCTACAGGTAAAACCGCCTTTGAAAATGCACCAAAAGCAGACGGCATCAAAATTTCTGAACAAGAATACTTTGATAACGGTGTATTAATGGTTGCAATGGTGAAAGCAGGTGTTGAATTAGCCTTTGATGCAATGGTGGCAAGCGGTATCTATGAAGAATCAGCTTACTATGAATCACTTCACGAATTACCGTTAATCGCTAACACTATCGCACGTAAACGCTTATACGAAATGAACGTGGTAATTTCTGATACTGCAGAATACGGTAACTACTTATTCTCTAACGTAGCGACCCCTATTCTTGCTAAAGAAATCATCCCAACCTTACAAAAAGGTGACTTAGGTGAGCCAACACCAGCAGTTGCTATCGATAACATCACCCTACGCGATGTAAACGATGCAATCCGTAACCACCCTGTTGAATTAATTGGTCAAGAGTTACGTGGTTACATGACAGATATGAAACGTATCGCAGTTGCAGGTTAATTATTAAATCGTTAAAATTTAAGCCAGCTTATTCAATAAGTTGGCTTTTTTTATAATCCCAAGGAATTAATATGAAAAACAACAAAATTTTTAACCGCACTTTTAAAATAAGTTTAGTCACTGCAGCTCTTGGATTGGTAAATTCAGCGCTAGCAGCTGACATAGCTTGTAATAGTAGTGGTGTGACTATTACAGGACAAAGTGGAGCTGTGTTGAATCAATGTTCGATTAATCCAACCAGTCCAACAAATGGTCCTGAATGGGGGGCTCTCTCTGCTGTAAAAATGACAAACTCAAGCGGACAATTAAATAATGTTAATGCTTCACTATCTATTCCAGCAAATAGACACAGTTCTTTTGCGGTAATGAATATCACCAATTCCACAACTGAAATCAATGGTGGAATCTATAGTATTACTAATCCTAACAATGCAGACTCATCTGGCTATTTATTTGAGTTAAATAATTCAACGGTAACAATGCATAACTCAAAAGTGTTGATAAGTGATAGCAACCAAGACTCCATATTAGAGGCATTTGCTCTGAATCAGAAGAGTAAATTAACATTAAACAATGTGAATGTAACATCAAACAATGATAGTTCTATTTTTGTATATGAAGCAGAGAATCAAGCTCGGCCAGAATTGATCGTTAATAATTCCAATGTTTCAATTCCTCAAGGTAGAATCATTGCTTTAAGATCTGGGGTAGGCGAAGTTATCAACAGTCACTTCTCTGCGACCTTTAATAACTCAACAATAAGTGGTTTTACGCTCGCTAGTGCTGAAAGTACCAAGTTAAGTGACACAGAAAGCCTTACAGAAAATATTCAACTAACCTTTAATAATTCTACTGTTTCTGGAGGTATTACTACCGACAGTAATAGCGTGCTCAATTTAAACTTAAATAATAGCAATTGGACAACTAAAGCTTTCACTGATGAAGATGGCGTGGTTCAAACGACAAGCTTAACTAATTTGGCTCTTAATAATGGCGTAGTAAATCTAGCCAATGATAATTACCAAGGTATCATTATTCGTGGCAACCTCACTGGCTCAGGTACCTTCAACCTCAACACGAATATCGCTGAAAACAAAAGCGATAAAATCATTGTTAAAGGTACCGCTGAAGGTAATCATAAAATTGGGGTAACTAACCAAGGTGCAAATGTCGCTAACGGCAAAGTGACACTTGTAGAAACCAATGGTGGTAACGCTGCATTTAGCTTAACTAACCCGAATAATCGTGTAGATTTAGGGGCTTATCAATATTTCCTAACAAAAGAAGGAAATAATTGGATATTAGCGAATTCTAAAAATTCGGTCACTCCAACTCCACCTGTTGCACCAGTTACACCAAGTAAACCTGTGGTGACTCCAAATAAACCTGTAGCAACACCTACTACTCAGGTTCTACCAAGCACTCCATTACTTTCAGACTTAGCGAATGCACAAGTATCTCTTCGCCAAGCACAATTACTTTTAGTGGAAGATGATTTAAGTGGCATTCATCAACGTCTAGGTGAAGTGAAAAACGGTGAAAAAGGCAATGTGTGGGTTCGCAATGTGAATTCTCGCCAAAAATTAGCCGCACTTTCGACTGGTGAGAGTGAAACCTCTGGCTTTAAACAAAACGTACATCGCGTACAAGTGGGCGCTGATGCTGCTTTAACAGATAATCTCCGTATTGGTGGATTTATTGGTCGTAGCCAAGCGAACGTTGATTTCAATGGTCATTATGGTGATGGCAAAGTAAGAAGCAACAGCGTGGGCTTATATGCAGCTTACCTTGCAGATAACGGTATTTATGTAGATAACATTGTGAAATACAGCCGTTTACACGCTAACTCGGATCTCACCGAAAAACGTCATTACAACGCTTATACGATTTCGAGTGAATTAGGTAAACGCTTTAGCCTTGCGAATGATTGGACAATTACTCCGCAAGCACAATTAGCGTGGACACATATTTCATCACAAGAGAATGAAGATAGCTTATCTTCTGTTTATTCTCGAATTGGTTTACGTGTAGCGAAAGGCTTTGCATTAAGTAATGGTTGGAATTTACAACCTTACGCAGAAGTGAATGCGATTACTAGTAAAAACCGTAGCAGCAAAATTCATTACACAAACAGTGCGCTTGATGTTGCAAGCAGCCGTGGACGTTTTGAAAGTGCGGTCGGTTTAAATGCTGGATTTGCAAATCATCGTTTTGGTTTAGAAGTAAGCCGTGCTGACGGTAAAAACTTCGACAAACCTTATGCAATTCAAGCGGTTTATCATTATAGCTGGTAGTATCTTACTAAACATACCTCTTAAAAGTGCGGTGAATTTTCACCGCACTTTTATTTGCCCTAACTAAATATTCAAAATCTTATAAATTCTAGGCTCTTTTAGCTATTAAGAGAGAAATGAATTTGATTATTCTGCTGTGTTCAAGGATATCACGTGTTGTTATATCGATGACTCATTGATTGTTTTTCACTCAAAATAAAATAAAAAATATGAGCAGGATCACAAAATGAATACTTTTTATAAGTATGTAGAACCCCAGAAATGTATAATTAAGTCGATTATCAATTTTAAATAGTTCAAGGATTGAGGAGAATATTTTGAAAAAACATACAATTCTTACTACAGCAAAAAGCTCAGTAGCCTTATTGCTCTTTACATTGCCTTTATCTTCTAATCTTGCCTATTCTGCCCCGTCCACAACGGGTGAAGGGAATATTGTCACCGGCGATCATGGCGTTGCAACTGGCTATAACAATGCTGTAACAGCTAAATATGGTTTAGCACAAGGTAATGATTCTGTTGCAACAGGTGGGAACATTTCTCGTGAAGAATTTAAGGCTATTCTTGAAAAAGAAAAGCAAACGTTTGCCGATAAGAGTATGGCGAACGATGATCTTTCCAAAATAAATATAAAAATTGAAGCTAACAATAAAACTGAAACAGAACTAAGCAAAAAAATCAAAAAATTAGAAGAGTTAATCTCAAA
>ERZ772979.1104-NODE-1104-length-16436-cov-2.759844_pt1 | contig 16436 bp, 16 predicted proteins | sample MGYA00511130_ERZ772979 | MGnify/ENA primary metagenome ERZ772979 (study PRJEB29015, sample SAMEA2738103) | human oral metagenome | biome: human oral; feature: human-associated habitat; material: saliva | place: China | collected 2186 ... | reverse complement strand
CATCGTCGTCATTCCTCTTCCTTCTTTCTATTTTTCCACCGCCAAAAGCTGCAGCTCACAACGTCTCCGACTCTTTACCGTCCGAACAATGATAAGACCGCAGGACTGACACTTTAGTCTCGCACTGCCATCCGCTCGAAGATTTCCATGCAGGTAACGCCCGCAATTTGGGCAATGAAGCCTCACCTCCTGCCAGAAACAGAGAGCGGCAGAGCCTACGCTCTGCCGCTCTCTGTTTTTCGTCAAAACCTCAGCGACGTTTCACATAGAAACCGCTGTCCGCGCCTCTGCCACCGCCTTCCAAAGTCGCATTGATTCCGCCGTCGACCAAGGTAAATACCTCATTGATTCCACCTTGATATGGGTTCCGGAACTCGGTCATTTCCGCATTCGTGAAGGGGACGGTATACTCGTGGTAAATCGGGAATTCTCCAGAAGCATCCAATATGCGTCTGCCGAAATGTATGGTCCCTCCGGCCGAAACATCAAAAACCTCAATGTAGGTATCCTCATTCAAATAATAAATTCCAGGCCACGCCGCCAAAACAGCCGCTCTGCTGTCTCCACTCGCATTCGCCTGACCGATCCACTTTCCATCCTTGTCTACGCGATAGCCGTCCGGCGTTGTCTCATTCGTAAACAGCAGTCCCTCTCGCCCATCTGCCACAGTTCCGAAGTAGTACCAAGCATCATGAATCCACTGCCAGCCTGTCAGCATTTTCCCAAAGCTCCCGTCATGCTTCGTGCTGAAGTAGTACTGTCTTCCGTCCCGAAGCTCCAGCCAGTCGCTGTGCAAGGCCCCCCAACGCGGCGAGAAATAGTACCAACTGTTGTTGTCGTAAATCCAGCCGTACACTGTATTCCCCTGCTCGTCCAAGAAGTACCATTTTCCCCCGCTCTGTGTCCAATGTCCTGCCGTATTCAGATAGGCAGCTGCCGGAATCGCAGCCGTCACGCTTAGCATGGTCGCGGTGAGCACTGCAGCAAACAACTTGAACCCTCGCATTTTCATAGTAACTCATACCTCTTTCTTTGGATTTGAAGCCCCCTTGTTATCTTCGAGTGTAGTAATTTGGCTTATAAAATACAAGGCCTCGCACACAGGATTACAGCAACCTGTCACAGCCCTCATACTGCACGAAATATCTCCTATGTCCGAACATCAGGATGCGCCCGTGCTTGCACGGGATGATATTGACCTCCTCCGGATGTGAGCGTATCAGCTCCGTCCAATTAACGAGCCCTTCCGCCGACGGGAAAACGCGCCTAAAAACTTCCATCTCTTTTGCCGCCGGATCTCGCTCCATGTCCTCAGCGACTGTCCAGAAGCATTCCCTACAAGCGCTTAAAGCAATATAAATAATCCAATATAAGCAAAAGCCAAGTTCCAAGCCTATCAGGGTTCGCCAAAGAACCCCCTCCACACTTCGAAAAAGCACAATACTCACCACTGTGAATACAAAACTAAATGCCGTTCCCAATACCGGAGTTCCCAGATGAATAAAGCCAAGAAATTTCATCTTTCTGACCTCATTCCAATCAATCCCGGCGCTGTCGGAATCCTCCCTTGTCTTATGCCCATTTGCTGTTTGAATCCATCTCCGAATTTTGGCAATATCCTCTTCCCCGAGCATTTTCTTGGGAACAATCAAATAAATTGCCACCCAGCTGATCAAGATTAGTTTGTTCTTTCTGAGAATCAAGCGTACCCCTCTCCAGCTCCTTTTTCCCAGCTCAGATAAAATTCCGCTCTCACAGAGAATTTTCTTGTTCTCATATGGCTGTTCCGTTCTCATTTTTATCGTGCTGCGCAAAAAAGCCGACTTCTGCAGTCTCAAGGATAAAAGTCTGATACATCCGATTGCTATCAGCACAGCAAATACTTGCGCATAATCAACATTTTTCACGTTATAAATAAATCCCGCCACACCGAGACAAGTTATAACTCTCGCCACCCAATGATCCGCTTTTATATTGCCGATCTGATCATAGGACCAATTTAAGCAGTCATCTTCCATTTCAGCAGGATATGACAGAACTATTTTCTCTTCCATAATGTGCTCCTTCGTGCGTTTTAACAAAAAAACAGAAGCAAGGACAGCTTCGCTGTCCTTGCTTCTGTTTTCAAGCTGCTTGCTTCAAATATTCCTCCACCTGCGGAAGCTTATCTATCGTCCTCTCATGGATCTTCACAACATTTTCTATCATCGTTTCTGTCACCACCTCTGAAGCCTCAGCTCTCTGTACGAATACTACCAGTAAAACGACTGCTAGAACACCTGCGCTCGCTATCAACACAGCCGGGTTCCCTTCGTATCGCACTGTTCCCTGTAAAGTCCTGATATTATAGATAGTAGCCTCATAGGCCTCCATGGAAACTGCCGGCGGTAAATTTGTCGTGTCGGGGTGTACCCATAATGTCAATCCGACTGAGTAATTGAAATCCATATTCTCTGCAACACGGAAAGTCTTTTCAAAAACAAGAGATACCTTTAACCAAGCTCCCTCCGCTGATATTTCAATTCTTCCGGGTACTCCCTCAAGCTCCAATGATAAACTCGACAACTTCGATCTCGTTCCTGCATCCAGTCCACCAAAGCTCAAAGAAATCGGTCCTAGCCGACTAGTCATTTCCACACCATCTGACGAGATGTCTAAACTCGCATTTTCATCACAGGAAAGATACCACGAAGCCCCTCTGCTGACTTTAACGCTAAGCTTACTATCCACATTTTGATAAAGGAAGACATCCTTGTCAAGCCCCCAACTCTCCAGTTTTTGAACCAATTCCGGCGAAACCATAACCCCTTTCACAAATTCAAGGGCCAGCTGATCCGCCTTTTCCTGCGCTTCCAGTTCTGTGATTAAACTTCCATATACCGGTTTCCCTCCATTGTCACCATATCCATCAATCGTATCCTCTTTCAGAGAATGCCAGGACTTTCTCACGCTATTTTCGATCCCGTTGCCATCAATCACGAAAATACCGCGTGCATCACCCTCTACCACAATTCCGGTATGTGCTACTCGCCCCTTACTGTAATTATAGAAGAAGATAACATCTCCCACTTTCGGGATATAACCGCTGTCCCTTTTATAGTAGCGCTTCATCTTGCGATAGTAGTTTACGCCGTCCGGGCAGTAGGCAAAGCGCGGTACAAACACCGGCAGCATGTTCGCCCGATAAGCGCAGTAGCTCACAAACATCGCACACCAAGGCTCTCCGTTCAAACCGTACCACTCCCCATAGGGCGTAATATTGTTCCCATAGTCCTCGGCAAACCCAAGCTGCAACTCCGCCTCAGCTGCCTGTACAAAGCGCATTGTATCGCTGAAAAGCACCAATTTGCTTCTTACCTCAAACAGTTTTTTCCAACTTTGTGCACCAAAAATTCCATCCGACGTAAGCCCGTGTTTCTGCTGGAAATTTTCAACTGCACGTTTCATCTCCGCTCCAAAGACACCGTCCACAGTCACTGCGTAATTTTGCTCTGCGAGCAGCTGCTGAAGATAACGCGTCAGCGAACCGCTGCTTCCCTCGCGAAGCACTGCGCTTAAAGTTCCCCCTGCATTCGCATCGCCAAATAACAGCGTTTTTGTTCCTCTTCCGATCATACCGTCGGCACTGAGTGCATGCTTGCGCTGAAAATCCAGCACCGCCTGATAACAAGCTGTGTCTGCAACTCCGTCTGCGCGACAGCTGTATCCTTTGTTGCGCAGCGCCTCCTGCAGCGGCTTGATCTCCGCACTCAATCTTCCCCAGAGTGCGGTATCCACCACGCCGCTCTCCGCAAGCTGACATCTCTTCTGATACTTCTTGACTGCTGCCTCGGTGCCGCCTCCAAAGATTCCATCTGTGCCATTCGGATCGATACAGAGCATTCGAAGCGCATACTGCAGGTTCTGTACACGTTCGCCCCGCGATTTCCGCTTAAGCGGCAGCGAATCCAGCGCATCCCCCTGAACGGCTCCGAACAGCAACTCTTCCGTGGCGGGTCCCACCTGACCATCCGCCGTAAGCCAATTCTGCTTCTGATACGCGCGAATCTGTTCAATCAGATTGGCATCCGCGTAACCTTCCTCTGCAGCGGTCGGATATCCCTTTTCACGAAGCGCGCGCTGAATCCGCCGAATTTTTTCTTTGGTGTGCTCAAACAGTGTACTGTCAACAACTCCATTGTCCGGGAAACCATAGCGCTTCCGGTACTTCCGAACCGCCTCTGCCGTTGCACTGCCATAGACACCGTCCATTCCGCCGGGGTTACAGCAAAGCGCAAAAAGAGCATACTGTAGATTCCACACATAATCGCCCTTACTGCCCAAGTCGAGCGGAAATACTCCGCTTTCTCCGGTACGAAATAACCTAGCGCGCGTTGCTGCCCCCGCCATACCGTCCGGCTGCAGTCCTCTTGCCCGCTGAAAAGCACAGAGAGCCTCATAAAGTTTCACGCTCGGAACACCGCTCACATAGCCTTTATAAAAACCTTGCTCCTTTAACGCAGTGCCAAGCGAAAAGAGCTCTTCTACCAGGCAATGCCAAGTCTCATCTCCCACAATACCATCCGCTTCAATTCCCTGCTGTTTCTGGAACTTCTGAACGGCTGCCTCCGTGCCGCCTCCGTACTTTCCGTCCGGTGTGCCACTGTAACAGCAAAGCATCTTTAAACCTCTCTGCAACGCCTTGACCTGCTCACCACTGCTTCCTGCCTTCAATAACATTCTCTTGTCCTCCTTCATCTTTCTGAATTTGCAAATTCATAAGAGAAGAAACCCGGACAAGCGAAAAAAGCAACTCCGTTTCTTATTTTCTACTCGCTGTGTTCTTCTTCTCCTTTTCTTCTCGCAGTGCATGCAGTTCCTCCGCAAATTGTTTTAACAGCTCTTGGCACGCAGCCTCCCGCGCAGCTTCCTGTTTGGCCTGTTCCTCATTTTTTCTGAGCACATAGCAAAGCAGAGCAACAAACAAGACTGCCCAAATACCTTGTTCCCGCAATAATCCATACAGTATTTCTTCCAACGCATCTTCCTCCTGATTTATCTGATATTCTTCTTCCCGAATTAGCACAGATACTGCTCGGCCTGTACACGAAATTCGCGCTTTAAGCGGTTCACATACTGCCTACTGACTGCGTATTTCTGTGCAACCGCCGTCTCCGTCTCTCCGGAAAGATACAGTTCCGCCAGAATATTCCGCCTCTTTTCCGTGAATCCCTGTAATTCTCTTCGCAAGGCCGTCTCCAATAAAATTCGTTCTATCTCACTGTCATGACATGTCCTCTCCGGAAGTTCTTCCTCCGCGTATTCCGCTTGCCCGTTTCTCGCATAGCTGCGATAGAGTTTACAAAAATGATGACGCACAACTGTCTTGCAGTAAGCCAATGCCTGTGCTTCCGTTGCAGGCTCACGCACCTGTCGCAAAGCAAGAAACAGTGCGAAACAATATTCTTGCATCGCATCGTCATATTCCATGAAATGAGTTCTGCTTGCTTCCGCAGCCAGCAGCGGATACATCTTCTTATAAATTTCTTCCATCACCTTGCTATTGCCTGTCCGAAGCATTCTTATCATCTCAATCAGCAACAAAATCTCTCCTTTCGACAACAAAAAAGCCGGCAGAGTATTCACTCTACCGGCTGCCTCTCAATACTGGTACAACACACCGTTCTCTTGCACGGACCTGATGCGGGCTTAGTTTTCATGCCGCATCGTCGTCATGCCTCTTCCTTCTTTCTACTTTTTTCCACTGCCAAGAGCTGCAACTCACAACGTCGCCTACTCTTTACCGTCCGAACAATGATAAGACCGCAGGACTGACACTTCAGTCTCGCACTGCCATCCACTCGAAGATTTCCGTGCAGGTAACGCCCGCAATTTGGGCAATGAAGCCTCACCTCCCGCCAGAGTTGTTTTGACTCTTCCATCAAACCTCCCCCTTCCGCGTCAAGAACATTTGTTCTTTTGAGAGTATCGCATAAACCTACGCAAATGGCAAGCTCTTTTTCGAACATTCGTTCTTGGCTCTGTCTGCTTATCACATAACCAAGGCATAAACAATGGCAACAAAATTACGAAATCCGCCCGTTGTCCATGTGATAGCGGCAATCCGCAATAGACATCGTGGACTGCCGGTGCGAGACCAGCACTATGGTTTTTCCTTCTTTTTCTTCCGAAAGGGATTTTAAGATAATGCCCTCGTTCAGCACGTCCAGATTGCTGGTCGGCTCATCCAATAGGATAAAATCGGCCTCGTGGAGAAAGGCTCTTGCGAGGCCTATTCTCTGCTTTTCTCCGCCCGAGAGCCTGTCGCCGAGCTCGCCGAGCTCGGTCTCATAGCCTTTCGGGAGGCTCATGATGAAGTCATGGATGCTCGCCTTTGCCGCCGCGGCCTCAATCTCCGCCTGTGTCGCATCGAGCTTTGCGACCGCTATGTTCTTTGCAATCGTATCGCGGAAGAGCACGGTGTCCTGGGTCACATAGCTTGTCATTTCTCGGAGTGCCGCGGTTTGAATGTCCCGCACATCCTCCCCAGAGATTCGCACCGCGCCCTTCTGCACATCCCAGAAACGCATCAGGAGCTTTAAGAGGGTCGATTTTCCGGAGCCGCTCGCGCCGTGAATGCCGAGCACCTTCCCTCTTTCGATTTGCAGAGAGAACTCGCTCAAAATCTTCTCCTTACGGTAGGCAAAGCTAACTCGGTCAAGCTCTGCGCCTTCGAAGCGCGGCGTCTCCCCGTCGCTTCGCTCTGCCACCTCCGGCGTTTCTTCCAGCAGCGAGAGCACGCGCTCTCCGCAGGCCAGCGTCTGGTTTAGATTGTTCGAGAGGGAAGAGAGGGCAACCACGGGACCGAAGGACCCCATCATCGCGAGGGTCGCAAGCAGCATGCCCGAGAACGTGGCCTCTCCCCGCCGATAGAGGAAGAACATCAAAAAGAACATGCCAAAGGAATAGAGCTGAATGACCAGATTGGTGAGCGCGCGCTGCGAACCCTCAAAGTCGCTCAGCTTTTTCTGAAAGCCCGCAAGCCGTTCTGATCTTTGCTCCATTTCCGCGAGCTTCGTTTCTCCCCGATTGAACTGCAGGAGCTCGTCCACGCCGTAGAGGCTCTCCAAGACAAAGTGATTGAGTTCTCCCATCTCGCTTCGTAAGGCCATGCCCGCCTCGGCACTCCGTCTGCCGTTCCGAATCGGAAGGCCTATGCCGACCGTCACATACGCGAGGACGGCAAGGAAGCCCGCGAGTCTGTGCTGCGCCCCGATAAAGCCCGCCATGATAAGCGAGGTCAGAAAGGCAATCGCAATCGGAGATATGGTGTGCGCAAAGAACACTTCCAGAAGTTCGATATCGCTCGTGATGACGGCAATCAGGTTGCCCTTATCCCTGCCCTCAAGCTTTGCCGGGCATAGTTTTCTAAGAACCGCGAAGACCTTATGGCGGATGATGGCCAGAATGCGGAAGGCAATGTAGTGGTTACAATACTGCTCGCCGTAGTGCAGGATGCCGCGCAAAATCGCAAACACCAGGATTGCGGTAAAGAGCTGCTTGGAAGAGCCGCCGAACAACGCTGTGAACCGCCCCGGAACTTCGCTGCCCGCGACCGCTGCGAGCCCCTGAATCACGCCGTAGCCGCCGAGTATCGTGATGAAAATGGCACAGAGAAAACCGAGCACGCCGAGCAGAATTCCGGTTAACATAATGAGAGTGAGGGGCTTCACGAGCCCGATTAAGCTTCCCATGATTGCGAGATCCGATCTTCGTTTATGCATGACTGTCACGCCTCCCTTCCGCAAAACGCTCAAGCTGACTCTGTTCCTCAAAGAGGCGCCGATACGCACCCGCTTGCCGCATTAATTCCGCGTGGCTGCCCGCCTCCGCGATCTTGCCGTCTTTCAACATATAGATTTTGTCGCTGTCCACCACATTCGCAAGCCTATGTGAGATGAGCAGCACGGTTTTACTCTTTGTGAGCTCACGTATGACCGCCATAATCATCTCCTCGCTCTCCGCATCGATGTTCGAGGTGGCCTCGTCGAAGATGTAGACGGGCGTGTCGTGAAGCAGGGCCCTCGCGAGCGCAAGACGCTGCTTTTGTCCGCCCGAGAGGTTACTGCCGTTCGATGTAAGCTGCATCTCGAGACCGCCCTGCGCTTCGATAAAGGAGAGGAGATTCACCTTCCGGAGCGCCTCTTTCATCTCAAGTTCGGTCGCCTCGGGCTTTGCGAGCAGAAGATTCTCCCGTACACTCGCGCGGAAAAACCGGCTGTCGTGCCCTACCATGGTCAGGTGATTCATGAGACTCTCGGTCGAAACGCGGCTCAGCTCTTCGCCGTTTAAGCGCAGCGAGCCGCCGTAACCTCTGTTCCGCCCCATGAGTATGCCGGCAATCGTGGATTTCCCGGAGCCGGAAACGCCGACCAGGGACACAAAGGACTGCGCGGGAAGCTCAAGCGTGATGCCCTTTAAGATTGGGCGGCTCTCCTCATAGGAAAAGCTGAGCGCTTCCATGCGGATATCGATATGCCCCGCGCCGAGTTCTGCCTTTCCCACCTCGGGTTCCGGTAGATCCAAAAAAGCAAAAATGCGGTCGCTCGCCTTCATGCCGTTCATGCCGATGTGGAAGAAACTGCCAAGGATGCGCATCGGCAGAAAGAATTCCGCCGCGAGCAGGATGAACATGAGCACCCCCGCAAGGGAGAGTTCACCGCTCGCAAAACGGGCCAAGGCCGACACAATGCCGACCGCCGCACCGCCGTAGGCGATGATGTCCATAACCGAGGTGCTGTTTAACTGCATGGTCAGCACCTTCATCGTAATCTTTCGGAAGCGCTCGGACTCCCGGTCCATATCATCGGCCGCCGCCCGATCGGCCTGATAAATTTTTAACGTTGTCATGCCCTGCAGCTTTTCGAGAAAGCTGTCCCCAAGCCCGTAGTAGATGTCAAAATAGCGGCTCAGAAGGCGCTTTGCGACCAGCATGACGAGCATGATGACCACCGGAATCAGCGGAACCGCGAGGAGCAGCAGGGTCGCTGTTCTAAGATCGATCGGGGACAGCACAAAGAACAGGGTGAGCGGCGCAAGCAGGGCGTAAAAGAACTGACTTAAATACCGTCCGAAATAAGTCTCGAGCTGCTCAACGCCCTCGCCCGACATCTGTACCAACTCAGCACTGCCGATTTGTTCGCGATAAGAGGGGCCGAGCCGCAGGATCTTTTGATAAATGCGGCCGCGGAGAATGCGCTTCACATCCGCGCTCGCGCGGAAGCTCGCCGCGGTATATAGGCGGTCACAGACAAAACGGAGTAAAAGCCCCGGTATGATAATTCCGAGCGCAACGAAAATGCGCTCCGTGCGGATTCCTTGCTTCCCGGCGTCCTCGATGAGCCCAGCGATGTTCCAAACAATCACAATCTGTACCAGGAGCGACAGCCACTGCCAGAGTATCTGATGAACAATGTACTTACCGGCCCCCTTTAGGAGCCGTATGAGCCGCATTTTGATCATCCTTTTCCCCTCCCCTTTTTACCTGTATTTTTGTTTTGCATGCCCGTGAGTGCGTGCCGCACCGAGAGGAGTGGGTGGCGTATGAGCATGTGCGGACCGCTGTAGCGCATGAGCTCGCGTATCCTCTCCCGCATCTCGGGCGCGTAGCAGTGCACTTCGCAGTGGCTGCAAAATGTCTTGCTCTCCGTGAAGGGGCAGCGCTCAATGCGCGTATTCGCGTAATCCATGAGCTTTTGACAATCCTCACAGATATGCCCCGCCGCACTGCCGTGCTTCTTTTGGCAGTAATATGCAATCATCTCCGCAACGAGCCGTTTTTCATCCTTCCGCTTCTTTTCAGGCGCTTCTCTCCTCATGTTCTGCTCCTCTTAAGCATGCAAACTCCGATTGCCGCTCCGAAGAAATCGGTTTTATGAAACTAAGTCCAGTATAGTTTAGAAACTGTTACCGTTTCAAGCGCTTCTACCCTGAACGCGCGCCTTTCGAGACTCCTCTGCGACCCGGCCGGTGCAGCCTTACTCTCTGTGAGACTGTAGTGCTGACAAAGTCCGCGCGCTAAGCTATAATAAATTCGCACAATTCAGATAAATATTGTTTTTTTCGGAGGGCAAGGCCATGTACCAAGATGAATTTTCGGCAATGACCAATGCGGCAGCTGCGAAAGTCGGCTTACTGAAGAAAAACCCCCTCGGGTATTTTCTCATGTCCATGCTGGCAGGCGCTTATATCGGCTTCGGCATTCTTTTGATTTTCACGGAGAGCGGCCTTTTGGCCGGTAACCCGGCGGCCAAGATTGTGATGGGCGCTTCCTTCTGTGTCGCTCTGAGCCTCGTGATCATTGCAGGCGCGGAACTCTTCACCGGCAACACCATGGTCATGACGGCCGGCGTCCTTGAAGGCAAGATAAGCGCAGCCGAGCTACTGAAGCTCTGGTGTGTCTGCTGGCTCGGCAATGTCGCGGGTTCCGTGGTGCTTTCCCTGCTCTTCTACGCGAGCGGCCTGCAGACCGGCGCGGTCGCGGAAGCCGTTGCAAAGGGCGCCTTTGCCAAGATGTCGGCCGGTTTTGTCCCGCTTGTATCGCGCGGTATCCTCTGCAACATTCTGGTCTGTCTTACGGTCTGGTGCGGCTTCCGCGTCAAGAACGAGAGCGCCAAGATTCTCATGTGCTTCTGGTGTCTCTTCGCCTTCATCACGACCGGCTTTGAGCACAGCATTGCCAACATGACCCTGCTCACCTCGGCGCTTTTAGTCCCCGCAGGGCAGGCTGTGAGCCTCGGCGGCTGGATTTTTAACCTCGCGGCGGTCACCCTCGGCAACATCATCGGCGGTGCGGTCTTTGTGGCGCTGCCCTATTACATCGCTTCGAGAAAGCGCTGAACACATTTCTCTGCCAGTTGACGCAAAAATCCCCGCAGCTGCCTGCCGGCCGCTGCGGGGATTTTATTGTCTGCATTTTGTCATCTATTTTTTGTTATCTGTTGTAAATGTAGAGCGCCATCTCGCCGTTGGTCACAGCGCCGAGGTACAGCGTGCCGTCTTCCACTTGGAGAATAGTCCCGGAGCCGTGGCTCCGGTTGCGTATATAGTACACGCCGTCCTTCGTATAGACCTCTCCGTTATCACGCACAGCAACATTGCCCTCCACGCGGAAGGTCAGCGATTCCGGCACATCGTCCGCTCTCTGTGTCTTGAGGCGGTACTGACTCTCATCATCCGTCTGCGAAATCTCACAGACATAATGCCAGGTTCCGGCGATGGTCTCATTCTCGGCATCATCGGGCAGACTGCCGTCGATGCCGACCCGATAGCCGTCCGGCGTGATTGTATTGCGGAGCATCTCCCCGGACGAACTCAGGTAATACCATTTGCCGCCAATCTGCCGCCAGCCGGTCGCCATATACCCGTCCGCGTCAAAGTAGTACCAGCTCCCCTGCATCTGTTCCCATTTGCCCGCAGCGTAGTGCCCGTCCGCATACTGATACCACCAGCCTCTGCCATCCCGCTGCCAGCCCGCAGCGAAGGTCGGAAGCGCCATTGCAGCGCTCAGCAGCATTGCCGCCAGTACCGTAGCCGGTTTTCTCTTCATCCCGATTCTCCTCCTGTTCACAGTTCTCTTCTCGCTGTCACCAATACACAGAATGAATCTCTTGAATCGAAATCTCGTTGCCATTTTTATAATACTATATTTTCAATATCTTTACAATACCCTTGTTTTTGTTCAATGCTTCCGTCCGATTCTTCCGGGTACTGTGTTCTTTTTGAACGCATTCTAACGTTATAGGACAAAAAGAGTTGGTGAAAAGTGCTTTACCCCCTTGATATACAAGGCCTTTCTCTGCTTATATCCTTCCCTGAAACAGTATGAAAGTTCAATCCCGACACGAGAGGATGCAATCACAAGGAAATGACACCAACTCTTTTTGTCCGCTTGGCCGCATTCTAACAGCGAAAACGCCGGTGTCCTTTCCGCTCGTTCGCGACAGGCATACCTCCGCCCATACAAACAAAAAAATAAGCCCCGCAACGCTGATTCCTCGCGTTGCGGGAGCTTTGTTTTAGAGGTTGTTCTGCCGGTTTCGGCGCGCTTCTTTTTTTAACTTCGCCTTCAGCGTGCGCCACATCTCAAAGACCGCCGTGATCACGGAGATGCCGGCCGCAATCGCGAATGCATACTGGATCGTTCTGGAACTATAATAACTCGCCGCCTCGCTGTCTCCGTGCACAATCGCGCTCATCGTGTAGTAGAGACTGCTTCCGGGCACCAGGGGGATGATGCCGGAAATAAAGAAAATGGTCACCGGCGCCCGCTGCCATCTCGCCAATAGCTCCGCATAGAGTGCGGTGAACGCTGAGGCGAGAAAGCTCGCCGGAAACACCGCGCCGATGAGCTTCATGAGTAACAAATACACGCCCCACTCCAGTGCGCCGCCGAGCGCCGCGATGAAGAGATACTTTCGCTTCAACTGAAATAAAATCGCAAAGCTCCCCGCTCCCATGAAGGCCGCCAGAAGCTGAATGATCACCGTGCGCATCGCCTCACTCATACGCTGCTCTCTCCTATTTTCATCATGTTATATTCAGGAGAGCATGTTGATCAGCGCCAGGCTTGCCATGAAACCGCAGGCCAGCGCGACTGTCCAGAGCAGACTCTCAAGAAGGCGCATCATGCCCGCCATGGTATCGCCCGACAGGACATCGCGCACCGCATTGGTCATCGCAATGCCCGGCACAAAGAGCATGACCTCTCCGATCATAATCGCATCCATGTGGAGGAAGGGCAGCGCCCGCACGGTTCCGCCGAGCAGGCAACCCGTCAGGAAAGACCCGACAAAGTTGTCAATGACCGGTGTCGGCGTGATTTTCCCGAGGCGCTTTCGCATTGCCGAGACGATCAGCCCGAGTATACTCGCCGCAATCACATCGGATGTCGTTCCCGCGAAGAAGGCCGTAAAACTGCCGGCGCCGACCACATTGCCCGCATAATAGAGAAAATCCGAGTGCGGCTCCGAGCGAATGGCATCGAGCTGTTCCTTCAGATCTTCAATGGGCAGGGGCTGCCTGCAACAGCGGCGGCTCAGCGCATTCAAATCCTCGAGCAGCGTGAAGTCGGTCGAGCCGCCGTTCCGGATGCGACGGGTCTGGGTGCGCTCCGTGCCGTCCGGAAAAATCATCGTGATGACGATGCTCGTGGTGATCACAAATACATTCATATGGGATGCGCCGTACGCCTTCCCCATGCGGGTCAAAGTATCCTCGACGCGGTTTACCTCCGCACCGCTCGCCATCAAAAGTTCCCCGATGTCCAAGAGGCGGTGCAGAAGCGCGCTATGGCGCGCGCTGTTGTCGTCTGTCCATTGGCCTCCGTTGACGAGAGGCGACGTTGTCAGTCCCATAAAATGTTCCCAGCCTTATTGATATTTAGTAGAGGCGAAGCTTTGCCGCAACGCGGTACTCTGCCGGAAGCTGCATCTCTGCGCTTGCCTCTCCGCCGATCTCCCAGCGGGCAGCCGCCGGATTGTAATTGGAATAGACCAGCCAGAAGTTCGCCATGGTCGCGCCGAGGCTCAACTGTCTGTCCTCTGCTGTGGTCTTCTCGTCGGCGCCGTCGAGCAGGTAGAGATCGCGTCCCGCCTGCAGGTAGCGATAGGCCTGGCGGTTGTGGAAGCTCGGCGCAAGGCTCGCCGCATAGAGCGCCTTGTCCAGCACCGGGTCAAACTGATCCTCGACAAAACTCGCTTCCTGTCCGAACTTCTCCTCAAAGAAAAGCGCCTGCTCGGAAATCTTCGGGGCAATGTGACCCGCGCGCGTGTCCACCTTTACATTTGCGGGCGTGTCGATGTCCAAGCGCTTCTCCGCCCGCTCCGCTCTCGCATAGCCGACCGCGAGCAGGGCCGCCGCTTTCTTGTCACTCTCAATGCCGAGCGCGCGCTTGGTTGCCGCCTCATCGGTCAGCGTGAGCCAGCAGGCGGAAAGACCGAGCTCCGTGAGCTTCAACAGAAGTTGCTCGCTCACAAAACCTGCGTTTTCAAGCCAGCCTTCCTTTTCCTCCGAGAGCACCACGAGGTAGAGCGGCGCACGGAAGGCATTGCCGCCGTAACCCGCGATGCCCTCAAGCCCCGTGCCGATGCCGGCTACGCAGTGCAGCTCCAGACCGATTTCCGGTAAAATGCGGGCCGTCTCTCCGAAATAACGCTCTACTTCCTGCAATGCAGCCGCCGGAACTTCCTTCTGCTCAAACGAGCGCAGTGACTGTCTCTCTTCAATCAGTGCTTCATAGTTCATAGTAAACCTCCGTTGCCTTTTACTTTCTCTCATTATACACAGATTTGCACCGCTTTGCAAAATGGCAAAACAAACTGTATTTCACTCTGTCTTTCTCAACATTTCGCCGAAAATGCAGGCTCTGCTTGATTTCACAGACAAAAGAGCCGACAATAGAATTGCTGCGTATGATGAACCGTCCATAGAAGGAGTTGTCATGAATACTACCATGTCCTATGAACACTTCATACAAGTCGCGGAGCTGAGAGCTCAGGTCATGGAAGCTGCCGCGCGCTTTGATTTTCGGGAGACACCGAAGGCTCTGCTCTTTGCGGAGCGCTGCCATGCCGGACAGCGGCGCAAGGGACCGGCCAAGCTTCCCTACATTATCCACCCGCTGACCATGGCCTGCCACGCCTTGTCCCTGGGGCTCGCGGAAGATGAGCTGATTGCCACGGCGCTGCTCCACGACACCTGTGAGGACTGCCATTTGCTGCCGGAAGAGCTTCCGGTCAACGCAGCCGTACAGGAAGCCGTGCGCCGTCTCACCTTCTTTCCGGAACCCGGGGTGCCACACGCGCGCGCGCGGGACAGCTATTTTGCGCGGATTCCCGGCAACCGCACTGCGGTTCTGACGAAGTTACTGGATCGTTGCAACAATCTCTCCTACATGGCCTACGGCTTTTCGCGGGAAAAGCTGCTCGATTATATCGATGAGACCGAGCGCGCCGTGATTCCGCTGCTCGACTACGCCAAGCAGCACTTTCACCGCGACCGCGACGCGCTGTTCCTCTTAAATTATCAAATGTATTCCGTGATGAACTCGATTCGCGCTCTGCTCGAGCGGGATCTTTGAGTCATAGAATAAGGCTATGCGGACAAAAAGAGTTGGCAGAAAACCTCGCAACGCCGGCAGAAGTCGGCACTGCGGGGTTTTTGTCTTTGGGAAACCCTGCGTAAGACCGGACAAAAAACGGGATGTGCGAAAGCACATCCCGTTCTTCTTATTTCGTTGTAATCATTTCGATACCGTGCAACAGGGTATCTTTGTCGATGGCGCCGCGCGCCTGCGCGGTCATCATGCCGTTCGCATCGATAAAGTAGGTGCAGGGAATCGAAAACACACCGTAGGTTCTCGCCGCGTCCTGTGCCGTATCGTAGAGAATCGGCAGGCTGTAGCCCTGCGCCGCGACAAAGTCCGAGGCGCTCTTCACGGTCTCACGGTTGCCGTCGGTCAGGTTGACCATGAGGAACTGAACCTCTGTGCCGCGCTCCTTGTAGACCTCATTGAACTCCGGCATCTCCGCGCGGCAGGGGCCGCACCAGCTCGCCCAGAAGTTCAGGACAATCGGCTTCCCCTTGTACTCCGAGAGCTTGTGCACCGTGCCGTCGGCCTCCTGCACCGTAAAATCCGGTGCCGCCGTCAGCGCCTCGCTGCTCTCCTCCGCGGTGCTCTCCGCGCCCGCCTTGGACGCAATGCTGTCCTGTCCCTCAGCCGCCGGACTCTCGGCAGCCGTCGTGCTCTCGGCCTCCGCCTGCAACTGGGAACCCGCCTGCTTTGCGGCGAGCTTCCGGTAAAGCGTGCCCGCGCCCACCAGAAGAACCAACAGCACCAGTGCCAGAATCCATGTTGTTTTTTTCTTCATGCAGTATTTCCTTACTATCCGTTCAGGGCGTGAGCAAAACCAACAGGCGTCCCATGGTGCCGGTCGCCATCAGGATGCCGACCAGAATCAGAAAGACGCCGCTCACGCGGTTAATGATACCGTAGTGCGATTTGATGATCGCAAAGCTCTCTTTCAGCCTGTCAATCAGCGCCGCGCTGAGTAAAAACGGCACGCCGAGCCCCAGCGAATAGGCGAGTAACATGCGCACCCCCTCGCCCGCATGCCCGCTCTGCGAGGCAAGCGCGAGCGCCGAGCCGAGGAACACGCCGACACAGGGTCTCCAGCCGATTGAGAAGATTGCACCAAAGAGCATCGAAGAAAAGAAGCCGAGCTCTGTGGTGCCGAGACTCCGCGCCCCGCCCCGGAACAGCTGAAAGCGGAGCACACCGAGAAAATTGAGTCCGAAGACAATCACGATCACACCCGAAATCAGATTGACCGCTGTCCTGTGTTGTCCGAGAAAGCCGCCGACCGTTCCCGCAAGCGCCCCCATCGCCATAAAGACGA
>ERZ772979.1101-NODE-1101-length-16461-cov-6.876813_pt1 | contig 16461 bp, 12 predicted proteins | sample MGYA00511130_ERZ772979 | MGnify/ENA primary metagenome ERZ772979 (study PRJEB29015, sample SAMEA2738103) | human oral metagenome | biome: human oral; feature: human-associated habitat; material: saliva | place: China | collected 2186 ... | reverse complement strand
TAGCCGGCTTAGCTCAGTTGGTAGAGCATCTGATTTGTAATCAGAGGGTCGAGGGTTCAAGTCCTTTAGCCGGCATTTAAATGAATAAATTTGCGGAAGTAGTTCAGTGGTAGAACACCACCTTGCCAAGGTGGGGGTCGCGGGTTCGAACCCCGTCTTCCGCTTTGCCAATGTAAAACCATGGCCCATGCCGGGGTGGCGGAATTGGCAGACGCACAGGACTTAAAATCCTGCGGTCAGTGATGACCGTGCCGGTTCGACCCCGGCCCTCGGCATTTTCAATACAATTGAATAAAATTTGCACCCATAGCTCAATTGGATAGAGTACTTGACTACGAATCAAGCGGTTACAGGTTCGACTCCTGTTGGGTGCATATTCGGGAATTAGCTCAGCTTGGTAGAGCACTTGGTTTGGGACCAAGGGGTCGTAGGTTCGAATCCTGTATTCCCGATACGTAAACAAATGAGGAAGCTAGACATTGTGTCTAGCTTCTTTTTTTAGCAAAAAATGCAAGATGATTGGCAAAAAGAAGTTTCTTTTGTATAATTAAAGTCAAATATAGTCAAGGTAAAAGGAGGAAGATGGATGCAAAATCAAAATCAAAATATGTCGGATTTGATTGAAAATTACTTAAAGAATGTACTGCATAAGAATGAAACAGTTGAAATCAGACGCAGTGAGATTGCAGACCAATTCAATTGTGTACCTTCCCAAATTAATTACGTGATTAATACTCGCTTTACTATTCAACAAGGCTATGTCGTTGAAAGTAAACGCGGTGGCGGTGGTTATATCCGCATTATGAAAGTAAATCTAGTGGACGAGATGGATATCTTAAATGCATTAAGTGATCTTGTTCCTGAAGAACTTTCAGCGAGAGAAGGCAATCATTTATTACAAAACTTATATGAAAATGAGCTGATTACTAAACGTGAGGCGCAAATGATGTCACTCATGATGGAGAAAGATACATTCTCTTCAAACGTAAAGAATGCTGCAGAGATTCGTAGTAATATGATGAAGAAATTAATCGACAATTTGAAATACCGTTAAATAGAAAGGAATAAACGCATGAGTGAAATTTTTACACCAAAAGCAAAGAGTGCAATGGTCTTAGCTGCAAGAGAAGCCATCCTGTTCAAACACCAAGCCGTGGGAACAGAGCACTTACTATTAGGATTAATCCTTGAACAAGAAGGCATCGCGGGAAATGTGCTTCGCGGGGCAGGGTTGACTGCGGAAATCGTTCGTTCTGAAATCGAGTCACTCACAGGATACGGCTCAAACCGCAAGCAAATGGATCCGTACTTAATGCCTTATTCACCAAGAGCGAAGAAAGTGATTCTATCGGCTACTGATGAAGCGAAACGCCTCGAAGTGCCACAAGTCGGAACAGAGCACTTACTATTAGCCTTATTACGTGAAGAAGTATTAGCAACGAAGATTCTCCGTGATAACCAAATCGACCCTCAAGAGTTGATGAAAGAAATCTACGGTAAAATCGGAATTCAACCTTCAAACGCTGGTTCTAAGAGAAAAGCACGCCAAGAGTCTTCACAAGAAGGAACTCCTACATTAAACAGCTTAGCGCGTGACTTAACCGAATTAGCACGTGAAGGTAAAATCGACCCAGTTGTTGGTCGTGAAGATGAAGTACGCCGCATTATCCAAATCATTAGCCGTCGTACGAAAAATAATCCTGTCCTCGTTGGGGAACCAGGTGTTGGTAAGACAGCCATCGTTGAAGGCTTAGCACAACGCATGGTGAGCGGAGAAGTTCCAGAAGAAATCGCCGAAAAACGTTTGATGATGTTAGATATGGGTGCGGTTGTTGCGGGAACGAAATACCGTGGTGAGTTCGAAGAGCGCATGAAGAAAATCTTGGACGAAGTATACCGTGAACAAGATGTCATTCTCTTTATCGATGAGTTGCATACCCTTATCGGTGCAGGTGGGGCAGAAGGCTCTATCGACGCTTCAAACATCTTAAAACCAGCACTTGCTCGTGGTGAAATCCAAGTTATCGGGGCGACGACGCTTGATGAATATCAAAAATATATCGAAAAAGACGCAGCCTTAGAACGTCGTTTTGCCTCTGTTCATGTGAATGAACCTAGCGCAGACGATACAGTTGAAATCCTAAAAGGGCTACGCAAACGTTATGAAGACCATCACCGTGTGGAAATCACTGACGCTGCGATAGAAGCCGCCGTTCAATTATCGGTTCGTTATATTACGTCTCGTAAATTACCAGATAAAGCCATCGACTTGATGGACGAAACAGCAGCAAAAGCTCGTCTAGATCGCAGTGGTAAACACTCTCCGCTTCAAAAACTCGAAGTAGAAGTGGCAGAACTTGCAGTGAAGAAAGACGAAGCGATTCGTGAGCAAAAATTCGAAGAAGCAGCTCGTTTACGCAAGAAAGAACAAGCCAAACGCGACAAGCTTGAAAAACTACGCAAAAAAGTAGAAGTCGAAGCGAAAAAAGAATTCGTCGCAGCCATCACAGACGAAGATATCGCTGAAGTGGTATCGCAATGGACTGGAATTCCATTGAAACAAATGGAGAAAAAAGAAAGCGAACGTCTCGTGCATCTTGAAAAAGAATTGCACCAACGTGTGATTGGACAAGAAGAAGCCGTATCAGCGGTAGCTCGTTCGATTCGCCGTGCTCGTAGCGGATTGAAAGATCCAAAACGTCCAATCGGTTCATTCTTATTCCTTGGACCTACTGGGGTTGGTAAGACAGAGTTAGCGAAAACATTAGCGGAAGCGATGTTTGGCGACCAAGACGCACTCGTTCGTATCGATATGTCTGAGTACATGGAGAAACACGCGGTTAGCCGTTTAGTCGGTTCACCTCCAGGATACGTTGGATTCGATGAAGGCGGACAATTAACAGAGAAGATTCGTAACAAACCTTACTCTGTGATTCTGTTAGATGAAATCGAAAAAGCCCATCCAGATGTATTTAACATTCTGTTGCAAGTCTTAGACGATGGACATTTAACGGATTCAAAAGGACGTAAAGTCGACTTCAGAAATACGATTCTCATTATGACATCAAACCTTGGGGCAACGGCTCTTCGAGATGAAAAAGCAGTTGGTTTTGGTGCGAAAACCGTACAACATGACCATACGGCAATGGAAAAACGCATCCGCGAAGAGTTGAAGAATGCGTTCCGTCCAGAGCTATTGAACCGTATCGATGAAATTATCGTCTTCCATAAATTGACGAAACCTGAATTACGTCAAATCGTTCAATTGATGACAAAAGACATTAAAACTCGTCTTGCGGAACTCAATATCGAATTGAAATTCACTTCAGGAGTTATCGACCTAATCGCAGAAGAAGGATTCGACCCAGAATACGGGGCACGTCCAATTCGTCGCGCGATTCAAAAGAAAATCGAAGACCCGCTTAGTGAAGCACTTCTCAGTGGAGAAATTCGCTTCGGTCAAAAAGTGACAATCGGTTCTCAAAAAGGGAAAGTGACGATTAAAGAAACAAAAGTCGCTCCTAAAAAAGAAGCCGTTAAAGCATAAAAATCATAACGAAAACAGCCACTTCTATGTGAATAGAAGTGGCTATTTTTTAATAACTTTGTTTTTGTAAGAGTAGGTGGCAAAGCGTCAGGTCGTTCATGTCTTTGACGTTCAGCCCTGTTTGTTCTGCGAAACGGTCAATTCGATACTGCAAGGTGTTGCGGTGTAAGAAGAGTTTTTGACTCGCCTTTGAGACATTTCCATGAGCGTCCCAGAGAGCTTCAATCAGTTCTTTTACGTCGTCTTCGCTTAATAAGAGAATCAACTCGTCCGCAATCGGTGCGATATCGACTAAAGCGTTGGCAATCGCCCATAACATCACTGGTGCAAATTCCAGACTGGAGCGCTTGTGTGAATGCATTAAGTATTCCACGAAGAGCGCTTTTTCTGCTTGATAGAGAAGCGGCACAGGGCTTGACGTTGCCCAGCGGTTTCCAATAAAGAGTTGTAATTCCACTGCAAAGTCATCTTCGATTGCGGATTGCACTTCAAAGAGCGTGCTTGCAAGCGAAGGAGCGACTTCTGGGTTCACGACCAGCGTGTAGTGATGGCGGAAGTTTTTGAAGACGGCAAGGGTCCCAACCGTTAAGTTCTCGACGAACTCCAACCAGTCTTTTTCTTGAAAGACGCCTTCTTGCTTTGGAAATACCGCCAAGTGTACGCATTGGATATACGCTGTTGGAGTGGGCAGTGCACCTTTTCCTTCTAAGTACGCTAGCCAAGGATGCGTTGGGATTGAAGATTTTGTCGGTTGTGTATTTAAGGTTTCGATGAGGAATCGTTCGCGCTCAGTTAAGCTCGATTCTAAGAGATAAATCACTTCACCGTTCAACGTTACAGGAACAGTGTCTTGACCGTTTTCTCCAAGAAGAGCATCCGGGAACAATTCTTTCCAAGTCTTTTTCATAAGAACTCCTTTTTTGAAAAGTGTTTGCCTCTTAAGTATACACGTTGTTGCCTAGAGAATAAAGGTTCTTATACTATGATTTTATAAAGAAATTCGGTAGAATAGGACATATAGTCAATATAAGGGGGATACGAAATGTCAACAGAATGGTCATTAAAAGAAATTTACCCTTCATTTGAAAGTGAAGAGTTTCAACGTGACTTTGAACGTTTTTCAAACTTTAGAGAGGTATTCAACGGCTTAACGCTCGAAGATAACTTAGAGTCTATCAAAGCGGCAATTGCGGCCTTAGAAGAGTTCAGCGTATTAAGCAGCCGTCTTGGAAACTACATTAATTTAACATTAACAGCCAACACAACAGACGAAACAGCGAATAAATACCGTACATTATTCGGTAATGCGTATGCTGCGTTAAACAGTGCATATACAAAAGTCTACAAATTTATCGGAAGCGTGGAAACAGATATCACAGCCGACGAAAATCTAAAAGACTACGAATTCTACTTTGCAGAAGCGAAACAACAATACAAACATCTATTATCCGATGAATTAGAAGATGTGATTGCGAAATTCTCTATCAGCGGTGGAGATGGTTGGGAACAACTCTTCGAAGCGATGACTTCAGGCGTTGAAGGCGAATTTAAAGGCGAAAAAGTAACGCTTAGCGAAATTCGTAATATGGCGTATGATGCGGATGCAGCGGTTCGTAAAGAAGCGTACGAAACAGAATTGAAGATGTACGATACGATTAAAGAACCAATCGCATTTGCTTTAAACAATATTAAACAACAAGTACTTACAGAAACAAGCTTACGTGGTTTCGAATCACCACTAGCACAAACATTAGAAGCGTCTCGTATGTCTCGTCAAACATTGGATGCCCTTCTTGAAGCGATTCGCGAATATTTACCACAATTCCGCGCTTACTTGAAACATAAAGCTTCTCTCTTAGGTCATGAAAATGGATTACCATTCTACGACTTATTTGCACCAATCGGAGAAAGCTCACGTCGTTTCACAATCGAAGAGTCGAAAGAATTCTTATTAGAAAACTTCAAAGGCTTCTCAGAAGATTTAGCGCAAATGACAAAAGAAGCATACGAAAACAACTACATCGATTTCTTACCACGTAAAGGAAAAGTGGGGGGCGCGTTCTGTAGCAACCTACCATTCATCAAACAATCACGTATCTTAACAAACTTCTCTGGTTCATTAAGCGACGTTGTAACAATTGCGCACGAATTAGGACATGCGTACCACGGTTTACATATCGAAAACCACCGTGTATTAAACCAAGAGTACTCAATGCCTGTTGCTGAAACGGCGTCAACATTCAACGAAAATATCGTGATGAATACAGTGATTAGCGAAGCAAGCGATGCTGAAAAAGTAGCCTTACTCGAATCACAATTACAAGATACAACACAAATCATCGTGGACATCTACTCACGTTACTTATTCGAAGCCTCTGTATTTGAAAACCGTGAAAAGAGCTTCATGTTCTCGAAAGATTTAGAACAATTAATGTTGGATGCGCAAAAAGAAGCATACGGCGACGGATTAGATCCAGACGCAATGCATCCATATATGTGGGCTTGCAAACCGCACTACTATAGCAGCGGCTTAAGCTTCTACAACTTCCCATACGCATTCGGAGGATTGTTCTCTAAAGGTTTATATGCCATCTATCAAGAGCAACCTGAAGGATTCGTTGAGAAATATCAAGAGTTATTGCGTGCGACAACAGTGACTTCTGCAGAAGATACTGCGAAGGTGTTGGGCGTGGATGTGACGGACAGCGCATTTTGGAAGAAAGCACTCGCGCAAGTTGCCGATAACATCGAGCAGTTCATTGCTTTAACTCCGGTAAAATAAAACAGAATATCTGACAGATTCATCCATCTTTCGATGGGATGGATAAACCTTCGAGCATCAGTTTGATGATTGAAAGAGTTATAGTGGGGTACCGGCTCGTGCCTGTAGTCACTCACCTTTGAAGCCTCAAAGAGGGAGTAAGGAATCAATTCCTAACTCCCTCTTATTCGTTTCAATACGATTTCCCACTATTCTTTCAATCAACTGATGCTCTTTTTGTTTATCCATCACGCTCCACGATTGGAGCAGTTAGATATTCTGTTTTATTTTCATTTTTGATAAACTGCTACGATGTTATCGCCAATGCTTAGGAAGGGACCGGCAGAGGTGTGTGCTTCATTATTGGAGGAAGTTTAGCGAGTTTGTTTGATTTTAATTAAATGGGTAGTTGCCGATGTTATCGGCAATGCTTAGGAAGGGAGCTCACTGGCGCGGGGTGCTTCTTGAAGGAAGGGGACCGCAGGAGTGTGGTGCTGAGCATTATGTAAGTGGAAAAGGGATGGAGTAATAAAAAATGCCCTACTACTGTAAGGCATTTTGCTTGATGAATTTAATTTTGTTGTAAGAAAATTGTACTTTATTTTTTTGAGAGGATTCTTAATGAAATTAGTGTTCCGATAACAAAAGCCAAGGAAAAGATGCTTGTTTCGAAGTGTGATAGAAGCAAGATTTGTATTGATTTTGCGTAACCAAAGTAGAGAAGTGCCAAAAGAATAATGGTGGTGCAATATGTTGCCGCAGCCACAATACCACTTCTAAGGATTTTAGCTCTGGTTACAATCGTGATTACTAAAGTTGTCCATATGATATTTGAGAAGAATATAAATACGATTCCCCATAAGGCGTTAGGAGAGAGTCTTTGTATGTCATGAGTGAGCATATGAACTCCATAAACATTGAAGAAAGGAAGCAAGAGAAAGCTAAATAGAATGACTACTGCTAAAATTTTTTTCATTGTTATTCTCTCCTTTAAATATATTTATTATCACTTGTTTTCAAGATAATACCTTCAACTCTATTCTACTATTTTCGAGGATAATAAACAATGCAATGTGCAAATTTTCACATATAATGGTTAAAAAATAAGGGTTTAGAAATCTCTAAAACCCCTCGCTAAAATATAATTATACTGCTTCTGAAAGTGAAATAATAGTCTATTTATTAATAAAAAAAGGAGTAAAATATAATTAGAGTATTGTATATGATTGGATGTGAATATGATGCCTAAGAAAAGACTTTTATTTGCTTTGATGATATATGGTTATATTGCTAATAGTTTAATATTGGGGAATTTTAGTTTCGCAGATTTGACCAAAATTTTCATAGAGTGGTCAATTATATTTGGTATGTGGTGGGGAGCAGAATATTTTTATAATAAGAAAAAAAGTAGTGATGAGTGTAGTTAGTTGGATGTTTGAATAAAGGAAAGGTGAGAGTAATGAGATACCTATTTTATCTAATTTGGATTCTTTTTCTTTGTCTCGGATTCTATTTACGGAAAAAGGAAGTGGTCGTTGTCCCTAGATGGATAGAGATTTCATCAGCTGTTCTATTTTTAATATTCTTTTGGCTGTACGTGATACTTTGGATGTAAACAAACGATTGGGTCTCCTTTTTCGTGAAGGAGGCTTTTTTATTGGATTTAACCGATTTTTGTTATTGCATATAGGGGGAAAGAGGAGTACCATTAGGGTATCAACCTTAAAGGAGATGAAGTGATGTTTACGTTAACAAAGGAATTGACGAAACAATATAAAGAAAATTTTCAAAGTAAGCCAGAGCGTATCGTGGCGCAAAATGCTGCGGTGAAGAATGGCTTGAAAGGATCTAGTGAGACGGTCGCTTCTGTTGTGGAAAATCAGCCGGTGTATTCGATTGATTTGGAACACGGAAAAGTAGCCAACCAAAAGGCTTCTGGTCGTTGCTGGATGTTTGCGGCGCTGAATACATTCCGCCACAGACTCTTTAATAACTTCAAGCTCGAAGAATTTGAACTCTCACAAAGCTATACATTTTTCTGGGATAAATACGAAAAGGCTAATTATTTCCATGAAAATATTTTAAAAACAGCGGGCGAACCTGTGACAAGCCGCAATGTAGCGTTTCTTTTACAAACGCCTCAACAAGACGGTGGGCAATGGGATATGATTGTGTCACTGTTCAAGAAATATGGGGTTGTGCCAAAGAGTGTGATGCCGGAAAGTTTTTCAAGCTCGGCTTCAAGCGATTTGAACAAATACTTAAATAAAAAACTTCGTCAAGACGCTAAAGTACTTCGTGACTTAGTGGCAAGAGGTGCCAGCGAAGAGGAAATCAATGAAACGCGTAAACAATTAATGCAAGAAGTGTACGACTTACTTAGCGTGACTCTTGGAACTCCGCCAGAAACATTCGACTTCGAATATCGTGATAAAGATAAGGAATTCCACCGTCACTTGAATTTGACACCACAAAGCTTCTTCGAACAATTCGTAGGCTTGAACTTGGACGATTACGTGTCTATCATTAACTCACCAACAGCGGACAAACCATTCAACCGTTCATACACTGTTGACATGCTTGGAAATGTCGTTGGCAACCAAGTGCGCTACTTGAACTTAGATATGGCAACGTTCAAAGAATTAGCGATTCGCCAATTAGAACAAGGTGAGTCAGTTTGGTTCGGTTGCGATGTCGGTCAATCTTCTAACCGAGGTAACGGTCGTCTTGCGCTCAATAACTTCGACCTTAAAGGCTTAACTGGAATCGACTATTCACTCACTAAAGGCGAACGTCTTGAATACGGCGATAGCTTAATGACACACGCGATGGTATTAACAGGGGTGAACCTTGTGGATGGTAAACCTAATCGCTGGAAAGTGGAAAACAGTTGGGGCGAAGAATCTGGGGTTGAAGGGTTCTGGATGATGAGTGATGCGTGGATGGATGAGTTTACGTATCAGATCGTTGTCAGAAAAGACTTGCTTACAAAAGAGCAACTCGACGCTTTCAACAGCGAACCAATTGTGTTAGCACCATGGGATCCAATGGGTTCTTTAGCGTAATCTTGTAAAAAAACAAAATAAGTCCTCTGGACATCTTCATAGTGGTGACAGTAAAGGCACCGGATTGAGCCGAAGTCTCAATTCCTAGCAAGCTTCAAACCGAGGGTAAGTGATGAATCACGAACCCTCGGTAATTCACATTGCTTGCACTTCTTTACTGTTCCCACTATAGAGTCCAGAGGATTTTTGTTTTTTTAGTTTAGGCAATAGAATCCGTGCATCCTAGAGCTAACTCAATTGGTCGCGTAGAGCAGAATTTATATAAAATAAACTAAAACAGTTCCACGCTTAACATCTTCAGATGTTTTAATAGTGGTAAATGTAAGGATACCACCTGGAGCCTGTAGTCTCCAGGTTCCCAAGCTTCAAACAGCCGCTAGGAAATAAATTTCTTAGCGGCTGTAATTCACATTGGGTATTTGTCCTTACAAATACCACTATATCATCTGAAGATGTTTTTTCGTTCCACTGAACAAGTTTGGCATTAAATTCTGTCCTTACGCTGAGATTGGTGCTAACTCAATTGGTCGCGTGAAGTCGAGTTGTCTTTTGCCTTTTAGGGCTAGGGGTGCTGAATACGGTTTTCTAAAATTAACAAATATGTTAATTTAAAAAGTTTAGGCAAGAAAAAAGGTGGGTAAAGGCTGTGCCTTTATCCACCTTTTCAAATGTTAAGGATTATTCGCTGCGGAGCGATTCGACTGGGTCTTTCTTCGCGGCTATGCGTGAAGGGATGAGTCCTGCTAACATCGTTAATACAATCGAGATGCCTATGAGGATAAGTGCTGCTTCCCATGGTAATTGCGCCACGTTTTCCACGTTGGTCATTTTCGAAACAACGGCATTGATTGGAATCGTCGCAAGGAGTGTAATCGCGATACCGAGCACCCCGGAAATAAATCCTTCGATGGCGGTTTCGGCTGTGAAGATGCGACGGATGTCTTTCTTCGAAGCCCCCATTGCACGTAGGATTCCGATTTCTTTTGTACGTTCGAGAACCGAGATGTACGTGATAATCGCAATCATAATCGATGATACGATGAGCGAGATGGCTACGAAACCAACGAGTACGGTTGTAATCACGCCCACCATTGTCGTAATCGAAGACATGATGGTTTGAATATCGTCGGAGTAGGCGAGCACTTTGTCGTCTTCGCCGGCGTCTTTTTTGGCCGTGTTATAGGCGTTGATGAAGTCCTTCAACTCTTGTTTTTGTTGGAACGAAGAGGTGTAGAACTCGATGGCAGCCGGTTTGGATTTGTCGATGACACCCAATTTCGCGAGGTTTTCCTCGTAAGTGGCAGCCGAGTTTTCGTTGTATTGTTGGATGTATTGCGCTTGTTGTTCAGGCGTCAATTTGACCAACTGGATTTTTTCTTCTTCGGTTAAATCAGCCGAATTGAATGGTTTTGGATCTTTGGCAAATTCTTTTCCAGTAAATACATTGATGGTTGGGTTGGCTTCTTGCTCTTTTACGATGTCACTGTTTTGAATTTGCTCAGAAGTGTAATCGATAAGGGCGCTTGTATAAGCCACACCGCCAGAAGGAGAGTTCACACCAGAACTGGTGCCTTCTTTTTGACGAAGAACGCCGACGATTGTAAGCTCGAGGCCATTCTCGATTTGCGTCTTCATATACGCTTCGTCGTCAATTTTATTCATCCATTGGTTGTTTTCTTTCACGAAACGGTTCGTGTTCACAACGGCTTTGAATGTTTTCCCGATGAAATCACTATATTGATACGTTTGTGATTTGAGTTCGTCGAGTTTCTTCACATCGTTTAATTCGCTAGGGTCTTTGATGCGTAAGCTATAAAGGAGTAGGTCACTAATTTGGTTGTCTTCATCCACGATCAGGACGATTTCAGATTTATCCTTTGGAAGGCGACCTTCGAGCACGTCATATTGCGCATTCAGCATTTCCTCGTCACTTGAAAGTTGGCTCCAATAGTCGATATTTTGCAAGTAGCCTTTAATCGTTTGGTTCGCCGTATCGACTTCGCCAGCTAGGTTTGACGGAAGAATGCTCTTTGGACCGTTTGATGTGTCACTAGCGTAAATATACGGTTGCAGGTTGTATTGGTAACGAATGTCTTTTGTCAGTTTTGCAACTTCGGATGCGTGTTCGTCCAAGTAGGCCTTGAAGGACGCGATGTCGTTTTTCCCGATTTGTTTTTTCAATAAATTCGTCAACACCGTATTGACACCGAGCTCGTTATTGTCTTTATAAGGCTTATCGCTTAAATCCGGAGAGGTCGCTAGCAGATTGCTTTGGTTTTGCTCGCTAATCGTCAGCGGAAGAGAGACGAGGGTGTCTTCTTGTACCTTCTTCACGTAGTCGCTCACACCGTTCGAGAGAGCTAGAATAAGGGCAATTCCGATAATTCCGATAGAACCAGCAAACGCAGTCAGGAAGGTACGGCCTTTCTTCGTCAATAGGTTATTAAACGAAAGGGCTAGAGCTGTCATAAAGCTCATCTTCGTCTTCGTGAAATGAATGTCCCCTTGTTTAGGTTCTTCGGTTGATTCGTATGGATTTGAGTCGCTTAAGATATTTCCATCTAATACTTGTACGATACGAGTGGAGTACGTCTTTGCCAGCTCTGGGTTATGTGTCACCATGATGACCAGACGTTCCTTGGCGATGTCTTTTAATAAATCCATGATTTGAATAGAAGTCTCAGAATCGAGCGCTCCTGTAGGTTCGTCGGCTAAAACGACTTTTGGATCATTGACAAGGGCACGCGCAATCGCAATCCGTTGCATTTGTCCCCCAGACATTTGGTTTGGTTTCTTATATAAATGGTCTTTCAACCCAACGCGTTCGAGCGCTTCGATGGCACGTTTCTTGCGTTCCGCTTTGGAAACCCCAGAGAGGGTCATTGCAATCTCGACGTTTGAGAGTGCCGTTTGGTGGCCGATAAGATTATACGACTGGAAGACGAATCCAATTGTGTGGTTTCTGTAGCTATCCCAATCGCGGTCTTTAAATTGCTTTGTTGATTTTCCTTGGATGAGTAAATCACCCGATGTGTATTGGTCGAGTCCACCGATGATATTTAATAGGGTGGTTTTCCCTGAACCCGATTGCCCGAGAATCGAGACGAACTCATTTTCACGGAAGCGAATCGAGATATCTTTCAACGCGTGAAACTCTTGATTAGCTGTATGATAAACTTTTGAAATATGTTGTAGTTGTAGCATCACCAAGCTCCTTTCATCAATGTCCCTAGTGTACCACAGTTGTAAGGTGTGGGCATAGGACTGGAGTCGGAATTTTAGAAAAAGTTGGCAGGGAGAAATGTTGAAACTCCTTATAAAATCTGTATAATAGGAATACAACACAAAAAAGGAGTACAACCCATGACAACAATTGATAAAGTGGCTCTGATGGAGCAAGCGAAAGAAGTTTTAAAGAATGCTTACTGTCCGTATTCAAAATTCCCTGTAGGCGCTGCGGTGTTATATAAAGATGGCCGCGTGATTACGGGAGCGAATATTGAGAATGTATCGTTTGGAGTGACAAACTGTGCAGAACGTAGCGCGATTTTCTACGGAGCTTCACAAGGCTATCGTAAAGGCGATATTTTAGCGATTGCCGTTGCGGGGGAAACAGAAGGATTCTTACCACCATGTAACATTTGTCGTCAAGTGATGGTTGAGTTCTGCGGACCAGATACTCCTGTATTCTTATTGAATGGAAAAGGCGAAATTCTAGAATTACGTCTAGAAGAATTAGTTCCTTATTCATTCGTTAGCTTAGAAATGTAATGAATTTTAGAAGAAATGAAGCAGTGAGTCGTTGCTTTGTTTCTTCTTTTTTTGTCCAAAAAATTGAAAAATAAAATCGACGGGTTTAGCTGGAACTATTCCGAAAACTGAATTTTTAGAATATAATCGCCCGAATTTCTAGTGATTGAATGATATAAAAGTTATTCAGCTGGTTTATCAAACGGCAGTCAGCAATCAAGTGATCGATTGGCTAGAGATCCATTTGTAAAGGGATCTTCTACACTGCAAGGAGTGCATTTATACAAAATTTGTTGGTTTTCCGAAGTGTTGAAATGAGTTCTTTGTATAAAATTTTCTCGCGCCATTTTTGCATGAAAAAAATTAAAATGTAGCATATATGTTACACTTCAAAAAATAAGACCGAAGAATTCAGCGGATGCCATAATGGCAGTAATGGGGGATGGCAACCAATGTGAATTACTGACTCTAGGGAATTCCCGTAGAGTCAGTTTGAAGCTTGGTAGAGCTTGAGACTTTGGCTCAAGCCGGTGCCCCATTACAGCTTTTATGGCCAAATCCGCTAGGATTCGAAGGGATTAAGCGCCAACCGAAATTAACTTATAAGTTAATTTTGATTTTGAGTATTCATTCTACTTGCAAGTGGCGAGGGACTGTTTTATACTGAAGTCAACCAAATAGGTTTACACATTTTGTAGGAGGTGTACGATGTATCAACCAGAGAAATTAAAAGAGAGAAGAGTGGCGCAGGGACTCACGCAACAAGAGCTCGCCAATGCACTAGGCGTCTCTAAGCAGGCTTATTCTGCATGGGAGCGTGGAGTGAAGGTGCCAGCTCCGGATAAGGTAGAACAGCTGGAGAAGCTTCTATCTGTGCCAAAGGGATATTTTACAGAAATAGAAATTGTACGACTATACCATACACTCACGCCACCAAACCAAGAGAAGGCGGTGCGCTATGTCAAGGCGTTAGCCACCGAGGAACAAACGCCAAAAGTGGTGCCGATGAAGAAGAAACTAGTCGCGTATCATGTGTACGAGAAGATGTCGGCCGGGATTGGGGCGACGATTTACAACGACCGAGACTACGATACGGTTTACTACGATGAAGAGTTGGCGCATGATTTTGCGTCATGGGTATCGGGGGACTCGATGGAACCACGCTACCATAATGGATCGGTGGCGCTCATTCGTGAGACGGGATTCGATTATGACGGAGCGGTCTATGCGGTGGTATGGAACGGGCAGACGTTTATTAAGCGCGTGTATCGTGAAAAGGACGGGTTGCGTTTAGTATCGTTTAACCCGGACTATGCGGACTTATTTGCTCCGTATGAGGAAGAACCACGAGTGGTAGGAATGATTGTTGGAAACTTTATGCCGTTGGAGGGATAAAGATGGGCTGCTTTGACTATTCGAAGGAACCGAGAAGCGACATTGCCTTTGTGGATATGAAGTCCTTTTACGCGAGTGTGGAATGTGTGGCGAGGGGGCTTCATCCATTGAAGACGTCGCTATGCGTGATGAGTCGTGCGGATAATTCGGCAGGGCTGATTTTAGCGTCTTCCCCAACGTTCAAGAAGGTCTTCGGGAAATCTAATGTCGGTCGTGCCTACGAGTTGCCCTTTGATGTCAAAACACGTCGTTTTAGTTATGCCAATGCGCGTCGTCAAGGAATCGAAGTAACGCCGCAATATGTGCGCTTTATCGAAAATTGGGCGAAGGTGACGCATATCGTGCCGCCTCGGATGGACGAGTATATTAAGGTGAACATGCAAATTCAACGCGTGTTTCAGAACTTCGGTGGGCCAGAGGATATTTTTCCGTATTCGATTGATGAAGGCTTTATCGATTTAACGTCGTCGCTGAATTATTTTGTGCCAGATGCTGCCTTGTCTAGACGGGAAAAGCTCGACCGTGTGTCTGCGGATATTCAACGGGCGATTTGGAAGGAGACGGGGATTTACTCGACGGTTGGAATGTCGAATGCGAATCCTCTCTTGGCCAAATTAGCGCTCGATAATGAGGCGAAGAAGATTCCGCATATGAGAGCGAACTGGTCGTATGAAGATGTCGAAGAGAAGGTCTGGGGAATTCCAGAGATGACAGACTTCTGGGGAATTGGCTCCCGGATGGAGAAGCGGTTGAATGCGCTCGAAATTTATTCGATTCGCGAACTGGCTAATGCCAATCCTGACCGATTGAAACAAGCGCTTGGTGTCGTGGGACTCGATTTATGGTTTCACGCAAATGGCATCGATGAGAGTAATGTGCATGTACCGTATCGCCCCAAGTCAAGAGGGCTCGGGAACTCGCAGGTACTTCCGCGCAACTATGTCCGCCAGCGCGATATTGAAATCGTGCTTCGCGAGATGGCGGAGCAGGTGGCAATTCGCATGCGTAGGATTAAGAAGAAGGCGACGGTTGTTTCGATTCACGTAGGCTACTCCAAGGACGAGGGCTTGTCGTCGATACAGGCGCAGCGCAAGATTGACCCGACGAATCGCACTTCGGTGTTATCGGAAGTGGTGTTGGAACTCTTTCGTAAGAAATACAAAGGAGGTGCGGTGCGTAATGTGGCGGTGCGGTATTCCGGATTTGTCGAAGAAAGCTTTGGACTCATTTCACTATTCGAAGATATTGAAGCAGTTGAGAAAGAAGAAAGGCTCCAGACGGCGATTGATACGGTCCGCGACCAATACGGATTCACCTCGCTTTTAAAAGGGAACGCTCTGGAAGGTGGTTCGCGCGTGGTGGCTAGAAGCAAGTTAGTCGGAGGACATTCCGCTGGAGGATTAGACGGTTTGAAATAATGGAAAGAGCGTATTTGCCGTATCGCTCGGCAAGAGAGCACGAGGATCGCGGCATGGCCAAATGGATGGGATTTTTCCTGTCTGAACATACGACGTCCCTAAAGGATGAACGTAAGCGCGAGGACCAGACGAGTCGGCTCTCGATGGAAGAAAAATGGATGCTGCTGTCGCAATTGTATGTCGGCAAGTTGCAAGCGAGTATTACGGTGCCGTATCGGATGATGCGACAAACGCTCATTGGCGAAGTGAGTGAATTATACGAGAGTGAAATCTCGCTAAAAACAGAAGAAGGCTACCGCCGCATTGCAGTGGAAGATATTTTACAAATTCAGTTGGTGGAAAGTAGTCTATAAAGATAAAAACAATGGAATAGAAAGGCTTTGGAACAAGCATTATTTCTATAGAAAAAACAAACGTCCCCCGTTATTCACAAGAGTTGACGGGGGCGTTCTTTTTTGCTAAAATAGTCGTGTTGTAATTGTGAAGCACCACAGCTACAACCGCTCGGATTAGAGTACAAAAGAC
>ERZ772979.1092-NODE-1092-length-16553-cov-8.954722_pt1 | contig 16553 bp, 8 predicted proteins | sample MGYA00511130_ERZ772979 | MGnify/ENA primary metagenome ERZ772979 (study PRJEB29015, sample SAMEA2738103) | human oral metagenome | biome: human oral; feature: human-associated habitat; material: saliva | place: China | collected 2186 ... | reverse complement strand
AGGACTACTCGGATCTAGCCGCCAAGTACAACGATGACTTTGATGATGAAGATGATCTTGAGTAACTAATAAGGGTGGGGGCCAGCTCGATAGAGCTGGCCCCCACCCTTTTTGTAGCTAGACGCCGCGCCCACCAAGTAAACGCTGCGCACACTAAGTGACGCTGCACTCTAAGCGGGCGCCGCAGCCTAAACAGGTGGCGCCGCTACCTGACAGCATCTCCTACAACCCCGCGTGAGCGGGGAAAACTACGCTTCGCTTCCTAGGTTTCACCCAGACCCAGGCTCATCCCCGCGTGAGCGGGGAAAACGCAGTGCCAGTCGGGCCGCTGGCTGCGGGGCCGGGCTCATCCCCGCGTGAGCGGGGAAAACACCTTCCAGGTCAGATAGTACTTACCCCAGTTGGGCTCATCCCCGCGTGAGCGGGGAAAACTCACGTTGGCAGTAGCCAGCTTTGAGGGTGTCCGGCTCATCCCCGCGTGAGCGGGGAAAACATTAGTCACGTCAGTAGTGTACAGGGCCGCAATGGCTCATCCCCGCTCACGCGGGGAAAACTTTTGCGCGCGTCCCGGTGGGGAAGACGTGTGCGGCTCATCCCCGCGTGAGCAGGGAAAACCGGGCCAGCTGCTCATCTGTAGGGGCTGTAGCCGGATCATCCCCGCGTGAGCGGGGAAAACAGCTAGGTAGTCCTCCCTGGAGTCTGAGGTGTAGGCTCATCCCCGCGTGAGCGGGGAAAACGCTAGAGCGTGAGCTCGCTGCCACGTCGGCTCGGGCTCATCCCCGCGTGAGCAGGGAAAACGGTTCCATCAGCCGTATAGATTCCCTCTACCACGGCTCATCCCCGCGTGAGCGGGGAAAACCCGGATACTGCTACGCCGGCCCCAAGCCATTGAGGCTCATCCCCGCGTGAGCGGGGAAAACTAGGCCGTGAGTGGGTAGCGCGTCGGACCGCCGGGCTCATCCCCGCGTGAGCGGGGAAAACGGCCTACCCATTTACGTGGGGATTTTTTTATCGGCTCATCCCCGCGTGAGCGGGGAAAACACCAAGCAAAGTTGAACGGGCGTCATCAGCGCAGGCTCATCCCCGCGTGAGCGGGGAAAACTCCCAGATCAATGGCGTAGAGGCCCTCCAGAAAGGCTCATCCCCGCGTGAGCGGGGAAAACACCAAGCAAAGTTGAACGGGCGTCATCAGCGCAGGCTCATCCCCGCGTGAGCGGGGAAAACTCCCAGATCAATGGCGTAGAGGCCCTCCAGAAAGGCTCATCCCCGCGTGAGCGGGGAAAACATCCACCTCCTCGATGTTCAGCTTTACCGACCAGGCTCATCCCCGCGTGAGCGAGGAAAACGTGAGCCGCGAGCGCCCCAAAGGCCGATCCAGAGGCTCATCCCCGCGTGAGCGGGGAAAACGTGAGCCGCGAGCGCCCCAAAGGCCGATCCAGAGGCTCATCCCCGCGTGAGCGGGGAAAACTCACCCTCCAGCCCGTAGCGGGCCGACAACGCGGGCTCATCCCCGCGTGAGCGGGGAAAACTGGATATCAGACGGCGCAAGCCCCGGCATCCCGGGCTCATCCCCGCGTGAGCGGGGAAAACCAGTAATCTTTGCCGTCAATTACTAGACCTAGCGGCTCATCCCCGCGTGAGCGGGGAAAACATCAAGGGATTCTGGGCCTTTCCAGCTAGTTAAGGCTCATCCCCGCGTGAGCGGGGAAAACGGTATGAAATGAGCTTCATCCTGCGCGATCAAGGGCTCATCCCCGCGTGAGCGGGGAAAACACCCACCTGCTCGCGCACCAATAGTGTCTCTGCGGCTCATCCCCGCGTGAGCGGGGAAAACAGCTCCTGCAATCTCCACACGTAGCTGTTCATGGGCTCATCCCCGCGTGAGCGGGGAAAACGCTTTTTCGGTTTCTGTAGCTTCCTCAACGTAGGGCTCATCCCCGCGTGAGCGGGGAAAACCCTATCCGCTTTAGTCGTAGACGCGGCCGCCTAGGCTCATCCCCGCGTGAGCGGGGAAAACCCCTCTCTGGTTTCTCCGCAATCATTCCTGTTAGGCTCATCCCCGCGTGAGCGGGGAAAACTTGCTACCTGTAGTTGATGTGAAAGTGTGTTTGGGCTCATCCCCGCGTGAGCGGGGAAAACTGGTTAAGGGCAAAAAACGTCCACACAAAAAACGGCTCATCCCCGCGTGAGCGGGGAAAACTTCATCATACGCCGGCCAGGGCACAAGCGAAACGGCTCATCCCCGCGTGAGCGGGGAAAACCTCGCACCGGCGTTATATAGAGTGCTACCCAGGGGCTCATCCCCGCGTGAGCGGGGAAAACTCCCTCATTTTGCGGCGATTAACCGCCTTTGGGGGCTCATCCCCGCGTGAGCGGGGAAAACAGATTGACCCGGGCGTCTATCAGGCCGCCTCGCGGCTCATCCCCGCGTGAGCGGGGAAAACTGGCGAAGCAATCCAGTCTTTGGACACTGATTCGGCTCATCCCCGCGTGAGCGGGGAAAACCGAGAGCTAACCTTGGCCCTGCGCGTTTTACGGGCTCATCCCCGCGTGAGCGGGGAAAACTAGGGCGGCCTGCAGGTATCAACGCAATCACTAGGCTCATCCCCGCGTGAGCGGGGAAAACAGTTGCCGCTAGGTTTTTGGCCAGACGTGTTTGGGCTCATCCCCGCGTGAGCGGGGAAAACCACATCCAATCAGCTAATAATGTTTACGATCACGGCTCATCCCCGCGTGAGCGGGGAAAACAGGTCTCGCAGGTCTTGCGCGGCCACGCCGGCCGGCTCATCCCCGCGTGAGCGGGGAAAACCGGCAATTTTTACTAGCGCATATAGCGCGGCGGGGCTCATCCCCGCGTGAGCGGGGAAAACTTAGGTCTATTATCGGTGGATCAATTCAGGGTAGGCTCATCCCCGCGTGAGCGGGGAAAACATCGCTGCTGCTATTGCCGCGCTGGTAGCCGCGGGCTCATCCCCGCGTGAGCGGGGAAAACTGATGCAGTAGTAAACCATCTCTGCAACCCTAAGGCTCATCCCCGCGTGAGCGGGGAAAACCAGGCCCTAGCGCTAGGGTCTCCCAGGGCGTGGGGCTCATCCCCGCGTGAGCGGGGAAAACCACGCAATGGCAAATGGCCGTGACGCGCGCGAAGGCTCATCCCCGCGTGAGCGGGGAAAACGAACATTTCGGGATTCCCGATAGGTTCGGCCTGGGCTCATCCCCGCGTGAGCGGGGAAAACCTGACGCGCCTCACTTTACCGGTAAAGTTACTAGGCTCATCCCCGCGTGAGCGGGGAAAACCCAGCTGTATTCATACGGTCTTGACGCCGCTCAGGCTCATCCCCGCGTGAGCGGGGAAAACAAAAGCATCAAACAGCGATAAAGATATCGTCACGGCTCATCCCCGCGTGAGCGGGGAAAACCCGCATAGCTGACCATGCGGCTAGGCAGATTTGGGCTCATCCCCGCGTGAGCGGGGAAAACGAATGTCATGCGTAAGCCACCCCTCGCGCGCCGGGCTCATCCCCGCGTGAGCGGGGAAAACTGGCCACGGCCAGGGCTAGCAGAACTAGTGCGCGGCTCATCCCCGCGTGAGCGGGGAAAACCCACTTACGCGCCCGGTCAATACGCGTAAGCGCGGCTCATCCCCGCGTGAGCGGGGAAAACGTATAGCCAGTTTGCATTGTCCGCTGGCGTCCAGGCTCATCCCCGCGTGAGCGGGGAAAACACCGACAATGTGGCCTAGTTAACAGTACCTTTGGGCTCATCCCCGCGTGAGCGGGGAAAACGAGGTAGCTCTGGCTATCAGCTGTTGTCACTGAGGCTCATCCCCGCGTGAGCGGGGAAAACCCGAGCGATGGGTCCGACACTGTATAAACCAGCGGCTCATCCCCGCGTGAGCGGGGAAAACGTCAATCTGAATCGTGTACATAGGGTTTATTCCGGCTCATCCCCGCGTGAGCGGGGAAAACCTCACGGCGCTTTTGCACGTGAAACAAACACACGGCTCATCCCCGCGTGAGCGGGGAAAACGCCTGAAGGGCCTCGACAGTCTCCTGGAGCGCCGGCTCATCCCCGCGTGAGCGGGGAAAACACAGCGTTTATGGTGCCTGACCTGCGCGGACGGGGCTCATCCCCGCGTGAGCGGGGAAAACGCCAGGACAGCCGCAATCACAGTGTAAAGAGCCGGCTCATCCCCGCGTGAGCGGGGAAAACATGATGCATGTCGTGGCGTCTGTGATACACGAGGGCTCATCCCCGCGTGAGCGGGGAAAACATTTGATGCCGTTGATAAAGCCATTAATTAAGCGGCTCATCCCCGCGTGAGCGGGGAAAACCGACCTGGCAGGCTGAAAATGTAATATCACGTGGGCTCATCCCCGCGTGAGCGGGGAAAACTCGCCCTCGATACCATAGCGAGCAGAGAGCGCAGGCTCATCCCCGCGTGAGCGGGGAAAACGCGCCCTACATCGTAGTTAGGGCTGGGCACTTCGGCTCATCCCCGCGTGAGCGGGGAAAACCAGGTGGACCTAATCGCCGATACCGTCGCCTCAGGCTCATCCCCGCGTGAGCGGGGAAAACCCGTTTACTGCTACACCAGTGCCTAGCCATTGAGGCTCATCCCCGCGTGAGCGGGGAAAACCTGGCCCTGATGGCGTGCCTATCCAGGCAAGGAGGCTCATCCCCGCGTGAGCGGGGAAAACGCTACCGTTCGGGAGAGGGGTTGCGAACTGTAGGGCTCATCCCCGCGTGAGCGGGGAAAACCGGCGTTTAGTTCACGCTGAATTGCCTTACCGGGGCTCATCCCCGCGTGAGCGGGGAAAACAGATGAGTTTGTCAGACCGGGCAGGCGTGGCTGGGCTCATCCCCGCGTGAGCGGGGAAAACAGAAAGCTGACAACGACCAGCTGAAGCAATTTAGGCTCATCCCCGCGTGAGCGGGGAAAACCGCGATCCGCTCAACCGCAGGCATGACCACACCGGCTCATCCCCGCGTGAGCGGGGAAAACCCGTGCTAGGTGCTGGAATGAGATACACGCCTAGGCTCATCCCCGCGTGAGCGGGGAAAACACAAACCTTTGATAGCACCCACGCCAGCGGAGAGGCTCATCCCCGCGTGAGCGGGGAAAACAACCAAATGCTACCTACCAACATTGCAGATGAAGGCTCATCCCCGCGTGAGCGGGGAAAACTTGCTACCTGTAGTTGATGTGAAAGGGTGTTTGGGCTCATCCCCGCGTGAGCGGGGAAAACTACCTAGTACGCGCTGTAATGGCAGACAGGATAGGCTCATCCCCGCGTGAGCGGGGAAAACAAGAGCCAGAGCCGGAACTACCCCCGGAATACAGGCTCATCCCCGCGTGAGCGGGGAAAACATATCCTGCAGCGTCACCTTGAGGCTATGGCGGGGCTCATCCCCGCGTGAGCGGGGAAAACAACTACTTTGGCGTCATGGTGAGGTGATTGGGGGGCTCATCCCCGCGTGAGCGGGGAAAACCCGATCAACCTGCTAGCGCGTGTGGAGCAGGGCGGCTCATCCCCGCGTGAGCGGGGAAAACGGTTAAGGGCGCGGCTGAAGCCCTTGACAAGGCGGCTCATCCCCGCGTGAGCGGGGAAAACAATCGCACTGTGCCTATCCTGCCAGTAGCTATCGGCTCATCCCCGCGTGAGCGGGGAAAACCGATGCTCTAAAGGCCGATAAAAAGCCCGGCTAGGCTCATCCCCGCGTGAGCGGGGAAAACGTTTTCTAGCGTGTCGTTATCCATTGCGCTAACGGCTCATCCCCGCGTGAGCGGGGAAAACCTACCCATTAGCCGCCTTACGCGTAACTCCCAGGGCTCATCCCCGCGTGAGCGGGGAAAACGGCCGTGGATGATCCGACTAGCCGCCTAGCCTAGGCTCATCCCCGCGTGAGCGGGGAAAACAAGCCGAGCGTATTAGGCTAGCGAAAGAGCAGAGGCTCATCCCCGCGTGAGCGGGGAAAACCCGCGCTAAAATCCTGCAAATCCCCTCACAATAGGCTCATCCCCGCGTGAGCGGGGAAAACACCAGGCGGCCGCGCCTAGCGACCTAGCGTCACGGCTCATCCCCGCGTGAGCGGGGAAAACCGGCGCGGGGGTATCGTCGCCCATACTAATGTAGGCTCATCCCCGCGTGAGCGGGGAAAACGGCAACCCAGGTCATTAACCTAACGGATAACTAGGCTCATCCCCGCGTGAGCGGGGAAAACTAAATAGCTTTGGTTATCAGCCGTTGTTACGGAGGCTCATCCCCGCGTGAGCGGGGAAAACTAGAATTTTATGCGAACGGTAACACGCGATGGCGGCTCATCCCCGCGTGAGCGGGGAAAACAATGGCAGAATGGTTATCGCGCCAGTATTGGTCGGCTCATCCCCGCGTGAGCGGGGAAAACTCAAAACGAAAGAATATGCCCTGGCTACCCAGCGGCTCATCCCCGCGTGAGCGGGGAAAACAATTTCCTGGATAGTGGCCTTAGCCCTGTGGCCGGCTCATCCCCGCGTGAGCGGGGAAAACACTTCGCGAACTGGGGCTTTACGCCCCAAATCGGTCAGATTTTGGAAAGCCTTGAGAGTTGCGCCTACGCTGAAATTTACTCATTGCCGGTCGCTTACGCAACCGACTCGCAGGATCAGGCTCAGAATACTGGCCGCGCCCCTCAGAGTAGTAAGGGCGCATCATCAAAGTGAGCCCCTCAAAGTCGACCGGCTGCCAAGGATCACCCCAGGTCAGAAAGGCCAGACCCTGCTCATTACGGGCTCGATACACCATCACTGCTCGCCCAGTTTTCAGGTTAGCGACAACTATTTCCCATAGCCGCTCACGTACACGAGCACTTAAAGTACCCACGAAAACACCAGGAGAAATCTCCATGAGCCAACGCGTCACATGGCCACGCAAACCCTCAGGGACAGCAGATAACACCAGCACAATCACCAGGGCACATCCTCATCATAGGAAACACCCGCAGCCACCGTCCCATCCGCATCATCCCACAGCCGCAAGTCGGCAACAGCCAGCTCGTCGTCGTCGGGCAGATCCCCGACCACCGAAAGCAGCCGCTTAATATCCGTGACACACCGCTCCAGCAGCCGAAACTCCCTCACGGCGTCACGCACAGCCTTGCGGGCCGCGCTACCTACCGATTCCTCAGTAGGACTAGCCGCCAGGTCAAATGCAATCGGAATGGTCAGATCCGCCTTATACAGATCCGCAATGTCGTAGACAAAAGAGCGGTAGGTGCCGCTATGGACAAAACCCAGCCCCGGACTACAGCCCAACGCAACTATCACCGCGTGAATAACACCGTAAATAGCCGAGTTAGCTGCCGACAGCGCCTGGTTAACCACTGATCCGTCCTCGAAATTGTCCGGATCATACTCGCGCTTATCCCAGGGCACGCCGGTGCGCTGCGAATTCTGCTGATACAGCCTACGCACTCGCGCCCCCTCACGCCCCCGCAGCTGCTGCAAGCTCAGCTTAGAGACATCCTCACCCACAAAACGCATCAAATACATGTTGCGGGCAACAGCGAGTCTCAAAGCCGGGTCACTGACTGCGCGGGCCTGCGCCTCCAGTAGGCGGGAAGAGCGGGAAGGCGGGGTGCCGTGCGCGTAGTACCGCACCCCGTTCTCCCCCACCCACACAACCGTGGAGCCACTTTCTGACAGCACAGAGATCGCCGAGTGAGTGATACGCACTCCTGGCCCCAGCATTAGCACCGATAGTGCCGCCGCCGGGACATGGGCGATGCCGTGCCCATCGGCCACAGTAATCGCGTTAGAGTCGCGGTTAATTGTGCAACGCTCAACGTACAGGAACGTTAAACGGTCACGAGCTCGCACCAGGTCCTTCGGGTCAGGAGGCTTGGCTCCCGGTATTGGTTTCATGCCCGGGCTAGAGTCAGTAGGCCACAGCCGTAGGCCTTGCCTCGGCCAATCCCATTGACGACGGCGTGGCGTAGCGCCTGCGGGTCGCTCACCTCAAGGACTCCCTCAAAGGTGGCTATCGATAGCCTGACTAGGCCATTGCCGCGCCTGAATTCAACCAGGCTCCGCTCAACTCCGTTGATCAGGAGGTTTTTCCCATCAACACGCTGACCCTGGCTGTCTTCCAGCACCGGCAACTCACCACCCAGATCAGCAGATTCCAGGATCTTAAAACCGCAGCGTTCAGCCCGGTCTAAAACCCATTTAGTCTGCTGCTCCTGGGTGACGTGGGCCAGAATTTTCTTCCGCCCAGCCCGATCAAGCTGGCCCTTATCCCTGAACGTGGGGTTTACGCAGAGTCGGAAACCCCAACGCTGCCCGGCTTCAAGCCGGTCTAGGAACCCGTCAAGCTCGCGCACCACTACACCACCGTCGGTGTCATAACCCGCCGTCTCAACAATGTGCGAGGGGTCAGGCGGCACCGGGCTGGAAATGAACAGCGCATAGGCGGGGCTGCCCTGCTTGCCAGCTGAGTTAGCGACCCGATCCAGCCGCCACAGCACGCGCGGAGCTGCGGCGTCGTCGAGAGAGCCGGGAGGGAAGCAGTTTAGGACCGCCGCGTGCATCGTCTGCCGACTACGCATTAATTTCCGTGCTCCCCGACGATACGGGTTTAGGTAGATACGCGTCAAAAACATCAGAGCACCTCCATCGGGTCATGACTCAAACCGGGTATGGACTGCGGCTTTACTGGCACAAATTCAGGGTTTTCTACCTCAATTCGCGTCTCTTCAACAGTGCGCAAGCTGTAGCAGCGGCGCTGAGAATCGAAGCTGACAGGCACATCTTGCACGGTGCGCCCACAGGCAGCTCCCACCTCGGCCGGGATGATCCCCTGATCTGCCACCACGCGCAGGCTCACGCGAGACTCTTTGCGCCTGCGCTGGTAGAACTTTGCAGCCAGCCAAGGAGTTGTCTGCAGGGCATCCCAGGCGGCGCCGTCGTGAACCGCTAAACGCAGGGGCATAGTGGGTGGGCAGGCACGCCTACCCAGGTAGAGCGGGAATACGGGCCGCACAATCGCCTGCGCCAGGGCTTCAATTAGCTCATCGGGTCCCTCAATGAAGGCACCAAAAGCCGCGTCAGCCCAGTAAAAGCGGTCAGACAGGGGCATCGAGACCTCGCCACGGTGGGCCGTGTGGAAATCGCGAAGTAGCTGGCCGGGCTGGTCTACCCGCACCGCCACGCGCAGCTGGGCTAAGTCCTCAATGGGATCTACCCGACGGCGCCCCTGGGCTGCTGCTAGGAGGCCAACCAGAGCGCTTTTCGTGGGAAAAGCCTCGGTTGAGCGACGTGTGAACCGGCTGGAGGAGCCCCATGACTGCATGGGGCCAGCCAGCCTCAGGACGAGTACCTTACTCATCGATTGCTCGCACCACTTCTGCGGTAGCCCCACCCAGCTCCGCTAGAGACACCTGGTCGCCCAGGGCATCAAAGTCCGCACCGCGCGGAGTAGTCCAGGAGACGATAGAGGACACCGGGTCCATGCCGGTGAGCTCACGCAGCTGCGACTCGAATTCCACAAACCGCTTGATAGCCGGGTCAGCAAAGCCCTTACCATCTGCCACAATGGGGTCCTCAAAGGCGCCAGCCAGGTTGATTGGCTGATCATCACGTACCTGCACCAATACCGCGTCCGGCAGGGTGCGGTTAGCGAAGGTAGTGATCTTACCGGTGGGCATGGAGCGCACGAAGCTGTCTACAAAGAGCTTGATGGCTTCTTCTGCCACAGCCTCATCACCCAGGTTTTCCCGCAGCAGCTCCACGTTAATCGTGGCGTAGCGGTAGACCGTGGCCGAAGCGAACTCGATGGTGCCGATCATGCCTGCACCTGCGTCAGCCTCGTCATCCTGGCGCTTCTTGTCGTCGACGGCGGTGTAGTAGTCGTACTCGCGCTCAACCGCGCCCACACCGATAGCGTGGGCTACCTGGCAGGCGGCGTCAACGTTTAGCGAGTTAGGCTCAGCAACCATGCGACCAAACAGCGCGATATCAATGGAGTGGTCAGTGTCTACCAAGTTGCGGGGCTTGAGCGCCTTAAAGGCTTTCTCCGGGTCATCCTCGCCAGCCACCGAGACCAGCGCCTCTGCTACATGGTCAATCTGCCTAGCGGATAGGAATACCAGGAACCCTGCTTCCGCCAGTTGCTTTTCGCTCTTGTTGCCACGCGGCTCGGTGAGCTTGAAACCGATGGCCTTCAGCCCCATTTCCGCCAGGTCTGCAGCCTGAGCCTCTAGGTCCGGGCGCTTGGCTACGATGGCGCGGGCAACCAGGTCAACGATCAACTTAGTGCGAACACCGTAGTTGCCGTTAGAGATCTTCTTCTCGAAGTCCTGGCGGGTAGCGCGCTTGATGGCCTGCGAGGAGATGCGCATACGGCTGACACCACCGAAGGTTGCGCTCTTAGGGGCGCCGGTGTCATCACGGTTCGGGTTCGAGGGGGGCAGGGTCTGCAGGACGTGGATATCGATGAAGAGTGACATTGTTTTACCTTTCTATTTTTTTGACGTCACTTGTCGTCGGTGTCAGTGGTTTGCTTAGCACGGGCGAATTGACGCCCCCACTCACGCATAACGGAGGTGCGGTAGCGCGGGTCTTGCCAGGTGAATAGATCAGCAGCAAGCTGGCCGTAATCGCAGGGGATTTCAGCAGACTCAAGCTGAGATACCAGCGAGCGCAGGTGCACTAGCAGTCCTTCAAAGGTGGGTGCCTGCACTGCGGCAGCAAAGCGCCGGTAGATTGGGGTTTCTTCAGCGCGCTTGTCACCACGCTGGCTCTCAGCAATTAGCCGGATAGCAGAGGCGAAGCGGCGCGGCTGCTCTGAAGTGTCGTGCATAGGCCGCGTGTTGGAACCTTGGTGTAGCGCCCATAGGGTCAGTGCCGCGTGGGTGGCCTTCTCCCCACGGGTGGGAGCATCACCTAGATATCCTGAGCGGTCATCTAGGGTCAGATCCCAGATTGCTGGGACAGTGCCTACCTCCTTGCTAAGCGCGCCACGTAGCTGTGCACGCAGTGCCCGCGCTGAGGGGCTGGACGTAGACAAGCGGTGAACGATTAACCCATTCACTCGTCCGTGTACTGCTGCGCTTGAGCTGAGCCCTTGGCTGCTAGGAGCCGGAGGCGTCTGAGCAGCAGCAACATTGCTGGTCATTTCATTCCTTCCTGTTTGTTATCTGGATTCGGCACTAGCTTTTGCAGAGCCGACCTAAAGAAGTTCTCGGCGATGGAGACATTCATGAAGCCCCAGCTGGTATCCCGGCCGATAATCGCTGAAGAAGATGCGGAGGCAACTAGTTGTGCCCCTAGCTCGGTTGCGTAACGGCGCAGCTCACTTGCCCAGATCTGGCCCACTTCGCGGGCGTTAAGGCGTCCATCAACCTGTGCAAGCCAGGCCCTAAATGGGTCATCGATGCGGGAGAAGAACTGTTCTTTGGCACGGTCGCGGGCGCCGTCACCGGCCCCGTCACCGCTTTCACCAGCCGCGCGGGCTAGATTTGCGCCCAGCATGCCCACCCTTACAGCCACCTGCTCTGTCAGACGTACCTGTCGGTCAACTTCAGCTGCCAGATCCTCGCGTTCCGCGCGCATCATGGCTACAGAAAGCGTCAGCTCATCAGCGTAGATGTCGTCAACGGTTGCTTCTTGCGGCCCGTAGGTGACCCCTACAGCCTGGATCTGCATCTGTGTGGGATAGTCTTCAGCGAGCATTGAGCTCTTAAGCTCAGCGTGGAAGCTCAAGACTGCGGACTGCAAGAACTCCCTCTTGGGCTGTTTGTCTGCCCCCGTGATCATTTCGCAAACTGGCAGTGTGCCCGGCAGGTCTCGCCACAGCGCACGCCCCGCCTTGAATTTGCTGGGCATGTAGACGTCTTGCTTGTGATTTCTGGACTGAGGCAGCGAGTAGCGCCACAGACTCTGCGGCTCGTAGCGCTGCATCTGCTGGGGAGCCAGCTTGTCGCCTTGAGCCAGCACCACGCTTGTGACTCCGCTTGGGTCACCGATCAGCTTGATTCTGCGCGCATGCCAGGTCAGCAGCTTGGGGATGCTCAGGTCTCGCGGGGTTCCCTTTGGGTCTAGGCGGGAGTAGTTTCCGCGCGCAGACGTTTCAGGTGTATTTACCTCCCAGGTGCACCAGTCCCACTCGGTTGTGACAGGCACCCCCTTAAGGTCACCGGCATCTGCAGGCACCAGGTTTAGCAGCAGGGTTTCGTTGAAGTTCTTGCCCTTAAGCCATACCAGACCTAGGTGACCGCACCAGGCCGGACCAATCGGGTAGCCTTTACCGCCCTTCACCTCGCGGTCCCCTACAGCGCCTGAGCGGATTCCGGAGGGGTCGTAGGCTTGAGTGTGCACCACCCAGCGGGCGGCTTCTGCGGCACTAATGCGCTCCAGTGCCTTGCCGTTGCGGGTGGTGAAAAATTGCTCGCCGTTGGGCACGTCAGCAATCAGTTTTTCTAGCCCTGAGACTGTGTCTTTAGGGGTGCGTAGGTCTGCCACCTGCATGAAGGGGTACTGCCCACCGAATAGGTAGAAACGCTCACGCCACTTTTCCAAGTAGTCGATCATTTGCTCGATGGGAGCGCCCTCTTCCAGCTGTTCTAGCCATTCCTCGGCATCTAGTGGCGTGGCCACTCGATAAGCAACAGCTAAAACTAGGCGCTGGATTGCGATGTTTTGTGTGGGTAGCTCGCAGGCTAGGTCAGCGATGTCAGTGCTACGCTGCAGCAGCTCCAGCAGTCCCACCTCGGTGATGGTCCCGTCGAGTAACCTGACGGGAACCCATGGTTCATCAAGCAGGTTGTATTCAGGGGGTTTCATTACCCTGTACCTCCATTCCATTTTCAATCGAATAGGTAAGTTTGTGTCCGTATAGGTCTCGGGTCAGGCGCGTGCCGTCAGGGCTCAGGTACATGGCCAGGATTAGTTCTCCAGCTAGTAGCGGGTGCTGGCGGCAGGCCCAGTCTTGGGTGATGGGGTCGTCCCAAATTTCTTGGGCCACAGCGTCCACTGCTTCATCTAGGTCCTGCCCGCTAGCGCGAAATGCCCACGGCGGTAGGGAGATGCTCCAGCTGCAGATGTCGGCTATGCGGCCGCGAGCGTTGTATTCGCTAACTGCAAGCGGGGTGCCATCTGGTTGTGTGCCGCTGATTGGGGGCGCTACTGGCACGTTGTTTAGCTCTGGGTCTAGGGCGACGACGAGCACGGGGATTTGGTCCTCGCCGTCGCGTACGGCTGCTCGGCTGGCGGCTACGGCAGGCCCGTTTGATTCTTCCCCGGTGGCAGCGTTACCCATGAATTTGCTTTCTAATGCGGGGGCTTTCCACTTGGGTAGGTTCATGCCGTCTAGGCACCAGTCATCGGCTTTGGCCTGTGAGAGCTGGTTGTCGTGTAGGTACTTTTCCAAGGCGGCATCTAGGGAGGCAGCCCATTGCGCCGGGCCTACTGGTTCAGCTGTGTTGTAGGCCAAGGCGGTGAGCTGGGCGTAGTCGTTGGGCTCGCTGACAGTAATTTGTCCGCGATCAGCGAGGATGCCTAGGGTGCGTAGATTTGTGTAGCGCGCATAGACGTAGTCGGTGCCACTGGAGTAGCTCCAGGGGGCAGAGGCTAGATCATTGACTAGTACCAGGCAGCGGGCGGCTTGTAGGCCTTTGGGGCGGTTGCGCCCAGCGTGGCGGTGTAGGCGGCCAATGCGCTGCAGCACTAGGTCCATGGGGGCGGGGTCGGTGAGCATTAGGTCGAAGTCGACGTCGAGGCTCTGTTCGATCACCTGGGTGGCTACTACCACGTGCCTTTGGGGGCGTTTGGTGCTGTTTTTGCCAAATAATTCCAGCATTGAGCTGTCTCGGGCGGAGCGCTCAACTGCCAAGAACCGTGAGTGCAGCAGCGTGGTTTGCTGGCGTCCGAAGACTTTTTTGACGGCGGCGTAGGTTTCTTGGGCTTCGCGCACCGTGTTGCGGATGACCACTGCGCAGCCGCCATCAGCTAGTTCTTGCTCTAGTAGTTTTGCGATTTCTTCGGCGCTGGCTACTTGAGTGGGGATGATCTGTTTGGTTACTTCAGGCTCACCCTCAATCTCGTGGATGTGCACTTGGCTTGCGGTCACGGTGGAGATCACCGGGTAGCCGATTGCCTTATCCAGCGCGGTGTTGGCTGCGGGGGCACCGCCTTGGCCGCGCCTGTAGGCGTCTAGCAATTCTCGACGGCGCTCGGGTGGCAGGGTGGCCGATAGTAGGACTACGGGGATTTGGTACAAACCCAGCCAGGTCAGTGCGGCTTTGAGGTAGGTCTGCATGTAGGCGTCGGCAGCGTGTACCTCGTCAATAACCACTACCTTGCCCATCAAACCTAGGTGGCGTACTAGTACGTGGCGGGATTTGAGGGCGGCCAGTAGTACTTGGTCGATTGTGCCCACGACTACGGGAGATAGGGTGGAGCGCCACCTTTGTCCCATCCAGCGGCTGGCGTGCAGACCGTTGTCTTTGTTGTCGGCGTCATCGTCATAGACCTCTAGGGGGCTGTGGCCACTTTCTAGAAGTTCCATAAACGATTTGTTTAGGTTGTTTTTACCGTGGGCTAGGTGCACCCCAAGTTTTTGCGGCTCGTCACCCAAGATACTGGTGAGCCAGCTGGTGACGCGCTCAAACATGGCGTTTGTGGTGGCCTGGGTGGGTAGGGCTACGAAGATTCCCTGTAGTCCCCGCTCACGCATAAGTACCTCGGCGGCGGCGAAAGCTAGCTCGGTTTTACCTGAGCCGGGAGGGGCCTCAACGATCATCAGGTCCGGGTTTTCAGCGGCGGCGATCTCAATGACTTCGCGCTGGGCTTTGGTGGGCTGGTAGGAGGCGGGCCAGCTAAAACGGTGGCGGTAAAAGTCTGCGGCGTTTTCGCTGTGGAAGCTGGGAACGCGCATGGGTGTGGGGAACTGGGCGCGTTTCCAGGCCCGCCTGACACGTTCGTGCTGCTGGCGGGCGTTTAATTCCGGATAGCCGCTAATTGAGAGTTTGCCGCTGTCATCTACCGGGCGCAGTCGCAGCGGGAAGTAGTCCTCATTGGAAGCCAACCAGTCTGCGATCACTAGGGCGGAGGTGTAGGCAGAGGCTACTGCAATAGGTAGCTCAGGTAGGGCAGTGTCGGGGGCGATTAGGGGGAAACCGCTACGGCGAGCCATGAAGCGCAGAATTTCTGAGCGAGCTTGCCCCCAGCGCGGATCGTCCTGACTGGAGCCCTCCTGGTACCTGTATTGTTGCTGGGCTAGGGCGACGGCGTCAGCGCTCGGGTAGCGTCCGTGGTGCACCCCTACCAGAATCGCCCACTGGCGGGCAGCTAGCCGATTACCGCCAGCTTCACTGATTTCATCCCATAGGGCAAACTGGCTAACCAGGCCGTGAGGTAGGTATGAGCGCTCAGGGTAGTCCCGTTTGCGCATTACCACCAGGCCCTGGTTACGGATCAGTTCAGCCAGGTCTGTGCGCTGACACGAGAACTGGGGGCTCACTTTGCCACAATCGTGACTAGCAGCTAGGAACACGAAAGCAGCGCGAGCTTTGGCTTGGTCACCACCCCACACTGAGGCCATGAGCTGACGGTGATGCTCGCTTAGATACTCATCGAATAGATAACCCGCTATGTCTGCACTGTCCAGCAGGTGCTGCACCACTGAGAGCCAGGTTTCAGCACTACCACTTTTAGCCCAAAAACTGCGGGCCAGCTCAGATAGCTTACAGGCTTCCAACTGCGGCTGCGGCAACGGGAATGCGGGAGCAGGTTTGCGAATCACTTTTAATTCCTTGCTTGAAACTGCCCTCCCAAAAATTTGCTGAGGATTAGCATGGGATTTCTAGAGAGAGCTGCTGACGATCCAGCGGATCGACATCGACCGGCGGGGTTGATGTCTAAAAGTTTAGCACTTTCCTCTTACACAATACATATTGCAAAAAATTAAACATGTAGTGCATAAGAAGCAAACTAACCGGGCCAGAACAAAAAAATCCCCGCTTTCGCGGGGAAAACGTCCTTCTAACACACTACATAGGCTCATCCCCTAGGCAGGGGAACACGATAATTATGACTAGTGTCACAGTTATCACTAGTGCTAGATGGACTCTAAAAACGTATCACCCTCCCCTCACCCCATTCAATTTGCCCCGCCGGGCCACCAAATACAGAGCTAGACACCGCCTAAACGCCAGTGGGGACTGGCCGCCCGGCCAGCCCCCACCACGCTCTAGCGTTGTTGCAGCTCAGATGCGGTAGACGCCGTGGATATCCACCGCGCCACCCTGCACACCCTTGGTGCCGCTAACTACTCGGCCAGTGACTTCATACTCATCAGCCTTATGTACGCTACCCAGCACACAAGCCTCAATCCCGGCAGCGCGGCTTACCTCAATGGCAGCTTCAGCGATGGACTCATCCACCACTGCCACCATGCCTATACCCAGGTTCAAAGTGCCCTCCAGGTCATCCCAAGGCACATTACCCAGGCGGCGCACCACATCAAAGACGGGCGGGATCTGCCAGGCGCTACGGTCGACGTCGGCAATTAAGCCAG
>ERZ772979.1089-NODE-1089-length-16576-cov-6.519400_pt1 | contig 16576 bp, 13 predicted proteins | sample MGYA00511130_ERZ772979 | MGnify/ENA primary metagenome ERZ772979 (study PRJEB29015, sample SAMEA2738103) | human oral metagenome | biome: human oral; feature: human-associated habitat; material: saliva | place: China | collected 2186 ... | reverse complement strand
TATAACAAAACCCAATTTACCTCTCAATGAGCTTCCTAATATACACCTTATATGCACAAATTATGTATATAGGGCGTATATAGCAGTTATATAGGCAATATAGGGCATTACATCCTGAATTTCACCCCTGATTTTGCTTCCTGCTTTTCTGAGGTGGTATGCTGCTCTTGGGTAACTTCTACCGCCTCTCCTTCCTCAGTAGCACCACTCTCAGGAGTAATAGACAAGAGTATTCTTCGGTCAATAGCAGCGAGGTCGGTTTTAAGCTGGGTAAGTTCTGCTTCTTTGTTCCAAGTACCAGAGAGGATCTCTTGAAGTACAGGTAGGTCTTTTTGGATGTCAGCGATTTTTTGTTGTTCTTTATCAATGAGGGTAGGGAGCTTCTCTAAAGCACCACGGATAAAGTAAGAGGCTGCCTTTAAAAATAAAGAAAACCAGCAAAACATCAGTTCTGCTGATTTTCAAAATAGAGATATACAGGTTCTTTTAAGGAATAAATGCTACATTTTAAACCCTCGTGAGTTTCTGTTAAGAGTCTCTCTTACAAACTCTTTCGTAGAAGTTGAAGTTTCTTGAATTTCGCTTTCTTGACTCTCTTGTGATAACTCTTTATTGAGTTCTTTTGCCTCTTGTACCTCTTGTTTTTCGGCTCCTTCTTGAGCCTCTTGTGGAGTATCAAAGGAGAGCGAAAGTTGTATTTTCCTATCAAGGGCTGAGAGCTCAGTTTTAAGTTCGGAGAGCTGTGTCTCCTTACCCCATACTTTTTCGATGATTTCCTTTAGAAGAGGAATGTCCTTTTGGATAAGGGCAATCTCTTTTTCTTCCTTTTCCATCATTGTTGGGATTTTCTCAATGGCATTGACAAAATTCATTACTGCCAAGTTAGGGTCACTTGCCAATCGTCCGTTGTTATAGGTGTACTTGATACCTCCTTCTCCTTATACAAAAAAACGATTTTCTTTTAGGTCAAGTTCGTCTTTTTTGGAGACTTCAGTCTTTACCAATATCTGAAAACCATAGATATTTCCTATTTCTTGATATTCGCCTTTGGTACGGGCGTTTTGGGCATAATCTTGTAACTTTTGCGCTAACTGCTTTACACTGCTCTTTTCGTCCAATCCATCCAAGCGCAAGGCATTGACTACCGAGCCATCTTCTCGGCGCACCGCTTTATCTGAGAAGTTTTGCCAATCCGTCTGAAAACGATACAAGCGATCTTGTAGCGCTTTCAAATCGCTACAGAGGTTATCTAAACGGTTTTTAGAGGTGTATTTAGAGCGTAAGAACGTTTGTTTTTCACTCTCTAAAGCCCCAATCTTCTTTTCCAACTTCGCCTTTTCTAGCAAATCGGTATTCCCTGAGAGGATAGCTACATATTCAGAATAGTTCATTCCCGATTTTTCGTCCATAGCTCCCTCATCAATGGTTCGTTTGCCCAACTTATTGTTCTTAAGCTGGTCGATAAAGAGCTGTTTGTTAAACAGTAGATTAAACTTATATGAGTCTAAAGACTTTTCAACGGCATAGATAATCACATCCACCTTATTATCAGCAAAATATTTGGCCACTTCATTGCCCTTGCGAATGGCACGTCCGTCCCTTTGTTGCAAGTCACTAGGGCGCCAAGGGGTATCTAAGTGATGTACAGCAACGGCTTTTTTCTGTGCATTGACCCCTGTGCCAAGCATATCGGTAGAGCCAAAGAGTACCCGTATCTTGCCCTCGTTGGTGTCGCTGATGAGTTGTTTGCGCATTTTGTCGTTTTTAGCCTCTTGGATAAAACGGATTTCGTGGGCAGGAATGCCATAGTCTTCTACTAATTTGCGTTTGATTTCAGTGTAAGGATTCCACTCATTAGGCTTGTAAGTACCCAAATCAGAAAAGACAAACTGAGTCCCTTTTTGCGCTTTGTACTTTTGGTAATATTCATTGATTTTCATTGCACAATGAGAGGCTTTGTTATCGGGATGATCTTCATACTTATCGGAGATCATTCGCATATCTAAGGACATTTTACGAGCATAATCAGTTGCGATAAGCATTTTGGCTTTTTCCTCGGACTCGGATAGTGGCGCACGCCCCAAGAGGGTTGCATTACCCGTTTTGGCAAACTCCATTAGTTTCTGAATAAACACCTCTTGTTGGGGTGTAGGGGGTATATTGTGTAAAATTTCATTCTTTTCGGGTCTGTCTATCCCAACATCCTTTGCGGTTCTATAATCGGTTATTTCGGCATAAAACTGCGCTAATTCGGGTACTTTGATAAAGTAGCGGAAGCGTTCTTTCTGCACAATGTTGTTAGCCACTGAAAATTCGTAATCGGTGGTCTTGCGGGCATAGATCGCTGCCCACGCATCGAAACAGTGAATTTGTTGCTTTTCTAAGGCTTGAGGACGCAGGTACTTAAAGAGCAAATAAAGCTCAGTAAGTGAATTGGAAATAGTAGTCCCCGATAAAAAAGTAGCTCCCATATCCTTGCCAGTGCGCTCTTGAATAGTTCGCAAGGCAAAAAGCAGGTTGAGGGCTTTTTGACTGCCTTGAGAGTTTCCCAATCCCGCCACTCTATCGTGCCTTGTATTGAACATTAAGTTTTTGAACTTATGGCTTTCATCTACCAAGAGGTGATCAATGCCCATCATCTTAAAATCTACTGTATCATCGGTGCGCTCATTGATGTCGTGTTCTAAGGTTTTGAGCTTTACTTCTAGGTTTTCTTTACGCTTGTACATCCCCTTGATCATCGCACGAGAGACTTCACTGCCTTGTTTTTCCAACTGCCAAAGACTCTCTTCAACATCTTGGAGTTCTTCTTGCAAAATACTCTGTTGCACTTCGGGGGATTGTGGTATCATCTTAAACTGGTCGTGGGTGAGAATCACACAATCCCAATCATTGTTTTTGATGTCTCCAAAGATACGCAAACGCTTTTGAGGAGTAAAATCCTCCTTGCCAGGGTAAAGGATTTTAGCAAAAGGATAGGCACGGCGATAGGTTTCGGCTATTTCGTGTACATTGGCTTTAAGCCCTATAATCATCGGCTTGTGCGCCAATCCTAAACGCTTCATCTCTTGAGCGGCACAGCACATAATAAGGGTTTTACCAGCACCTACCTCGTGGTCACAAATCGCCCCATTGTTGAGCTTTATCATCCAAATAGCATCTTTCTGACTATCATACAAATCCTCTATGCCTAAACTCTCTCTATCAAGTCCAGGGAAGGACTGAAAAGAACCATCATATTGCGGACGTACAAAACAGTTAAAAGACTGATTGTACTGCTGAGCCAAGCGGTCTTTAAACTCCTGACTCTGCTCTAAGAGCCACAGAGGAAAAGCATTGCGTATTTCATCAATCTTGCTGTTTGCCAGTTGGATTGCCTCCATATCGCGCACCTTGACTTCCTTGTCGTCTATCTTGATTTTCTTGGTAATATCAGGGGTAGTATTTACTAAGGCGTGTTTGAAGAGGGCAATACCATCATAGGTTCTACTCTCACTTTTTACAGCGTATTTCTCCCAGATATGTAAGTTCTTTTGTCGGCATTCCACTGAAAACTCATTGGTTTGAGCACTGTATTGCACACCTACCTTGGTATCGAAAAGCAAAGAGGCAAAATCACTATAGATTTGTGGGGCTATCCAACGCTCTCCCAAGTTAAAATCCAACTCTTCAAAAGGAATAGGGGTAGGAATTACCTGCCTGAGTCCCTCTAAAGCGTGCTCAATTTCTGATTGCTTAGGATGTTCAGGGTGAGTATTTTGATATGCTTCTACGGCTTTGATTTTAGTAAAGACATCCCCCGCTTGCCACTTTTGGGCAATTTGGTATTCGTCTTCTATAGGATTGTAAAAGAGTTTGCCCTGTAACTGTGCTTTGACTTCTTCCTCATTGGTGTTAGAAAGCTCAGCTATGTAGGGAATATCCACCCGCCCCAATTCACTTAAAGAAGTGAGTAGCGCCTCTTCAGTAGAAATGTTTTCATTCTTCCTCAGAGAGAATACCACAGGCTTGTGAAAGATATCTGCCTTTTGATAAACACCGTTTTTGATACGCTCTAAGTAAGGAATTTCAGCGCCTGAGGCATCGGTTTTTATTAGCTTGATATTATCAGCACTATTTAGCCGACCATAGTTCTTGACAAAAGTATCGTAAAGGGCGTTAAGATTTTCTCTTTCCGTAGGATAAGGGGTATAGGTGGTAGCCTCTTTATGGTACAAGTTGGAATAAGCATCACGCAGAGCGATATAGGCAATGGCTTTTTGTCTTTCCAAAGAAGAAAGCGCAAGAGGCACAAAGGTAGCAGCTGTTTTGTTCTTATTGAGATCTTGCAAAAAGCCCACCGTATCGGCTTGTACTACCAAAGTATCTTCTCTGAAATGAGGCAAATATTCTCCCTCAAAAGGTACAGGTTCTTTTAGTAATGATACCGCAGGAGATGTGTAATACAAAGCAGGAGAAGCTTTTGAAAGCACCTCTATTTCATTCCCTTGATTGACAGGATAAGTAAAAGAAAACAAGTCTAACTTTTGAGCATTCCCTAATTGAGAGGTAGTTGTTTTCTTCTTTGTTTTCTTTTTAGCTCCTGTGGGTATAGTAGGGACTGTTTTAGCTGAAATGTTGGGAGGACTCACTAAAGTAGCGGTGGCTTCCTGCTCTGATAGAAAATCAAAGAGACTTAGCTGAACGACTTTGGGTTCAACTTTTTGATTCTTAAGTTCTTTTGGCTCTTTAGAGGTGAGATTAGTATTGGAAATAGCAAAGGAAGGCTCATTGATTTTGCTTTCAATTTCAATAAATTCCTGCCGTTCAACCTTTTTTACCTCAATTTCCTTTACCTCATTTTTTTGTGAATTAACCTCTTGTAGCTTAATTTGTGTTGTTTGGCTTTGTTGTGCTGTTTCAGGCGATAGATAATGTGCTTTAAAATCGCTTAGGATTCTTTCTTTTACCTCCTTGGCAATACCTTCTACTCCTTCACTATGGGTATAGACCATCGCAGGCTGTCCGTATAGGTTGGTGCCTGCAAGAGCATCCGTACAAATAACGTTTTCTCTTTGTGAAAGATACTCGTTTTGTAGCATCCCTTGTGGTAGCCTTGCTGTATTGCAAAACTGCTCTTCTATAGGGTTTAAAGCGCCTCTTTGACTGTCTTTTTGAAGGATAATAAGATCACTTCCTGCTTCGGTACCTGCATAATCGGTAAAGAGGTTGTTAGGCAGGCGCACGGCAGAGACAAGACGCGCATTGGAGAGCATCGCTTGGCGAATAATCTCATTTTGAGGACTATCGGCTACCCCTTGGGAAGTTATATAGGCAAGGATTCCTCCTTCCTTTACCATATCCAAGCCCTTTAAGAAAAAGTAGTTATGCACCCTGCGGGAGGCTTGTACCTTAGCAGGATCGCTGCTACGAGAGTAACTCAAATCAAAGACAGCGGTATCGGAAAAAGGGATGTTACTGGTTACTAAATCAAACTGGTTCCTTTTCAGTGGACTGATTTGTTCGAAGCCATCGATATGTACTTGCTCCTGAGGGTAAAGATGAGAGAGCACCTTGCCTGTAAGTAAGTCCTTTTCAAAGGCAGTAACCGCAAGAGAGGGGTGCTCTTCTTTAAAAGCACGGATAAAATTGCCTCCTCCTGCTGAAGGTTCTAACATTGTTTGCAGAGGTACGTTTGTTTCCTTTATTGCTGAAGCGATAGCCGAGGTAAGACGCATTGGGGTATAAAAAGCCGTTAGTACAGAATTTCTAAGACTTTGTACATAGTTTTGGAATTGCCTTTCATCAGTGGAATGTTCTCTAATAAGGGCATACAGACTCCTTACATCTTGCCAAAAGACTTGGTCAGCTTTTGCCCAGTACTTTAAATCAGCTTCAGACTGGTGGGGATTGAGGATAAACTTCAATCCCCCGAAGCCTGAATAGTGTTGTAAGAGTTCTCGCTCTTCTTGGCTTAGAAGCGTGCGCTTTTGCTTCTCTAAATCGAAAGCTAATGCCAGTGCACGAGCATTGCGATTAAAGCTCAGTCGTTTAAGATATGCCATTTTCTTCTATCCATAGTTCGATGGCACCCGTAAGTTCTGTGTAGAGGGATTGATAGGCAGCGGAGTGCTGAAAATCCTCATCGATTTCATTCTCGTACTTTTTAAAGTAAGGAACCAGTTCTGGGAAGATTTTTAGAGCAAAGGGGCGCAAATCCTCATCGGCTAATTGAGTATCAAACTCCTGAGAAACGACCTCAAAAACCATATCAAAGGGAGAGAAGAAGAGCCCATCGAAGAGTACTCCTGAGGCTATTTTATCACATTCAGGAATACTGATACCCGCCTCAAAAGCCTCTTGGTAAGCCTGCGCAGCATACTCACTTCTGTCCTTGATAAAGGCTGTATTTGCTAAAAGATTAGGAAAGCTCGTTTGTAACAGCTCTTTGAGTCTTAACTCGTAATAAGACAATGACCCTAAGGTAGTGTCAGAGATCTGGGGTTTGGTTTGTGTTTCTTTCATTGTTAAAATTACTTTTAATGGGTTCAACAAATTTTAATTTTTACAAAGTGTTGTTCTGCAAAGATATATTTACCACGATTTTCCAAATAGGGCAAAAAGGCTCTCCTCCCTTTTCAGGGACATCTGTTTTTAAAAGGGTTCTTCTAAATTTTTTTCCTGTGCTAAGAACTCTCTCTTTGAGCCTCTCGGCCAGTTCTTCCTCCTTGATAAAAGAAAGAACATAGCCCAAGCGCTGGAAAATAGAGACAGGTGTAGAGAAGATTACCTCTGTAGGAAGCTCTTGCCAACTCAGGTGGTTTTTAATCCTTTGAATTACCTCTACTGCTTTTTGAATGCCTCCTATCTCTTTTTCATAGAGGAGCAAATCAACCGCAGTGAGCTCCAAAGAGGCTACCCGTAAAGTTCTTTCCTCTATAGAAAAAGGTAAGGTTTTTCTTTTTACTCCTATTTCTCTTAAGTTTTTGATATCCTTTTTGACAAGGTAACGAATCTTACTTTGTCCCCTAAAGGAATCCCTCAGCGGAGGTAAGGAGGTTATCACTGTAATTTCATTTGCCTGTAAAGCCTCTTTGGGAGATAGATGTACTTCTACTGCACTGAGCAGGGCTACATAGTATTCCCTTTTTAGGTGTTGCATCAGTGTTTCAATGTAGAAATAGGGTTTTCCCTCTTCTCTGATAGCTTTGTTATCAGTAGCATTACCAATGTCCACAAAACGGACGATGCTATAGATGCCATTCCAAAGAGGCAGGAGCTTTCCTTGTTTTTTAAGTCCCCCTAAAGTATTGAGAATAGTTTTTTCTTTAAGGTGAGCAAATACCTCTTTTAGCTCCTGCATAGAAAAGCTGTAAATACCCTTTTCCTCCAATGATTGTATCCACTTTCGTATGGTTAGTCCCTTCATATTGAAAATATATATCGTTGCAAAACATTTGCAAAAGTACTATATTATTTCTAAAGAGCAAATATATTGGAACAAAAAGTTATCAACAGGAGGACTAAACTTCACTTAGGATATGGTACATAATCAGTTGTGTTAGCTCACAGACTTTCTTTACTGAAAGTTTACCTAACCTTTGTTAGTATTTTCGCTTTTTGAAAGTTTTCTCAGGAAACTCAAAGGCAGTTTCACCATTTTCTTTCAGACATATATAGGCATCGAAAGTGCTGCCTGATTTGCTTTTCATTCCTTTTATCAGAGGTGTTTTTCCTTTTTCAAAGAGCGTTTTGAGCAATTCATCAGTAAGAGATTTGCCACATACATTCCTAAAAAGCACATAACCACAGTCCTCATCAGGGCATTTGGCTACCTTTTCAAACAGTAATAAGGAAGCATTTGCATTTCTGCATTTAGGACAGGTGATTTTGAGTTTTTCTTTTTGGGGTATATCCATAGCCAAAAACGTATCAGTAAGACTACGGGTATAGGCTTCCATATCCGAAGAAAAACTATCGGGAGAGAGCTCTCCTTGTTCTATCTTTTGCAATTGACTTTCCCATTCGCCTGTAAGGGCTACATCGGCTATAGTAAGTGATTTTACCCACTCATATACCTGCATTCCTTTATCGGTAGGAATAAGAGACTTTTGTTTGCGCTCAATATAATTACGCTTTAAAAGCGTCTCGATAATAGCGGCACGTGTGGCTGGAGTACCTATACCTGCTCCTTGCAATAGTTCACGTTGCGCCTTATCTTCTAAGGTCTTTCCTGCTGTTTCCATAGCCCCCAACAGTCCTGATTCAGTATATAAAGCGGGAGGTTGGGTGGTTTTAGAAAGGATTTCAACGGCTTTAATCTTTATGCTTTCTCCTTGTACAAGTTCAGGCAGCACTTGATTGCTATCACCTTCATTGTCTTTTTCACTATCTTTGGCAGTTTCATCAGAGTAAAAACCACCGATAGCTCGCCAACCCGCTTGTAACACTTGAACACCTTTTACCAAGAAGTCAGTGTGCAGAGCCTCCAGTAGAGTCTTTTGCACTTCTTTTACACAGGGTTCAGATACCGCTTCCAAAAGTCGGGTGGCAATCATCTTGTAAATAGTGTTTTCTTTTGCTGTAAGGTTGGTAGGAAAGCGCTCTGTAATAAGAAGTCCGTGATGGTCTGTTACTTTCAAATCATTAACCATCTTCTTATTCAGCGCCCCAATTTTCACAAGTTTAGCTTCATTGGCGTATGCCTCACTTTCTTGTAACAAACGTATCAGCTGTGGGATTTCTTCCCATACATCCTCTGAGATGTACTTACTACCAGTACGTGGGTAAGTAATGTATTTTTGCTCGTAGAGACTTTGAGCGATTTGCAGGGTCTCATCGGCTGAAAAGTTCCATTTTTTATTAGCTTCTTTCTGAAGACCTGTTAGATCATAGAGCAAAGGAGGTTGTTCTTTTACCACTTCTTTTTCAGTGGAAATCACCTCGGCCATAGGAGACTTTTCTAATTGTTTTTGTAAGGCTTCAGCTTCCTTTTTGTCCTCAATTTTAGCTGAGATACTGAAAAAATCAGTATAGCTTTTTTGGTGCTTGAGTCGTAATTGATAAAAAGGCTTCTTTTGAAAATGTGTGTGATCTAAAAATCTTTTACAAACCATTGCTAAGGTAGGTGTTTGCACCCTACCTAAGGAATAAATCCCTTCACCTACCGCTATACTCAGGGCTTGGGTAGCATTGATACCCACCAGCCAATCAGCCTCACTGCGTTTTTGAGCAGAGGCATACAGCAAATCAAAAGCACTTCCTTCTTGCAGATTGGCAAGTCCTGTTTTGATACCTTTTTCGGTTAAGGAGCTAATCCAAAGCCTTTGAAAAGGTTTTTGACATTGCAAATATTCATAGATATAGCGGAAGATCAGTTCTCCTTCACGACCTGCATCGGTGGCTACAATAATGGAACTACACTTCTTAAAAAGGCTATCAATGATTTTAAGCTGTTTTAAAGCCATAGGGTCTGACCTGTAACCTTTCTTATCCTCAGGAATTTGTTTGGGTACCAAGATAAAGGGGCGAGGTAGAATAGGTAGGTGTTCTCTGTGGAATCCTACACAACCATACGCCTCTGGAAGGGCTAATTGCACTAAATGTCCCAATGCCCAAGTAACAGCATAATCATTACCTAACAAATATCCATCTTGTTTTTCACTTGCCCCCACTATAGCGGCAATCTCTCTTGCCACACTGGGCTTTTCTGCTAATATAACTTTCATTTTTCTACGTGTATTGAGGTTAAAAATTAGAGTTATACTTTGCGTCCCTTGGACTTCTTAGCAGTTTCTTTTTGAGCTGTTTTTTCTGATTGCTTTTGAGGGCGTTTTTCTTCTTTAGCTTTAGAAGTTTCAGCTTTTTGCTTGGTAGAAGAAACTTTATCAGTAATGTCCTTTTGAGGATTGTTAAAGCTCATCTCTACCTTGCCTTTGTCCTTGTCAAAAGTAAAATAACCGCTATAAGTTTTACCGGCTTTGCTCTGTAAACCTTCTAAATAAATAGGATTACCCTTGCTCAGTTCCTTGTGTTGCTCTTCGGTAAGAGTTACTCCTCGTATGATTGTAGGAGCCTCAGTGAGTTTCTCTTGATTAGCAAGTTTAGGAGCTTTGTCTTCAAAAAGAAATTCCACATAACGCTTGTCGGCATTGAACTGCACAGTTGCGTTAAAAGGCTCTCCTTTTTTAGAGGTCATTCCCTCGACAAACAGAGGCTTGCCTTCTTTGAGTGTTTGTTTTTGCTCCTGGGAGAGTTTGACTCCTTTGATTTCATCGGGAACTTTGATGTGTTCACTGCGCAAGGCAATGATTTCGTTGGTGAGCTTGTCAATACTGATGATAGAAGGGATTTTCTCCCCTGTTTTGCTATTGGTAAGCTCAACTGTACGTCCCATATTTCCTGTGGTAAGCAGGTTCTTTTTATCCTCTTCTGAAAACTCGTGACCAAAGAAAGGATAATCCAATTGTGGTTCCTTACGCATCCCGTGAATGGCTACTGCTACTTTTCCATCAACTTCCCTTAGGGATAGACGAGCATCAAAGCGGGTTACTGTAGAGCCTAAATTGAAACTAATAGGTACCAGTTCATTGGTTTTATAACCTTTCAAGAGGGGCTCTAATAGGTTCCTCTTCTCTAAAGACTCTCGACTCACCCCTAAGTTTTGTAGCGTTTCCCAATCAATAGCATTAGGGTTGTACTTGAGTTCCTCTTGGGCAGGAGTACTTTGGGATTGTGCCTGAGCAGGAGCTTCTTGTGCTTGTGCCTGAGCAGGAGCTTCTTGTGCTTGCGCTTGAGCAGGAGCTTCTTGTACTTGTGCTTGAGCAGGAGCTTCTTGTACTTGTGCTTGAGCAGGAGCTTCAGGAGGGGTCTGAGCAACGGTAGTCTCTCCTTCTTGTTTTAGAGTAGCTGCTTTTTGCTCTTGTTTGATATACTGCTCAGGAGATACTTCGTACTTCTTGAGGTATTCCTTACCCTTTTCAGTGAGCTTTGCCAGATGGTTTTGAAGTTTTTCTATCGTATTTACCGATTTTTCTATCGGTATTTTAAAGAAAGAAAAACGAGAAGGGTTCTGGGCTTGGCGCATAAAGTTGCTAAAGAAATTAGACAGCATATTACCTTGCTTGTCTACTTTCATAAAGTCATCCAAGGATTTGCTGTCAGCAGGAGCCATTTTTAACTCTCCTTTCTCATCAATTCCTTTTACAGCCTTAAGCTGTTTTTCTTCTTTGTCAAATACCAGTAGGATATCTGATAGTTGTTCATCCACTGGGATTTGATTGTCGTAATTTGCCGTATCGGCGTGTTGATTTTCTGCCATTATTTAAACATCTTTTTTAATTTGGGGGTAAAATTACTCCCTTTGTAAGACGTCTAAGAGAGGCTGTCCTTTTTAGGCATAGTATTTCCGTTTTTGGCTTTTAAGGTTGTTACTGGCACACTGAAATGTTCTCGGATAAATTGATGTACATCCGAAAGCTTGTAGTATATTTTGCCTGATATGGTATAATAAGGCAGTTTGCCATTGGAGCGATACCTTTGCAGGGAACGTGCAGAGATTTTAAAGGTGAGCATCAAGTCTTGATTGTCCAAGAGTTCCTCACCATCCAAGCTGTTTTTGCGTTTTTCAGCTTTGTCTATTTGCTCTTTAAGCAAATCAAAACGATCCATAATGCGTTCCATCCACGCTATAAATTCTATTCTGTCGATTTCCATTTTTTATATTTATATTTGTTTAATACTTCGATTATTGGGTCTTAATCTTAGAATATCTAAAAGTTCTTCTTATCCTTGTGAGTTCTTGTTATCCTCCAAAAGTTCTTTTAGCACACTGCCCATTCCTAAGAGTTGGTCATTACCCTCTTGAGGAACTAAAATGCCCATTTCTTTTAAGGTGCGGATATAACCTTTTGCGGTGCGTTCCTTTACATCAGTCCTTTTTTGAATTTCTATGTTCAGCTCTTGAACTGTCCACAAAGTTCGCTCTTTAAAAAGAGGAGAAACTAACGAGGCTAAGGTACTGGCTTTATTGGGTTTTTGGTCTTCGTTTTTTTGATTGCCTACATAGCTATGCATTCCCAGCTCATTGTTCCATCTAAAAAGTATTTGTGGGGTATCGCTAAGACTGCCATTGCGGATTTTCATCGGTTTGACCGCTGAGATAGGACTGTTCTTCTCCCTTTCGATAGAAAGCACTGCTGTTGCTTTGCGTTGTAGTTCAGAGCCTAAATGACCACGGAGTTTAAGTCCGCTGGGGGTGAGGTGCAATACACATACGATACAGGTTTTGTAATTACCTGCCAAAAGGTAAAGCTCTTCTATGAGTTCCACGCTTTCTTGCTCGTTATTCACAGCTCCAATAAGGTCGGCTATACCATCTATAACCACCAAATGCACTCCTGCACATTGGTAGTAAAAACTCTCCAAGCCCTCACGAATGACCTTTAATCGCTCTCTGCGAGGGAGTTGGGTGAGGCAAAAGGCGTGTAGCAAATCAGGAAGAGAGGTTAGTTTAGCTCTTTTAAGCAGTTTGCTGATGTTTTGATAGAGTTGGTCTTGAGACTGTTCTGTATCGAAAAATAGCACCACTTTATCTTTGGGGCAAGGCAGTAGCGTTGTGCCCAATGTGTCAATAGGAAGGTTCTTACTATTAAGACAACCTGCAATGAGGGCGCTTACATAATGACTTTTGCCTGTACCTTCGCCTCCTGTAATACCCAATAAACTACTCTGCACCCCCACAGGAGTTTTGCCAATAGAGATGATTGTTTCTTGCTTTTGGGGAGGTTTATCCCATTGGATTTCGCAGTTTTTAAGTAGTGATAGGCTTTCTTCATAGTGTTTGCTAAGGGTCTGATAAAAGAGTTGCAATAGGTCTCTACCCGTTTTACCTTGCGCAAAATAATCGGATATATCTTTATCCTTTTTAGTACCTGAAAGAGGTAAAACCAAACGGAATACTTCTAAAGGTGCTAATTGGGCTTGTTGCTCTAAAGAGGCTCTTTTACCTGTTTCGTCGCTATCGAACAAAAGGACTAAATGTCGGAATCGCATTTTTAGCTTTTGGAGTTTTTGTAAAGGAATGTGAGCTGTTTCACTATTGAAACAGATAGCCGAAAAGCCTCTACTGGCTAAGCTCATTACATCTTTTTCACCTGCGGTGATAAAAAGAATGTCGCCTTGTAGTGGTAGCTGTGACTCACCAAAGCAATAGTTTTCGGGATTACCTCCATAGAGAAAGCGCAGTTTAGAAAAGGGACGATAGACCTTTAAGTGTTTTTTAAAAAGGTAGCCGAACATCCACTCGTTATAGGTGGAGGTGATAGTGTAAGGTTTGCCGTCTTTATTGGTGCTTGAATAGCTTTGCAGAGAGATCACGTTGTATTTGTTTAGGATTTCTTGGGTGATACCATATTTTTGCCAATAGGCTAACTCTTCTTGGGTAAAAGGTTTTTGGGTAAATTGGTAAGAGATAGATTTTTTGGTTTCTACTTGAGTGCTTTCTATGGTGATAGTGGGAGATATTTGAGGTTTTTGTGTAATTATAGAGGTGGATTCCTCTAAACCCAGATGTAAATCTTGATTGATAATTTTTAGAATTTCGATAAAGTCAGAGGCATTTCGAAAGTCCAATTGATAGAGGTAACCTACTAAGAAAAAACAGTCACCCCTGAAAGTATCATTGCCAAAATCTTTCATCTTATAAATCCCCTGTCTGTCCTTATAGATATTGCAGGAAGCATTTTTATCGTCATAGAAAGGGTTTTTAAAGTTTTTACCTACCCGCCAGCTGCCTTGTAGATAGTGCTGAAAGACCTGTAGTCCTCCTTCGGTTCTACTTAAAATATCTTGCTTTTTCAACATAACCTTTGGCTTTTTGAGTGAGAGATTGCAAGTAGCTTTCAGTGTTTTCTACCGATTGACTGATAAGGAGTTTGCGAATGCTTCCCAAGGTATAGAAATACTGTCCATAGATTTTGGAGTAGGTGATTTCATTGCGTTTGCGCATTCGCCATAGGGTTTTCTCACTTAGGTGGAGATATTGACAGATTTCTTTTTGGTTAAGCCACAAACTATCCCACTCAATAGGCTCTTGTTTGAGTCGGTTTTCAATGCTTTGGAGTTGCTCCATAAGGGCTTTCCAAGCGGATTCTTCAATGGTGATTAAATTCATTGCGTATAGGGTTAAATTCTCGGCGGCAAAGTTCTGACAAATACCAAACATAAACAGCCAAGTACTACCTATTGAAATGTGCATTTTAACGCAGTTGAAGTGATTTTTATTTATTTTGTTGGTTATGAGTGTATTACAAGATAATTGTAACGTATTTTTGGAGTATAAACTACTTTTATAGGAAGAAATGTCTAAAAAATGCCAATGGGCTATAATGGGCTTTTTTTCAGAAATGGAGGTAAAAGTGTGTTTAGGGAGTTTCTATAGAAGAGTTAAATTGAAAATAATAAATATAATTGAAAATAATGAATATAATATTTGAATAAATCCTTCTCCCTAAAAAAGGGAAACTGTCTATTTCCCTAAAAAACTGATTAAACAATGTTTAAACGTTTTTATTTGAAGTTAGCAAAACTACTTTTGGTCGGAGTTGTTTATGTGATCTAGTAAAGCCGCTTTTAAAGCATCGAGGAAAGGTGTAAGGTTTTTTGAGCGTCCTTTCATACGATGAAAAGTGTGATACAGATCTCCCAATTCTACCTTGAAGAGCTTTTCAAATACCACAGTTAGCTTCTTGATAGAAACTTTTCCTGATGAAATGCGATTGGTAGCATACAAACCATAGATTAGCTCTATGAGTTCGGTCTTTTGCCCTGTCCATTCTAAGAGATTTAGAATTTCTAAAGGCATATCTTCTTCACGAGTACGAAAAAAAAAGATAATCGGAGAGTTTCTTGGCAGCCCCTATCTTAGCAACTTCAAAGCTACGACAAGTAGAAAAGGCTCCATCAAAAGAAAACAAATACCCCTCATTGCTTTGAGGAAGGTAATCATAATTGCGAGTAAAATACTCTACATCGCGATTGGTTCTTCCTAAAGCAATGTAACTAAAGAAATCGGTTGCTTCTAAAGTCTCTGACTCTTTAAACCATTGGGCTTCTTTGTCTTTTAGAAACTTTTTAGCTGCCTCAGTAGAGAGTAAAGTTGCTTTACTTTCTATCTGGTAGATCTCATTGTAGAAAATGAGTCTGCTAACCATTTGAGGTTGTACCTCACGGAAGAAATGTATCTCTTCTGCTTGGTCCGTAAAACCTCGTTGCAGTACCTCTTCCTTGACCTTCCTTAAGAGGTCTTTTAGGAATTGTACCATTTCTAAAAATTCTTTAACCACGGTGGATCCATCCAGCGTAATTTGGCGTTCTCTTACAGCCAACTGATTCAAAATTTGTTGAAACATAAATAAAATATTAAATTTATTGCGCTATATTACAAAAAAACAATGATATATGCAAACTTTAAAAATTCTTCATTTTTTAAACAACTGGTTTGCAGGAGATTTACAATTAGCTCCACGCAAACGTGCACTGCTGCATAGGCTTCTGTAGAAGCCTATGCAGCAGTGCACGTTTGCGGGTGCAAAGGTAAAATTTTTTGTTTATATTGTCAAGATATTGTACCTTTGCACCCAGAAATTACTGAGAAAATAGGTATAATCAAATGAAATAAGAACCATTACTAAATCGTTACCTACTCTTATTGTAATTCCTGTATCTTCTTTATTTTGAATATATTATAAAAACAATTTTTATTTTTGCTAAAAAATAGAAAAAAAGGCGGACACTTATCGCATTCTGATATCTATGCTTTTTGGGAGTTTGTAGTCTGGTATATGGATAAAAACCGCCCGTTACCCCCTGGCACCGCCTTTGATCCCTATCGCGAAGCAGATTTCCAGCGCCGTAAAGCCGAGGGGTTTCCTAAACCGCTCTACAAAAGCTATATCCCCACCCCCGAGGCTACCCGCCGCCAACAATTAGAAAGAGAACGCATTAGCAAATGGTAACACCCTCTTAACTCTTACCTAAATCCAACCCTAATACTTGGAAAAAATGAATATTTTTAAGAAAATAACAAATGAATTAGGAGTAGATACTCCATTAGATAAAATCGTAAAAGAAAAACCTAAGTCTTTTGATATGGATAAATTAAAAGACGATATGGTAGTAGAAGTAAATGATAAAGTATATCGGGAGCAAAAAAGCCTCCCTAAAAAGTTTAATTGGTTAATGTGTTTCCCATTAATACTCTGCTCCTTTATTATCATATATGGAGTTTTTTCTAATACAGATAATTTAGCTACACAAATTATTTGTATCCTTATTTGTGTAATTATTTGCATTGTAGGAGGAGCTTATGATATATATGCTCCTTATAAAGAACTTATTTTAAACCGTGAAGAAGGAACTATTAGTATGCCTTGTGCTTTTAAAAAAGAAAATGTGGTTATCTCTTTTGAGGAAGGAGATGGTATTGTTAAATTCACAGCGGGAGGGGGAGCCGCTCCTGATGTTTATTTAGTTTTTTTGCATAAAAATAGAAAAAAAGGCGGACACTTATCGCATTCTGATATCTATGCTTTTTGGG
>ERZ772979.1087-NODE-1087-length-16612-cov-3.023072_pt1 | contig 16612 bp, 19 predicted proteins | sample MGYA00511130_ERZ772979 | MGnify/ENA primary metagenome ERZ772979 (study PRJEB29015, sample SAMEA2738103) | human oral metagenome | biome: human oral; feature: human-associated habitat; material: saliva | place: China | collected 2186 ... | reverse complement strand
TCAATAATAACACAAAATATAGCGTACTAAACATAACGCGTACACAATATATAGTTTTTTTAAATCAACTTAACTATTTTTATTTAACGAACAAGTATAAATAAAAACTCCTCAATATTTGATTCATTGAGGAGTTTTTATTAACTTCTATTAAGTTTATACCGGATATTTTTTCAAATTTTTAACAAGTTTCTTCTTTATGATTTCATCAATATCCATACCTAGTTTTTCTGCAAGTGTGTATGAATAAATTAAAATATCTGCTAATTCTTCTTCAATAGATTCATACTTGTTTTCTACTGCTTTTTCAGCTGTTATCCATTGAAATAATTCTAATAATTCTGCAGATTCTATAGAAATGGATAAAGCCAAATCTTTTGCATTATGAAACTGTCTCCATTTATGATCATCATGAAATTTATTAATACGCTTCATACTGATATTATTCTCATTAACCATTATTATTTTGCTCCCTGTCTTCTTAATAATTCATTTTGTAAATCAGGATCTACTGCATAAATATATAATCCTTTTACTCCCCTTGTTAGAAGTACATTTAATTCATTCTTTAATAATGTTTCCCCAAATTTTTGTTTCTTTGGTTTATTATTCTCAGAATCAAATGTTCTATTGCGAACTGCTTTTTTATTTTTACTATTCTCTGGTAGAAAAACAACCTTACCATCTTTAAAACTTACTGATGGACCAATAATTACACCAACATAATTCAAATCAAAGCCTTGTACTGAAAATGTAGAACCTATCTCTTCAATAGACTTAGGATTTTCTGCCCAAGCTAATGAATTGTCATTAATCGACTTTTTAGATTTCTTAGTCTTTTTGTATTTTGACTTTAAGATTTCAAAATTCCATGGCATTGACCAATCACCAACTGTAACTTTCCATAGCTCTCCTTCTGGGGCATTATTTTGACTATATTCCCAATCATAAGTAGCTACCATACGAGATAATCCCATATCTTCATTATTATTTCTTCTTATAATTTCTTCTTCCATTTCAGATGGAGAATTAAAGATTTTTAAATCATAGCCTTTTGAATCTCTAGGAATATCACCAATAGTATTATTATCAATAATATTTCTTATCCAACGAACTGTTTCTTGTCCAGAATGTATTCTCATTTGATTTTTTAATTCAATGTAATTTTGATTTAAATTACACTCATGTTTTAGTTTATCTAAATATTCGGATTCCCATAACTGTTCAGTTAATAAAATTTGATTCTCATCAAAAACAATTACAACTACTTTTGCTCGTTCTAATAAGTCTAATAACTGATTTTTACCTCTATATGATTGCTTACCTTGTGTTAACAATAGATGAGCTTCATCTACTATAACTACATCAACTTTATTTTCTGGAGAATGATTATTAATAAAACTTGTTGGTTTTTGAACTAAATTCTCTTCCCCCTTTTTATTAATACCTAATTTTTTAGCAATTTCTTTATATACTTTCAATTGCTGATCATGATTCACTAAAAGATATGGTGTAATTCCACTCAATACAGTTTCATTTTTCCCTAAACTAGATTCCTGAAATAGTTCATAAAACAAATTACTCATTAAAACTGTCTTACCTGAACCAGCTTCACCATTTACCATAATTAGTTTACTTTCTACATCATTATTAGAAATACTATTTGCAATATTACTAACAATTCTTAACATAATTTGTTCTTTTGCATTTACTTGTTCTTGCGTTAACTTATGAAATGGAGATGCTTTAAATACAGCTGCATCTTCAATTCTTTTTCTAGTAGGAAAAATATCTGGTTCAAACGAACGTAATTTTCTCCATATTTTTGAAAAAATTGTCTCCATATTATCTGATGTATAATATTCATTTTGTTGATTTAATCGTCTATTATTAACACCACTTACAGTATCAGTACTACTCAAATAATGCATTAATTTATTTTCAATATCTAATGTTAATGATTTATTAAACATTTCATGTCCAATTACAAACATTCTTACGTCAGATTCCTCTGAAAAGTTTAACCAATCTTCTCTTGATTTTATATCTACTTTTAAATGTTGAAAAGTTCGTTTCTTAATATCTGTAGTTTCTCCAACATAAACAGTATACTTTGAATCTTTTTTATGATGAACAATATAAACCGTAGGAAACTTAAAAATTACTCTTTCATCATTTGGTTCAACAATCTCATACTGATTATCCATTTTTTCAGTATAATCTAAATTATATATTATTGGTTCAGCAATTCTCTCCATATGACTACCTCCAACTTTCTTACCGTAATCATAATATCTTTATGAAATAAATTCAATTAATATTTGTATTTTTCAAAAATACATACTACTATACATTCACCAACAGTAAGTCTTGTTCTCGTACCGTTATCTAGGTAAACGTTATATATTGGCGTCACAAACAAGTAATTGGTTTCTTTGAAATTTAAACTCCAGTCTGTTAAGATTGGAGTTTTTGTTTTATTACACAAAAAGACGGCTCATGCCGTCTTCCTACACCCCAAACGTCAAACCGTTCTTAATCTTCTTTTCCGCTATTTTCATTTGCTTCATTAACTCATCAATAATGGCATCATAGCTAAAATCCTCTATTTTCCAGTATTGATAACAATGGCAATACTTAGCTGAAACATTCCCATACTTACAATAGTTGTTTCTCATTTTAGAAGTTCGATTTTGTTTGCTAATTTCTTCTGAAAAATTTCTCTTGAAGTAATCGCAATCGTATAGTTTTTCAATTACTACTTTTTCATCGTAATTGCCTTCTTGCGAGGCTCCCCCATAAATTCTGAATTGGTCTCCTTCTATTTGTACGCCAATCATTCCAATTTCTTTTGTTGGATCTTCATCGATTCTTTGAGAAAACACGATACTGAGGGTGGGTTTCTTATGATTGAAGCTGAGTCCGCAGACTGGTTTCGACCAATCTTTATAAGCTTCAAAAGTTAGTCGTTTATTAATTTCTTCCATGAATTCTGATCCTTTAAGTTTTACATAAATATCAGAATAGCGAATTTTTTCTAAGTCGTTGTCTCCAATAATGTATTTTCCATTATTTTGTTCTATTTTGCTTTGGAATAAGTCATAGAGTACTTCGATATCTTCCGCATATTGTTTGATATAGTCTGCAAAATCCATTGTTGGATATGTTTTTTGGATATTCATGATTCGTTTAGCAATTTCTTGGTAACTTAAGAATGACCATTTTTCTAACTCTTGGATATCTAATGAAGCGTATAATCCTGTTAGTATTCCTGTAATCTTTAAGTTTTGTTTTCCTAATTCTTCTTCATATCTCATCAATTGTTCTTTTGTTGGAATGGACTTAATTTTATTTTCAATAATCAGTACTTCTGTTTCATTGGCTTTGTTTTTATAAGTAATCGTTAAATCCACATGTTTCTTTTCCCATTCGACTGAGATAAATGTACATCCGCTTTGATAAAAATCAGGGATAAATACTTCGATAAATGGATGTTTTCCTTCGACTTCTTGTTCTAATAACCATGCCCAAAAATTAGAATGAGATAATTCCTTCCCACTTAAGGAGATGGCAAATAATGGGGAACGGTTAAGTCGTTGTAATTGTTCTTCTATGATGCTTGTTGTTTTCTTTTTCATGGCATTATCCTTTAACTGTTGTTAGTACCTTAACGTTAACATAGTCACTGTTCGATTTCAATGAATGATGCAAAAAGACACCTACTTCACAGTAGATGCCTGTATGATTTCTTACTTTATCCTTTATGGGAGTTGCCTTATTTTTTTATTCTCATTTTTTAATTTTTATTACAGCTTTCCAAAAATTCTTTCTGTACATCTTTTGTATATTTACGATATAATGACCCTAAAAATAAGTCTGAAGGGAATGTTAATATGCACATTGAAGAATTTGATACTGTTCTTTTAAAAAATGGACAAACAGCAGCAATTGTAGATAAGTTAAGCGAAGATACGTTTATAGCTGACATTGGAGACTCTCCTGAAGACTGGGATACGATTACTATTACAATCGATGAAATTGAAAAAGTAGTTTATAGAAGTAAAAAAGCTATTGATGGGGGAGAATGATGAGTAAGAATGAAAAACAGGATTTAATATTCATTGACGGTTGGGAGCACGTTCATTGTCCTGTTTGTGGCAATCTAGTAGTAACTTACGATATATTCGATACCTGCCATTGGCAGAATACTGGAAGATGTAATATTGATGGAGGCCCAAACAAAATGACTTTAGCTGAAGCTAAAGAAGCATACACAAAAGGCTTACCAATAACATAAACAAGCCCCTAGTTCATTCTAGGAGCTTGTTTTCATATACAATTCATTTTTATTTGTCAGTATTAACTCTTACAGAAATTTCTAATCTTCTTTCTCATGCTGTTCTTTCTTTTGTTCTTCAATTGTTTTACTAATACTTACAACTCTTTCGTTACTCTTATGAATTTTATCTTGAGTGAATAGTTCTTTTCGAACGTCCTTCCAATTGCTACCAATAGCATTAGTATGATTCATTTTGTTTCTTCTTTTCTTTAAATCTAAAATACCCATAAATTTACTATTAAAACTAAATGAAGCAGCAATCTAATAATATGATGCGACATATGTACATTCTTAAGACTCTTACTTCTATCAACATAAAACATGAACGAAATCAATAACAACAAACAAGAAATTACTACTTTAATAATGATATGTGTATACAACAGATGAATCCCTGCAAATAATGTTAACAATACTACTAGTAGAATTGAAGTAATAGATATTCCTAACTCATTTTTATAAGCAAAAAATGCTAATATACATAACAATAAACTGTAGACAAAAAGTGTGATGTTCATAACTAGTTACCTCCTTATTTTTTTAATTTAAAACTTTTGTACTTAAAAATATAATATTATTAAGAACAAAAGTCAATCATCAATACGAATAATTGCTTTAAATTACAAAACAAGCCCCTAGTTCATTCTAGGAGCTTATAGTTGTATATCACTTTTCATCTTCTTTCAAATTCAACATAATGAATTTCTGAATTTTCATTTCGGAATGTTTCACCTTTTGGGATTTCTTTTGTATCTTTTTTGAAAGCTATCCACGCCATTCCTTTTTCTGATAGGAATATCATACTTCCATCATAGTCATAGTCATTATGATGTTGTATGTCAATCAAACGATAAGGTGTTTTGTATCGTCCTGATTCATGGTCGGTTACTGAGAAACTCATGAATCCAAGGTGATTTTGTTGGATAAATCCTGTGCTTGTATACCCATAGACCCAATCATATTTCTTTTCTGCTTGATTAACGTGGTAAATGGTTCCGCTCTTTAAATCTGTACCTAGTGAAACATATAATTCATGTTGATCCGTAAATAATTGATTCAAATGTTCTGTTGCACTTTGATGCGTCAACATTACTTCTTTCTCTCCACTCTTCATATCGTATTGAACAACTTCTGAATGGTTAGCACTTGCATCATAGCGTATATAATAAAGTTTTCCATTGAATTGAATCGGTGAAAATGTGTTTTGATCAATGACTTGATCTTTCATCGTTGTTGTTTCCAATTGATGAAGCGTATTTAAAGATATATCTTCTTTACTATCTTTAACAATATTAAATACTAACTTCGAATCTTCTGTAAAGAATGCTGTAATTTGATGAATCACTGGCATCTTTTCATTCTCTTTGACAGTTGTAACTTCACCCGTTGTACGATTCAATAAGTAGAAGTTTGCATTTTCTTTTGAGTTTGTATATTCCTCAAAAAATACCCAATTTTTGTCGACTGCTCGAACCCTTTGATGGGAAACTGTTGCATCACTCATTTCATGAACCAATGAATGGGTATTTGTTTTTACATCAATTTCCAAAATTCCAACATGATTCACACTGCCGTATAATTTTCCATCCTCTGATAACATTTGCGGAATAAAGTCTGGATACTCATCGGCATAATGAGCAACTACACTCTTGTCTCTAAACGTTTCATTGAATGAAACAGTATTAAACTGATTACTTCCTTTTCCTAATTGAAAGTTAGTAGTTTTACTTTGTTCCACCGTTGTAACACTTTCTTGAACCGTCGTTTCTTGAGTATTTTTATGTTGACTACAAGAAGCTAAACAAATACTTAACAATACAATACTAACTACTCTATATTTTCCTAACATAAAGACTCCCCCTATTACTGTTAAATAAATGAATGTAACCCAATCCTTCTACCCTCCTTAACTTTTTTGATGTCTAATTCCAAAAATAATGGAGATGATGCAAAGAATAACACCTACGATAAACATAGGGAATTCAAATTCCTTAACTTTTTCTATAAAAGGAATAACATACATACTTAATTCAATACAAATTACACCTACTACAATCGAAATACCCATTAATAATTTTTGTCCTTTTTGCATCATAATCTCCATTCTTCAACTTGTTATCGTTTTCACGTATAGTATACTGCTCATTAAATTAAAAATCAATGTGAAAAAAGACTTTTCTCCGTAGTAATTGAGAATATTACCCAAAACTATTACGAAGAAAAGTCACTCATCATTTAATGACTAATTTTATACGAATACACTGTAGTAATACCAATCGTTAGCAATAAAACAATACTTACAAGAAACAATGCTAATTTGTTGCCCGCAAATAATGAAATTAAGATAAAGATTACACCAGAAACCATACTCACAAATCCAAAGAATCGTTGTGTTTTACGAAAAGCTTCATCTTTATTCATAATCCATGGAACACGGAACCCAAAGTGCTTATTCGTTTCTTTTATTTTAGGACTAACATTTCCAATGAATATCATAAATAATCCCATAAGAAATGCAAGAAAACGTACCTTTTGTGTACCTATGCTAACTCCTGTCAAAATTAAGACAAATTGAAAATATGCAATAGCATTAAACAATAATAATGTGAGTCTAAAAATATAACGGCTAACTTCCTTATTTTGACTTCCAACTAATTCTTTATCATCAATCCATTTCATCAAACCTGAAAATAATAGAATGAGGATTGGTAATATCAGAATTGTCCAACGTGAAGCTGTTGCGACCACATTTCCTTCAAGATCAAAACGAGAAGCGATTGTCTCGGGTGCATACCAAACAACGCATAAAGCAAGTAATAAAGGTAAAAAGGTCAAAATGACATCTAATAAATAAATTTTTCTTTGTTCCACTAACATATTATTTTCCTCCAATAATCGAATTCATCCAAACAATTGCCTCTTCTAAAACCGTTAAATTTAATTCATAATAAATGAAGTTTTTTTCCTTTGTTTCATAAATTAAATCCGCCTGTTTTAATTTTTTTAAATGATACGACAATGCTTGTGGTGTGATTTGTAAGCTCTGTGCTAAGTCTCCAGTATTCGTTCGCCCCTGTCGTAAAATTTCTAAAATCTTCCGACGGTTTTCATCCGATAATGCAGACAAAATATCATTTACAGACATATAATCATCTCTTTCTATTTAAAAATTTCTTTAAATAGATAATACTCCTTCCAAAAACAAAATGCAAGAGTTATTTAAAAATATTTTTAAATAGCTAAACACAAAAAGACTTCTTAGCAATGAGATAGGTTTATTAAAAATGTTTACGTCCTTTATATAAAAACATAAAATATATTATTTAAACGGAATTTCATAAATGAATGGAAACAAAAAATGACTTTTTTTAGTAGTAGAAGTAATATAAGCCATTCAGGCTTATATTACAGGAAAACTTGAGACCTTAGGCTCAAGTTTTAGCAATGAGACAGCTTTAGCTGGCTGCTTGCGTCCTTTACTACAGTAAAAAGTCATTTAAAAAGTTATTTCTCTTCTTCGTTAAGGTTAAGCACTGACATGAACGCTTCTTGTGGTACTTCAACAGATCCCACTTGTTTCATACGTTTCTTACCTTCTTTTTGTTTCTCTAATAATTTACGTTTACGAGAAACGTCCCCACCATAACATTTCGCCAATACGTTTTTACGTAATGCTTTAATGTTTGTACGAGATAAAATTTTGTTTCCAATTGCTGCTTGAATTGGAACTTCGAATTGTTGACGAGGAATTAATGTTCTTAATTTTTCCGTAATGGCTTTACCACGATTATAAGCAAAATCTTTATGAACGATAATACTTAAGGCATCGACTACTTCACCATTCAACATAATATCCATCTTCACTAGTTTACTTTCACGATAGCCGATTAAATCATAATCTAATGATGCATATCCTTTTGTACTTGATTTCAATGAATCGAAGAAATCAAAAATAATTTCAGATAGAGGCATTTCGTAAATCACATTAACACGATATTCATCTAAGTAATCCATCGTTACAAAAGTACCACGTTTACGTTGGCAAATATCCATGACACTTCCCACATATTCATTCGGTACCATAATAGAAGCTTTAACATATGGTTCTTGAATCGATTGAACACTAGATTGATCTGGCATTTCTGCAGGGTTAGACACCACTACTTCTGTTCCATCTGTTTTTTGAACATGGTAAATTACTGATGGAGCGGTTGTAATTAAGTCTAAATCAAATTCACGTTCTAAACGTTCTTGAATAACGTCCATATGAAGTAATCCTAAGAAACCACAACGGAAACCAAATCCTAATGCTTGAGAAGTTTCTGCTTCGAATTGTAACGCAGCATCATTTAATTGTAATTTTTCTAATGCATCACGTAAATCATTATATTTAGACGAATCAATTGGATACAAACCACAGTAAACCATTGGATTCATTTTACGATAACCGGATAACGGTTCGCTTGCTGGATTATTCGCTAATGTAACAGTATCCCCTACACGAGTATCTTGGATTGTTTTAATAGAAGCAGTAATATAACCTACATCACCAACCATTAAGTAATCACGACTAATTGGTTTTGGAGAAAAAATACCAACATCAACAACATCAAATGTCTTCCCGTTACTCATTAATTGAATCTTGTCACCAGGTCTAACAATCCCGTTTTGAATACGAACATTTAAAACTACTCCACGGTAAGCATCATAAACTGAGTCAAAAATCAACGCTTGTAATGGCGCCTCTAAGTCACCAGTAGGTGCTGGAATCTTATGAACAATTTGTTCTAAAATTTCTGGAATTCCAATTCCCACTTTTGCACTGGCAAGAACGGCTTCACTTGCGTCAATTCCAATCACATCTTCAATTTCCGTACGTACACGTTCAGGATCTGCAGCAGGTAAATCGATTTTATTAATAACGGGAACAATTTCTAAGTCATTATCAATGGCTAAATACACATTCGCTAATGTTTGAGCTTCAATCCCTTGAGCAGCATCTACTACTAGAATAGCACCTTCACAGGCAGCCAAGCTACGGCTCACTTCATACGTAAAGTCCACGTGCCCTGGAGTATCAATTAAGTGGAAAATGTACTCTGTTCCATCATTGGCATCATACGTTAATTCAACCGCATTTAATTTAATCGTAATTCCACGTTCACGTTCTAAGTCCATAGAGTCTAACAATTGATCTTGCATTTCACGATCAGCAACTGTATCTGTCGCTTGTAAAATACGGTCTGCTAAAGTTGACTTTCCATGGTCAATATGCGCAATAATCGAGAAGTTTCTGATGCGCTCTTGTCGTTTTCTCATTTCTTCTAAATTCATTCATAATCTCCTTCATATCTAAATTAATAACGGTAAAAAGACTTGTGCAATTCCAAGGAAAAAGAAGAATCCTAGAACGTCTGTTGCCGTTGTTACAAAGATGGTTGATGAAATGGCTGGGTCTAGTTTCATAGCTTTTAATACTAAAGGAACAAAGAAACCAAAAATTGCTCCTACCATTAAATTCATTGCCATCGCTAAAACTACAATAATCGATAAATAAAAGTTTTGATAAGGAATATATAGTGCAAGCGCAGCTACAACTCCAGTAATAAGTCCATTCATACAGCCCAAAACAATTTCATTCCAAACATACTTTTTATCTTTTTCTAATGATAATTGTCCTAATGCAATTTCTTGAATTGCTAGAGCTAGAGTTTGAGAAGCTGAATTTCCTCCCATCCCCGTAATAATCGGCATGGCAACCGCAAGAACAACTACTTGTTCAATCGTTGATTGGAACATCCCTACAACTGCCGAAGCCATAAAGGCTGTAATTAAATTAATTAATAACCAAGGTGTCCGTTTCTTAATGGATTCCATAAATGGACCACCAATTCTTTCTGACCCTTCAACCCCGCTAATTAAAAGCATATCTTCATGATGCTCTTCTTGAAGAACGTGGACGATATCATCAATTGTAATAATCCCAATTAAAACGCCTTTTGTACTAACTACGGGTACAACTGATAAGTCATATTTTGAAGATAGACGAGCAACTTCTTCTTGGTCTTCTTCAGGTACAACAGAAATAATATTTGTATGCATTAAATCGTGTAAACTGACATCTAATTCATTTGTAAATAAGTCACGAATATCAATCCAACCAATTAATTGATTTTGGAAAGTTGTGACAAAAATCGTATGAATGACTTCTGTATTTGGTGAAATTTCTCTTAACTTTGTTAAAGTTTCTTCAACGGTTAAATGCTCCTTCACGGAAATGAATTCTGTCGTCATAATCCCTCCGGCAGAATCTTGAGGATATTTTAACATCGTTTGAATTTCATCTTGAGAAGAACCCTTCATCATATTCAAATATTTTTTACGAATTCCAATTGGCAGATTTCCTAAAATATCCACGACATCGTCATTAGACATTTGTTGGAATAATAATCCTACACGGCGGAACGGTAATTTTTCTAACATTCGAATTTGAAGTTCGGGGTCACTCACTTCCAAAATGGAAGCTAGTCGTGTATTGGAAATGGTATACATGAAGTTTTTAAGAACTTCATCAGTTACTTCTTCCAATCCTAGAGCAATATCGATAGGATAATTCTGGTTGAATAATTCCCTAATTCTTTTGACATCTTTCGATTCAACCATTTGTTCAATGACTTTGGACATATCCATCGTTTTATCACTCCATTCTGTAAACATACTATTAGTAGTATACCATATTTTAGCGATATAAAAAAAGAGATACCCTCAAGATATCTCTGTTGTTTGGAAGATTATTTTTTTGAAAAAGGATCTTTAATGAATGTAAATAATACTCTACTATCATTCTAATTCTTTTTGAGTAAAGGTATAAAGAATTGAATTTATATTTCCGTAATTCTTCGATGAATCATATTTAACAGATTCAATTTTTGTTCCATTCTTAATAAGTGTGTATCGATAACAGCCTTTTTTCATTGTTAACCATTTAGGAAAAGATGCAGCTTTTGAAAATGAACCATAAAATTTACCATTAGGATATTTTGAAACACCAATATAAGCATAAGGTTCTTGGTCGGCAAACACTACAAAATGAAATCCCGGATTGTCAGATTGAGTATTATAGATATTGTATGGTTCTCGAATTGTTACAGTCTTTCCTTGTAATTCTTTTTTTTCTTGTTCATCACAAAAATCAAGAAAAGATCGTTTGGCTTCTTCTACATAAGACATATCGAATGGTTCTTTCAGTTCGAATAATAATTTATTGCTTTCGTCATTTTCGGAATCTACTATTACATTTAAATGAGGATTTGGAGAATATTTTATTTCTTTAGAACAACCCGAAAACAGAGCAACCCAACAGACAAGTAATGCTAATAAAATAAATTTTAAATTTTTACACCATTTCATTGTTAACTCCCCCTAATCATCTTCTTGTTTCGTAATTCTTAAAATAAAATTTGAAAACGCTATCCTCCTTCTAATTATAATTATATGGATTTTTTAGGGAAATACAATATCTTTGTGAAAAAAATCATTTTATACTAATTTAGAGCGGTGAATAAAATTTATGACATTATTTTTTATTTTTTCCTGTATAAACACTGATTGTAACTTTCACTCCATCATCTTCATTTTTTATTTCTAATGTTCCACGATGTAATTCTGACACCCTTTTTACAAATGCTAGTCCTATTCCAAAATGGGCATCATCCAGATTGCGATTTTTATCGTTTCTATAGAATAATGAATCTGCCTTCTGTAATGTTTCTTCAGTTAAATGCGAACCATTATTCCAAACACTAATCACTAACTGCTGATGAGCGTATTGTACATTAACCTTTATGACTTTTTTATCTGTTGTGCCATACTCCAGTGCATTTTGCATCATATTCATCACTGCTCTTAATACATAATTCAAATGTAGATATACTATAGTGTTTTTATCTACTTGTTCATCATATTGGAATGTAACAATACTTTTATCTTTTAGCAGATAATGGATCTCTTGATCAATGGATTCAATCACATCTTGTAAGGAATACTCTTTCCATTCATTTTCGTTCTCATAAAAAGTTTTCGAATACAATAGTAATCGATTAATATATTCAATCATACGATTGCTTGCTATATTGATATCTTGAATATAGGGAAGATATTTTTCTTCAATTGCTGAATGAGCTAATAGTTCAGAATTGCCTTGGATAACTGTTAATGGTGTTTTTAAATCATGAGAAGCTGCTGATACTTTAAACACTAATGCTTCCTTTTGTTGACGTTCCTTTTCCAGCATTCCTTCAATTTGTTGTTGCATTTGATTAATTTTTTGATTCGTTTCGATAAATTCTGTAATCGTTAAGGATTCTGTTAAATTATTAGGTTCTAACCACATGGATTGATGGTATACAATATTCATCTCTTTATGAATTTTCAACAGTAATTGCCGTATATTAAAACTAACAATCACTAATAAAGCAATACAGATATATATCCAAGAAAAAATATTCAACAATACAGGATGAGCTGTTTCTTCACCAGCAACTTTAATAGAAATTGACAATAATGGAAGTAGGTATAATACTAAAATAGCAATCATAAACTCTACTATAATGGTAAGACATGTCTTTTGAACAAGTTGTTTAAAGCTTATTTTATTTTCCATTTATATCCGCCTCCCCTCATTGTTTCAATCGGATTTAAGTTGTAGGGTTTAAATTTTGAACGTATTTGATACATATATTCAGAGATTGATCGAAATTGAGTATTAGAACTGTTAGGATAGACAACAGTATAAATTTCTTCAATGGTAAATATTCTTGAGGTTTGACTAGCTAATAACTGAATAATCATAAATTCACGGTTCGTTAATTTGATTTCATTTTCCTCAACAAAAACTGTTTTTAAATTCGTATCAATTAAAATCGAACCAAATTCTAATCGTTTAACATTTTGTCTAGTTCTCTCTTCACGTCTAAGATGCATTTTAATTCTTGCTAAAAACTCTTTTATTGAGAATGGTTTAGTGATATAGTCATCTGCTCCTGCTAGTAATCCATTCACTAAATCTTCCTCCATATCTTTAGCTGTAATAAAGAGAATAGGCACTTTAATCTGTTCTCTAATTTCATTACAAATCGTTATTCCATCTAGTGGCATCATAATATCTAATAATATTAAATCGAAGTCAACAAAGTCACAGATATTTACTTCCTCAATACCATTTCTAGTAATAACATCATAATCATTTAACTGTAATATATTTTTGATTAATCTTAAAATAGTTTCGTCATCATCAATGACTAGAATTTTATATGACATACCCCACCACTCCTATCTTGCTTTCATTTTACACTTTTTAGATGCAAATGGTAATAGGCTAAGCCAATAAAAACTATCATCCATAATGATTGAATCAAAAGTCCTTCTATAACACTTGGATAAATTGAAATTGCTTTGATTGAAAAACTATTCATAGTCGCTAATACAGGGAGTACATTCATCCTAGATGAATATTGTAATAATAATTGCCCTAGTCCTAATAACATAGATAATACAATTGTTAAAGAAGCGACCATCGATTCCATAAATATCGTTAAGCAGAATGTAATCATACTAATTTGAATCGTAGCGATTATAGGTGGAATGAGTTTAAACAATAGTTGACTGACAAATTGAGTATTTAGTTGAAATTTAAAATAAAACGCTACTAATCCAAGCCCTAATCCGATAGCTATAAAAAAACAACATAAAATAGATAACAAAGTTACTATTGTCTTAATACAAAAGAATTGTAAGCGACTAGGATTCGATAAGAAACTTGTCCTTAACGAACTTTTAAGAAACTCTCTTCCCCAAAATACCGCAGAAAAAACTGCAAAAACTGTTTGAGCTAAATAGATACTTTGAAAAAACTGTGTCACTATATAATCTCCATTAAACATTAGAGCAGATGGATTTAACGCTACTAACATTGCCAATAAAAACAAAATAGAAAATACTAACGTTAGCACTAATCCCTTATGATACATCATTTTAAAAAATTCACTTTTTATCTGATTTCCTAGCATTAAAATTTCCCTCCTACATCCCTTTTTTCAAATTGACAATAAGCAATTAGCCCGAAAATGAATACCCAAAGAAACAATAAAGTAGCAGTCCAAAATGGATGAGTTGAGAATCTAGTTTCCGATGATGCAATGAAGCTATTTCCTAAAGCAACCGGAAGAACCTTTCCCCATTCAAAATGAGTAGAGAGAAACTCCCCAACATTATAAATTTGAGGAATTAAAAATAATAAGCTAGCAATGGCTGTTCGAAATAGAAAAGCTATAAAGTAAGATAAAATCGTGAGACTTACCCATGCTAGTGTTGCAAAGAGAATAAAGTACCAAACTTTAAAACTTAATAAAACACTTAGTCCTAAATTTCCTAATGTAAAATGAGCCACTTCAATGGTAACTATAATCGATAGAAATGAAACGATAACTGATAAAACTGTTAAGGTCATCAATTTTAAAAAATATAAACTCTTCTTATTACTATTAGCTAATAAAGTAGTTCGTAATTGATGATGTTTAAACTCACTTCCACCATAAACAGCACCCAAAATAATCATTAGCATCAATCCAAGCATAACTGTATCAAATCCTAAATATTCAATCGGAGGAATCGCTTCTGCCAATATAGGTGTATTCTCGGGAGTTGCCTGTAAACCAAGCTCTAAAACTGCTTTTATTCCAAGATAGGCAAAAAATGGTTGTACGATAAAAAGTATTAGCAAAACAATTTTAAAAAGTTTTGAATAATAAATCTTTAAAAATTCACTATAAAATACCTTCATCTTCTTTTCCTCCTTCTTGAATAAGGTTGAAAAAGACTTCTTCTAAACTTGCAGCATCCTTCATGATCTTCTTTAATTCACCATTCGCAATAATTTTTCCTTTATGAATGAATACAACATCATCCGTAACTGCTTCTACTTCTGACAAAATATGTGAAGATAATAAAATAGTCTTCCCTTTTTCAGATTGTTCCTTTAAAAAATTTCTTAGCCAACGAATACCGCTAGGATCTAATCCATTTGTCGGTTCATCCAATATCAGAAATTGTGGATTTCCAAGTAATGCAGTTGCAAGACTTACCCTTTGCGTCTCACCAAGAGATAAATGTCCAATTGAATCATTCTTTTTATGGATAATATCCGTTACTTGTAATACTTCATCAATTCTACTTTTTTTAATTCCATTAGAGGCTGCCACAATTCTTAAATGTTGATATACCGTTCGATCACTTGGTGACCCTAGTCCATCGAAAGTTGCTCCTACAACAAATAAAGGATTACGGATATCTTTATAGTTTATTCCTGCAATTGTTGCACTACCCGAAGTTGCTTGATCTAGTCCTAATAATATTCTTAAAGTAGAGCTTTTACCTGCACCATTTGGACCTAAGAAAGCAGTCACTCTCCCTTCCTTTGCCACAAAATTTATATTGTCTAATATAGTAATATTTCCATATACTTTACATAAATTCTTAATTTCAATATTTTTTTCCATACAATCACTCCTCATACTCTTTATAACTGCATTGTAGAGTACCCTCTTCAGAATAATTTCAGAAAAACAATGAAAAAGAAAATTTATGCAAAAAAAAGACTCCCTATAGTAGTATGCTATGGCATGAGACCGCAGGGCTGCTGCCGTCCTAATACTACTATACAAGGAAGTCATTCAAAAATATCTTATAATTCTGTTGGATCAAAAGTATAAACTACCTTATTTAAATTTCCATATTCCTTTGTTGGGTCATACTTCACAGATTCAATACGCAATCCTTCTTTGCTTGATGTAAAACGATAGCACCCATGTTTCATCGGAAATCTCTCAGGCAAATATTTCGCTTGCATAAATGAGGTAGAAAACTTATCTTTATCAACTTTTCTTAAACCAATATAAGCATAAGGCTCATCTTCTACATAAACCGTAAAGTGAAAAGAAACGTTTTTATTATTGTTAAAAAGAGTATACGGTTCACGTATCGTAATCGTCTTACCGACTAATTGTTCCTTTTCTTCTTTTGGATAGTCTACTAAAAATACTTGCTTAGCTCTTTCTAGATAAGTTGAATCTATTTCGCCTTCTCTTTCAAATAACAATTCATCGCTCTCATCATTTTCAGAGTCAACTGTTAGGTTCGTATAAGGATTTATAGCATATTTTATTTCTTTTGAACAACTTGATAACAAAGCAACCGAACAGACAAGTAATGCTAATA
>ERZ772979.1076-NODE-1076-length-16724-cov-24.602736_pt1 | contig 16724 bp, 15 predicted proteins | sample MGYA00511130_ERZ772979 | MGnify/ENA primary metagenome ERZ772979 (study PRJEB29015, sample SAMEA2738103) | human oral metagenome | biome: human oral; feature: human-associated habitat; material: saliva | place: China | collected 2186 ... | reverse complement strand
GTATCTCTGAAAAGAGCTTGACCTTGGCTATCCAAAGCCGCGTGAAAGCTAAACTAGAAGCAGAAGGCTATCAAGTTGTAACCACTCGCACAAGTGATACCTATGTTGACTTGACGGATCGCTCTCGTGCAGCCAATGCTTCTGAATCAGATATCTTCGTAAGTATCCACATCAATGCTTCAGGAAGTTCAGCAGCACAAGGAATCGAGACTTATTATTACCAACCTTATGCAGAATACCCATCACGTATTAATGCGACCTACCATGCCAATTCAACTCGATTGAGCATGAGTGATACCTTGGCCAATGCCATCCAGTCTAGCCTGATTAATGCGACTGGTGCTCAGAACCAAGGTGTGAAACGTCAAACCTTTGCGGTCTTGCGTGAGACAACAGCGCCAGCAGTCCTTCTTGAACTAGGTTTCTTGTCAAATCCTCAAGAAGCAGCCCGTTTGAATACCTCTGCTTATCAGGAGACTTTAGCTAACGCAATCGTGGCAGGTATTAAGTCTTACTACGAAAAAGAATCTAAAGTTTAAGTTATACGTTAACCCATCATTATGATGGGTTTTTATGCTATAATTGAGGTAAATACTAAATACAACAAAAGGAGTGCTTATGGCCTACGATTTACTCTTAGAGCGTTTTTTACGTTACGTAAAAATCAATACACGTAGTGATGAAAATGCAACAAGAACGCCAACAACACAAAGTCAGGTGGATTTTGCCTTGAAGGTTTTAAAACCAGAATTAGAAGAACTAGGTTTAAGTAATATCCATTATTTGGAAAGTAATGGATACCTAGTGGCAACCCTTCCGGCTAACGATGACCAGTTAACACGTAAGATTGGTTTTATCTCTCATATGGATACCGCTGATTTTAATGCAGAGGGAGTGTCACCGCAAGTCATTGACTCTTATGATGGAGGTATCATTCCTCTTGGAAATTCAGGTTATAACCTAGACCCAGCTGATTTTCCAAATCTCAAGAATTATGTCGGTCAGAAACTTATTACGACAGATGGTACCACTCTTCTTGGGGCTGATGATAAGTCAGGTATTGCTGAGATTATGACAGCCTTGGCTTATTTGAAGGCTCATCCTGAAATCAAACATTGTGAGATTCGTGTAGGCTTTGGTCCTGATGAAGAAATTGGAATCGGTGCAGATAAATTTGATGTCGAAGATTTTGATGTCGATTTTGCCTACACAGTTGACGGTGGACCTTTGGGTGAATTACAGTATGAAACCTTCTCTGCAGCAGGAGCAGAACTTACCTTCCACGGACGCAATGTCCACCCTGGAACAGCAAAAGACCAAATGGTTAATGCCCTGCAGTTGGCAATTGATTTTCATAATCAGTTGCCAGCAGAAGAACGCCCTGAGTTGACAGATGGCTATCAAGGTTTCAACCATCTTCAAACCATGACAGGTACTGTTGAGGAAGCAAAATCTTCTTATATCATCCGTGATTTTGAAACAGAGTCTTTTGAAAATCGTAAAGCAGTCTTCCAAAAAATTGCCGATGAAATGAATAAAGCTTATGGTCAGACACGAGTTGATTTGGTACTTAAAGATCAATACTATAATATGCGTCAGGTGATTGAAAAAGATATGACGCCTGTTGAGTTGGCTAAGGGTGTTATGGAGGAATTGGATATTACGCCAGTTATTGAACCTATTCGTGGCGGAACAGATGGTTCAAAGATTTCATTTATGGGTATTCCAACTCCAAACCTTTTTGCTGGTGGCGAAAATATGCACGGTCGATATGAGTTCGTTTCCTTACAGACAATGGAAAAAGCCGTAGATGTTATTCTTGGAATTGTCAGTAAACCTTAATTGAGCTTGCTAAATACTGATTTTATGGTAAAATTAGAAGTAATGGAGGTGCTGAGATGATTAAAATTTTTGGCAAGTATCGTTACCATTGGCAACCCGAATTATCTTGGCTGATTATCTACTGGTCTTTAGCCATCACGCCAATCTTTATTGCGGCGGCCCTTCTGTTCGAGTTGTACTCGGTGCCCTCACATATTTTGATGCTCTTCACTATTTTCGTTGCCTTGTTTGGTTTAGGGTTCCATCGTTACTTTATTATTGAAGACCATGGAATTCTACGAATTGTTTCATTTAACATTTTTAAACCACGCAAAGTGAAAATTAGTGATATTGAAAAAGTTGAAGTTATTAAAACTGGCTTGTGCCTTATTTTTAAAAATGGTAAAAAACGTCGGTTTTATATGAGAAAGTGGCCTAAGAAATATTTCTTAGATGCATTAGCCCTTCACCCTGATTTCAAAGGTGAGGTAGAGCTATTGGATCATATGACTAACTTTGATTACTTTGCCTTTTATGAGGAATCAAAAAAAGCCCTGAAGCTTAAACTTCGCAAATAAGGGCTTTAGTGGGACAAGACTTGACGGCAGTCAAAGTCTCAGGGGTATTTTCAATAATTTGATTGAGTTGGTCGCTGTCTCTGAACCTAACAATACCTTCGTCATCATAATCAAAGACGGGAGAGTAGGTTTGGCACAAACCACAAGCGATACATTTTTCTGGAATTAATGATACTTTCATAGTATTATTTTAAAATAGATTTATTGTTTTTACAAGGAGAATATCATGAGTAAAAAACCATGGGAAGATAAGGTTTCTGACGAAGAGTTGGAAGAAGTAGTTGACGCTGATTTTCTAGATGATGAAGATGAGTTTGAGGATTATGAAGAAGAAGAGGATGTCACTCCTTCAGATGAAAAACTTGAAAAAGGTGGCGGCTTCATCAATTCATCATTCTTGACTGTCTTGCTTGGATTATTCTTTGTTATTGTTGTATGTATTTTGTTCTTTGTTTTCTATACTTCAAATGTCGGTGGAAACAAAACTGCGGAATCTAAGGAATCATCTGGATTCTACTCATCTTCAACTAGCAAAGTTGTTAAATCTTCATCTAGCAAGAAAGACTCAAACAAAGATGAGGAAAGTGAGAAATCTACTACAGAAAAATCTTCAAAAGAGAAATCATCTTCAACTAAAGCATCAAGCTCTTCTAAACATGTAGAAAAAGAAGATGCAACTGAGTCAGCTGAGACAGCACCATCAAGTGCTACGACAGCAGCAGATGGTTCATCAATTGTTGTTCAATCTGGTGAAGGTGCTGGTTCAATTGCTGCACGTGCAGGTATCTCTGTAGATGAGTTGGAACGTCTTAACCCTGATCACATGACAAGTGGTTACTGGTATGCTAACCCAGGTGACGTCGTTAACGTTCAATAATTTTAAAAGCAAAGGAACATCATGAAAGATATTAGAATTGCTATTGATGGTCCTGCGTCAAGTGGAAAAAGTACAGTAGCCAAGATTATTGCAAAAAATCTTGGCTATACTTATCTTGACACAGGTGCTATGTACCGATCTGCAACTTATTTGGCCTTGCAGAATGGTTTGACTGAGGAAAATGTACCAGAAATTTTGGAGCAACTATCTCAACATCCGATTTCATTCGGAAAAGCAGCAGATGGTAGTCAGCAAGTTTATGTTGGTGATGTTGATATTACACACCCCATTCGTGATAACCAAGTCACCAATAATGTTTCTTGGGTAGCAGCCATTCCTGAAGTGCGCCAAGAACTTGTTGCGCAACAACAACGTATTGCTCAAGATGGGGCTATTATTATGGATGGTCGTGATATTGGGACCGTGGTTTTGCCTGATGCAGAACTTAAGATTTTCTTGATTGCTTCAGTTGATGAACGTGCAGAACGCCGTTATAAGGAAAATATCGAAAAAGGTATTCCTGCTGACCTTGAGACTCTAAAAAAAGAAATTGCTGAACGTGACTATAAAGATAGTCATCGTAAGGTATCGCCTCTTAAACCAGCGGAAGATGCCATCACTTTTGACACTACAGGTGTATCTATTGATGGTGTTGTGGAATTTATTCAAGAAAAAGCAAAAAAAATTATTGACAAAGGATGACTCACTTGTTATACTATTAACAATGAGAAAAGCAGAAGTGAGAACTTCTCGCCTTGCGACTTAGGTTGTCTGGCCCAACATGTCAAATCCCTATAGGGATATTATGTGTGCGGGCTTGTATATCAAGTCCGCTTTGTTTTTCTCTAAAAAAATAAAGAGGTGAAGATCATAGCTAAGAAAGATCTATTCATTAACGATGAAATTCGCGTTCGCGAAGTTCGTCTTGTTGGTCTTGATGGTGAACAATTGGGAATTAAACCATTGTCAGAAGCGCAGGCTATTGCAGATGATGCAAATGTTGACTTGGTTCTCATCCAACCACAAGCTACGCCACCTGTTGCGAAGATTATGGACTATGGTAAGTTCAAATTTGAGTATCAAAAGAAACAAAAAGAACAACGTAAGAAACAAAGCGTTGTTACTGTTAAGGAAGTTCGTTTGAGTCCAGTTATTGATAAAGGTGACTTTGAAACTAAACTTCGTAACGGCCGTAAGTTCCTTGAAAAAGGAAACAAGGTTAAAGTTTCTATCCGATTCAAAGGTCGTATGATTACTCACAAAGAAATCGGAGCTAAGGTCTTGGCGGAATTTGCTGAAAAAACGCAAGATATTGCGATTATTGAGCAAAGAGCGAAGATGGATGGACGTCAAATGTTCATGCAACTTGCACCAATTCCTGACAAAAAATAATTGTCAAACTAACACTATTTTAAGAGGAGAATTTTAAAATGCCAAAACAAAAAACACACCGCGCATCAGCTAAACGTTTCAAACGTACAGGTTCAGGTGGATTGAAACGCTTCCGTGCCTTCACATCTCACCGTTTCCACGGTAAAACTAAAAAACAACGTCGTCACCTTCGTAAAGCATCAATGGTACATTCAGGTGACTTTAAACGTATCAAATCAATGCTTTCACAAATGCGTTAATCCGCTACAAGCATTACAAATTAACTAAACTAGAATTAATTCGGAGGAATATATAAATGGCTCGTGTTAAAGGTGGCGTTGTATCACGCAAACGTCGTAAACGTGTATTGAAACTTGCTAAAGGTTACTATGGTGCAAAACACATCTTGTTCCGTACGGCAAAAGAACAAGTAATGAACTCTTACTACTATGCATACCGTGACCGTCGTCAAAAGAAACGTGATTTCCGTAAACTTTGGATTACACGTATCAATGCGGCAGCTCGTTTGAACGGTTTGTCATACTCACAATTGATGCACGGTTTGAAATTGGCTGAAATCGAAGTTAACCGTAAAATGCTTGCTGATTTGGCAGTTAACGATGCAGCAGCTTTCACAGCTCTTGCAGATGCAGCTAAAGCAAAACTTGGTAAATAAGAATTAAGATGGGTTTTACCCATCTTTTTTTATGGAGGTAATTATGATTCGTTTAGCAAGAGCAGAAGATATTCCAAGATTACAGGAGTTATTGGGGCAGATTCTTCTAGTTCATCATCACGCACGTCCTGATGTTTTTAAGTCAGAAGGCAGTAAATTTAAAGATGCAGACTTAGAAGCAGTGATTAATGATTCAAATAAACCCATTTTTGTATATGAGGATGAAGAAGGCCGTATCTTAGGTCATCTATTCTTAATGATTAAAGAAGTATCTGATAATAATGGTCCACTAAAGGCTGTTAAGACTCTTTTTATTGATGATTTATGCGTTGATAAGGAGGCTCGAGGTCAAAAATTAGGGGAGAAGCTTTATCAATTTGCCTTGGACTATGCTAAGGAGTTAGGTTGTTATAATCTGACACTTCACGTATGGAATGATAATGAGGGAGCTGTACGTTTTTACGAACGTTTAGGTATGAAACCGAGATATACAGAAATGGAAACTATCCTAAAATAATACGTTTTCATGAGAGAAATTTAACTTACGAGGAATAAAAATTTTTGATATGCTGAAAGAGAACTTTTAGAAATGGAGAATTTTAATGCCTCGTAATTTTAAAGAAGCTTTGCTTTTTACGATTTTAATGTGTGGAATGATGGTCTGTGGGATGAGTCTCTGGAATCTTCTTATCCTTGATTGGTCTGGAGTTGTTCCCTTTGCTTGGGGTCACTTTTTCCAAGGTTATCTTCCTGGATTTGTAGTTGCTTTCTTACTGGATATGCTTTTGGTGGGACCACTAGCCAAGACAATAGCATTTGCAATTTTACATAAAGTAAAAGCTCATGATAAACGATGGGCGAAGATTTTGGTGATTTCTGGAACCATGGCGCTATTCATGGTAACCTTTATGTCGCTCTATGGCTTAGTGTACAACGGTCAGTCGGTGACGCTCTTATCCTATGGTCGTGCTTGGTTGACAAATGTGATCATGGCCTTACCACTTAATTTTCTAGTAGTTGGTCCCATCTCACGCTTTATCTTGGGAAAATTGCAAAATCCATTGCCTGGTGAAGAAGTCGTAGAGAATTTTGAAGACGATGATGAATTACCAACTATAATTTAAGTATAGAACTGGAGAGAAACTCCAGTTTTTTAATATTAAAAGCAGCCACAGATGTGACTGCTTAATGATGATTAGTTTTTCTTTTTCATTTCACCATGTGGGTAGTAAGTTCCCTCTGGCATATCGTTAATGAAAACATGAATAGCTTCTTTAGGGGCTTTTGCAACACGTGATACAACCTCAGTAACTTCACGAGCAAGTTCGATTTTTTGTTCTTCAGTACGACCTTCAAAGAGATCAATTTTTACAAATGGCATAATGCATCTCCTTAGTTTTGATAGTCCTATTATAGCATTAATTAAGAGAATATTCTAAAGTTTTTGGAAATTCTTGAAATGATAATATCGTAATGCTACAATGTGAGTGATTTCAATAGTAAAGCCTAAAATAAAAAGAGGCAGGTAGCTAAGAGAAAGCGTTCCTAGTCGAAAGCAATAATATTACTTTTGAAGCGATCATTCCTGATTTAGGGATTGTCTCACATGTTATTCAAATGGTATGGCGTCTTGTGATGATAGGTAAGTGATTGCATTTTTTATTGGCTTTGTTTATAAGGGATGAAAACTCTTACTAAAAATGGTAAAATAATGCTAACTAGAGACAGTAAGGAGTAAATTATGACAATTGATTTTCGTGCCGAAGTTGATAAGCGCAAAGATGCTTTGATGGAGGACCTTTTTGGTCTTTTGCGCATTAACTCAGAACGTGATGATAGTAAGGTTGATGATAAGCACCCATTTGGTCCTGGGCCAGTAAAAGCTTTGGAACATTTTCTTGCTTTAGCAGAACGTGATGGCTATAAAACTCGTAATATTGATAATTATGCAGGTGACTTTGAATTTGGTCAAGGTGATGAGGTTTTGGGTATCTTTGCACACTTGGATGTGGTACCAGCTGGTAGCGGTTGGGATACAGATCCTTATGAACCAGTAATCAAAGATGGAAAACTTTATGCCCGTGGGTCATCAGATGATAAAGGCCCAACAATGGCTTGTTACTATGCCTTGAAAATTATTAAAGAACTCGAGCTTCCAGTATCTAAGCGTGTGCGCTTTATTGTTGGTACTGATGAAGAATCTGGTTGGGGCGATATGGAATATTACTTCGCTCATAATGAATTGAAAGATCCTGATTTTGGTTTTTCACCTGATGCAGAATTTCCAATCATCAATGGTGAAAAGGGAAATATTACAGCTTATCTCCATTTTGAAGGTCAAAATGATGGGGACTTTAGTCTTGTGTCCTTTAATGGTGGTTTGCGTGAAAATATGGTTCCTGAATCAGCAAGTGCAGATTTTACTGGACCTATCACTTTGAAAGAACTTGAAGCCAAATTAGCCGACTTTGTTTCGGAACAAGAAGTAACTGGTCAAGTGACCGAAGAAGCAGGTGTTTTCCATGTGACTATTCATGGGAAATCAGCTCATGGTATGATGCCTCAAAATGGTATTAATGGAGCAACCTACTTGGCACTCTTCCTTAGTCAATTTGATTTCCAAGGCAATGCTAAAACGTATTTGGATATAATTGCTGAAACACTTCATAAGGATTTCTTCGCTGAAAAGACAGGTCTTGCTTATACAGATCCTAAGATGGGTGAATTGACCATGAATGCAGGTGTATTTAACTTCTCTAAGGAATCAGAAGAAAATACGATTGCTCTGAATTTCCGCTATCCTCAAGGGGTTGATACGGACTCTATTAAGGCTGATCTTGAAAAACTCGAAGGTCCTAAGGCGGTTAGTCTCTCAGAACACGGTCATGTGCCACACTATGTACCAGTTGATGATCCTATGGTAGAGACTCTTCTTTCAGTCTATGAGAAACAAACAGGTCTTAAAGGTCATGAACAAATTATTGGTGGCGGAACATTTGGACGTCTCCTCAAACGTGGTGTTGCCTATGGAGCTATGTTCCCTGGTTATGTCAACACGATGCACCAAGCAAATGAGTTTACTGAGGTTGAAGACTTGTACCGTGCTGCTGCCATTTATGCAGAAGCTATCTATGAGTTAATCAAATAAAAAAGAGAGACAGTTTTGTCTCTTTTTTGAGGAGGAAAATATGGAAACACTTGAAGAATTAACACAAGCAATCATGTCCGATGAACAAAATAAAGCTTTTACGGAAAAAGGTATAAAACCCTTGTTTACCATTCCAAAAACGGCACGAATTAATATCGTAGGACAAGCTCCTGGTATTCGTGCCCAAGAGTCCGGCCTTTACTGGAATGATCCTAGCGGTGATAATCTCAGGGATTGGATGGGTGTTTCACGCGAAGAATTTTATGAATCTGGCATGTTTGCTATTGTACCAATGGATTTTTACTTCCCAGGCCATGGGAAATCAGGTGATTTACCTCCTCGCAAAGGATTTGCAGACAAGTGGCATGAGAAAGTTCTTGCTTTAGCTCCTGATATTCAATTGACGATTTTAGTAGGTAACTATGCACAGCGTTACTATTTACATCAAAAATCGTCGGCAAAATTAACGGATACAGTTAAGCATTACAAAGATTACCTTCCTGAGTTTTTCCCTCTCGTTCATCCCTCTCCACGAAATAATATTTGGCAAGCCAAAAATCCATGGTTTATGGAAGAAGTAGTTCCAGATTTGAAGGCCTTGGTCAAAAAAATCTTAAGTCAATGATTTCTGATATATAAACTTGGATTGTCATTAGGTATTGTTATCAAATTAATGAAGCAACATTCAGAACATGTCCAAATGGTATAAAAATTTGAGCCCCTTGGGGCTTTTTTTGATGCTATAACAAAAATAGTTGCAAAAATAATTAACAAAATTTTAATACTTAGCTTATACAGTGCAATTTAATTCTAATTTTCAGAAGAAGTAACATATAAAATTAAGGTAGCTATCCTTTTAAACTAAAGAATCAATTAAATAATACTTACAAATTGAAAATGAGTGTAATTTTTTAAAAATATTAAGACAATTCCATTGACAGAAAGTTTAAAAGTGATAGACTTTAGGTGTTAAGAAAATTTAGAAGGAAATTTGTGATATGGGAAGAAAAGATTCACAACGTTTTTCAATCAGGAAGTATAGCTTTGGGGCTGCTTCTGTTCTTTTGGGTACAACCATTCTTGCGATGGGGGCAACTGGTGTACATGCAGATGAGGTTTCAACTTCAGCTGCTACTGATACACCACTTAGTGCTTCTGTACTAACAGACACTGCTGCTGATCCGGCAACGACTGTTGATCATTCAGAGAAGCAAGTTGTTTCTGTCAAAGAAGAAGGAAATACCACTGTAACAACAAGTGTTGTTACAACTGATAGTCTTGAGGATGCTAAAACTTCTGCGGTAAAAGAAGGGGTAGAAGTCGAAGAAACTGCACCTCAAACACATACATCCCTAGAGGGTGCTATTGCTGACAATCAAGCTCAATCAAAAGAGATTAACACGGTTGTTTCGGATTATCAGAAAGCAAAAGAAAACCACAAAAAAGATGTAGCTGAGTATGATAAAGCTAAGGCTGAGTACGATGCTAAAGTGGCCGAAAAAGCAGCAGCTGATAAAGCAAACGCTGCTTCTAAAGCACAGTATGATACTGATCAAGCTGCTTATGAAAAAGGGTTAGCTAAATACCAAGCTGATAATAAAGCCTATGATGTAGCATTGAAAGAGTATAATGCTCAAAAATTAACTTATGATTCTAAAGTAGCAGAAAAAGCAGCTGCCGATGCAGCTAATGCTAAGTCAGAAGCTGATTATAAGGTACAGTTGGCTGTTTATGAAACTGCTAAGAAGAACTATGAAGCTGCTATGGCTCAGTATACCAAAGACAAGGCAAAATATGATGCTGAGAAAGAAGCTTATGATGCTAAAGTAGCTGAAAAAGTTCGTACAGAAATCGAAAACAAGGCTGCTCAAGAGCAGTATGAGAAAGATTTAGCTACTTATAATGCCGCTTACGAAAAATATCAAACCGATTTAGCTGCCTACAAGACTGCCAAAGCCGCCTACGATGCTAAAGTAGCCGAAAAAGCAGCAGCTGATGCAGCTAATGCAGAAGCTAAAGCTAAGTATGACGCAGAAATGGTCACTTACGAAGCAGCTTTGTCTGAATATAAGACAAATAAGGCTTCGTATGATGCCGCTATAGCTGAATACAATACGAAAAAAGCTGCCTATGATGCTAAAGTAGCTGAGAAAACACAAGCAGAAATTACTGATAAAGCTGCTCAAGAGCAATATGAGAAAGATCTTGCTGCTTACAATACGGCTTACGAAAAATATCAAACTGATTTAGCTGCCTACAAGACTGCTAAAGCAGCCTACGATGCCAAAGTAGCCGAAAAAGCAGCTGCTGATAAGGCAAATGCGGAAGCTAAAGCCAAGTATGATGCAGAAATGGCTGTTTATAATACAGCTAAAGCACAATACGATAAAGATTTACAAGAATACCAAGCTAAGAAAGCGCAATACGATAAAGATAAAGCAGCCTATGATCAACTTGTTGCTATTAAAGCAGAAGAAGATGCTGCAAAAGCTAAGTATGAGGTTGAGCTTGCAAAATACAATGTAGACCTAGAACAATACGGCAAAGATTTTGCTACCTACCAAACAAAACTTGCTGAATATCAAACAGCTTTGGCACAGTACAAAGATGCTAAAGCAGCCTATGATAAGTACATGAATGATAATGGTTTCCAAGATCTAAAAGATGTAGAAACTGTTCAAGATTTGACCTTCCAACGTGAAGGTGGAGCAACTCATACGATCGATGGCATCAGTGCATATCTCACTCGTGATGCTCAAGCTCGTTTGAATACAAGCAATGTACATCAGTATGATTCCAATAAATTGGAAACTTCAGATATTGTAGCAACTAGTCCTTGGGCCAATAATGAAACTGAATTTATTCAAATTAAGGAAGGTGACAAATTTGTTGTAACCTATGACAATTTGAATCAGTCAAGCATGCGTGAAAATACAGATATGCATCCTATCAAGCGCGTGATTTACCGTTATGAAATTCTTACTCTTCCATCAAATGACGGTAAAGGAATTGCAGCTGTTAGCTCAGACCCAACTGTAACACTTACAGTCGGTGCTTCAACAGACCAAAATAAACCAGTTAAGGTGGCTGTAGATGTTGAATTCTATGATGGTAATGGCAATAAGTTTGATTTGACACAGCACAATGCGATTGTAGCGTTGAACTCTCTTAACCACTGGACAGGTGCTTCTTATGTAGATAGTGGGGATAAACCTCGTGCCCTTACAGTAGAAGCCAAGGATAAAAATGGTAACACTGTTCGAGGAACTTGGAATCCATATGCAGATGGTTCATCAATGAGCATTGAAAACAATGCAGTTGTTGTTAAAAATGGAACAGCTGACTTTGGTGCTGCTGACGTCACTATCTCTGCTGAAAACCCAATCAAGATTGTGGCACAAAAAGCAACGTGGAATGGTAGTGAATTTACAGTTAGTGAAGAAACTGTTATTGACGCAACTTCAGTCAATGTTTCAGGTGCTGGGAATGGTCACTCTATCGGAACAGATGAGTTCACATTAGACGGTAAAGATGATGTGATTGGTTCTTACACTATTGATCCAACTTCAGGACGTATCATCTTTACTCCTAAGAAGAAATTTGAAAATGTAGAGCACCAAGAATCTGTAAATGTTGGAAACAATAAATACATTCCAATTCCAAATTCAAGTGTTTCTTATGACTCTGCTACAAAAGAGGTGACATCATTTAAAGATAACCAATACATTGAACATGGATCTATCTTTAATGGTGAATCTTCAGCGACTCTTGAAGGTTGGGACAATCCATCTTCTCCATACCTCTATTATGGTGGAGCAGGCTTGAAGATGGCTGATGGTCACTTGGTATTTACGGCCAATGGAGCTAATGCTGCTGGTCAACCAACAGTATATTGGTTTGCGATTAACTCAAATGTTGGTATTCCAAAAAATCCAGGTGAAGCGCCAAAAGAGCCAACAGCACCTGAAGAACCAAAGGCTCCAACACCACCAACGATTACATTGGAAGTTCTTCCAGCGGTACCAACAGAACCAACTCCGCCAACAGCTCCTACGGCACCAACAGAACCTAACTATACAGTTGTTACAGTTGATGCAGAGGAACCAAAGGCTCCAACAGAACCAAAAGCTCCAACGCCACCAACTCCGACAGTTGTTGAAGTTCCAGCGGAACCAAGCAAACCAGAAGAACCTAAAGCGCCAACACCACCGACAGAACCTAACTACACTGTGGTTACAGTTGATGCAGAGGAACCAAAGGCTCCAACAGAACCAAAAGCTCCAACGCCACCAACTCCAGCTTTAGTTGAAGTGCCAGTGGAGCCACGTAAGATTACGGCTCCAGTAGAACCAAAGGCTCCGACTCCACCTACACCAGTAGTTGTAGAGGTACCTGGTGAGCCAACAAAACCAACGCCACCAACAGCTCCAACAGCTCCAACACCACCAACTATGGTCACAGTTAATGTTCCTAATAAACCTGTTTCACCTAAAGAACTTGTAGCTCCTAAGGTAAAATGGTATAAAAATTATCTTGTTGAGCGCGTAACACGTCCAGTACCAACGACGCCACCAACACCTCAAAAACCAAAAACTCCTGGAACACCTACAGGACCAAGCGTTACACCAACTTCTTCTGTAGTTGCTAAGCAAGAAACAGAAAGAACTAATAGTGCCGTATTGCCAGAAACAGGTGACTCTAACCAAAAATTAGCATCTGTAACAGGTCTAGGCTTGCTTTCAATAGCCCTTTCAGGTCTATGGTCAGCTCGCAAACGTAAACATTAATAAGATAAAATGAAAGATTAGGTTGTTTTGCTATGCAAGACAGTCTAGTCTTTTTTTGTTACTTATTCTTTGCATATTATCGGCTATAAATAAGTTTAAATGTTAAAACTAATAGGGGAAACGAGATGACATGATTTAGGTGAAAGAGCTATCCAAAAGCTAAATATCACAATGAAAAGTAAAATGAAAGCTTATAGTTGATTGTTTTTCATAATCTTTTCAATAAAAAAACATTAAAGCGAATTGGACTAGATATTATAAAATTAAACCTCCTATTTGTATCGAAAATGCTATTAATTATAGGGTTTTGTCTATCAAATATTTTGATATTAAAAAGTATTTGAATTTAAGAATCTAATCGAATTTAAAGGAATGCGTGTTTTTATGAGATATCTCAAATTGACATGGTTCTTTCTTTTGTTAGAATATGAACATAACTAAATATAGAAGGACGTAATTTAAATGGGGAAAAAGGAATTACAACGTTATTCACTCAGAAAGTCTAGCCTTGGTGCGGCTTCTGTTCTTTTGGGGACTGCAGTTCTTGCAGTAGGAGCTTCAAATGCAAGCGCTGATGAGGTAGCAACAACTACAGATTCAGCAACACCAGCAGTTGAAGCAACAGATGTTGTTGAAGAAAGCACTTCTGCCGTAGCAGATTCAACTGAAAAGAAAGTTGTTAACGTTACTGAAGAAGGCAACACAACTGTTACAACGAGTGAAGTAACAAATACAAGCTTAGAAGCTGCAAAAACAGCTGCAACTAACGAAGGGGTTGAGGTTAAGGAAGAACCTGCTCAAACCAAAGAAACTGTTGAAGCAGCTGCTGCAGATAATAAAGCACAAGCAGAGAAAATCAATACAGTCGTTTCTGATTATAAAGCGGCTAAAGAACAATACAAGTCAGATAAAGCTGACTATGATAAAGCAAAAGCAAACTATGATGCCAAATTAGCTGAGAAAGCACTTGCTGATAAAACAAATGCTGAAGCTCAGGCTAAATATGATACTGAAAAAACAGCTTATGATAAAGCTTCAGAGCAATACCAAATTGCTAAGCAAGCTTATGACTCAGCTCTTTCAGAGTACAAGACTAAGAAAGTTACTTATGATGCTAAGGTAGCAGAAAAAGAAGCCGCTGATAAAGAAAATGCGCTTTCTGCAGCTAAATACCAAGCAGAATTGGCAACATACAACCAAGCAAAAGCTGATTATGAAGCAGCCCTTGCTCAGTACAATAGCGATAAAGCTAAATACAATGCTGAAAAAGCTAACTATGATAATAAAGTAGCTGAAAAAGTTGTTACTGAAAAACGTAACGCTGAAGCTGAAGCTAAATATCAAACTGAGCTAGCAGCATACAATGAAGCAAAAGCTAAATATGATGTAGAAAAAGCAGCATATGACAAGAATCTTGAACTTTATAACGCTAAGAAAACAGCTTATGAAGCAGATCTTGAAACAAAACAAGCTATTGAAAAATACAATGCAGATGCAAAAGCTAAATACGAAGCTGCCTTGGTTGTCTACAATGAGCAAAAAGCTAAATATGACCAAGAGTACCTTGAGTATCAAAACAAATTAGCTGTCTACCAAACAGCACTTAAACAATATCAAGATGCTAAAACAGCTTACGATAAATACATGAATGATCCTGTATATCGTAACCTTAAAGATGCTGAAGTTGTTCAAGAATTGACTTTCCAACGTGAAAACGATGCGACACACAAAGTTGAAGGTGTAAGCAACTACTTGACAAAAGAAGCACAAGAGCGTCTTAACACAAGTAATGTTTTCCAATATGATTCTAACAAGTTACAAGCATCTGACATTGTTTCAAACAGTCCTTGGACAAACACTGAAGACGAGTGGATTCAAGTTAAAGAAGGTGACAAATTTGTTGTTACTTACGATGGCTTGAACCAATCAAGTATGCTTGTTGAAAATGAAGCATCAGCAATCAAACGTGTTGTATACCGTTACGAAATCGTTAGCCTTCCATCAAACGACGGAAAAGGTATCGCGAAAATCAGTAAGGATCCAACAGTAACTATGACAGTTGGAGCATCAACTGATCAAGATAAACCAGTTAAAGTAGCTGTAGATGTTGAGTTTTACGATAAAGATGGTAAAATGTTCAACCTTAGTGAGCGTAATGCTATCGTAGCACTTAACTCACTTAACCACTGGAACGGTGCAGCTTATGTTGAAACATCTGAGCGCCCACGTCCACTTACAGTAGAAGCGAAAGACGTTAATGGTAATACTGTTCGCGGTACTTACAATCCTTACGCAGATGGTTCTACTTTGGCAATCCAAAACGGTGAAGTTGTTACAAAATCTGGTTACGCAGATTTTGGTGGAGCTACAGTTAACATTTCAGATGAGAACCCACTTAAGGTAGTGGTTCCTATCACTGACTGGAATGGTTCAGAATGGGTTGTCTCACGTGAAATTCCATCTGATGTCACAACTCTTAATGCTTCAGGTAGCGGTAATGGACACGCTCTTGGTAACCAAGATTATACGTTTGGTGATAAAGATGATATTATTGGTTCATACAGTGTTTCTGCTGAAACTGGTTTGATTACATTCACACCTAAGAAAAAATACCAATCAACACGCCACCAAGAATATGTAAATATTGGTGATAATCAATTCATCGCTATTCCTAAATCATCAGTTACTTATGATGCGGCTACAAAAGAAGTTACTTCAGTCAATGATAACCAATACATTGATCATGGTTCTGTATATAATGGTGAAACAACCTCACACTTGACTGGCTGGGATAACGAAGACTCTCCTTACCTCTACTATGGAGGAGCTGGTATTAAGATGACGAATGGTCACTTAGTATTTACAGCTGACGGTGCCAATGCTGATGGTGCTCCAACAGTTTATTGGTTTGCAATCAATTCAAGCCTAGGTTTACCAAAGAATCCAGGTGAAAAACCTGAAGAGCCTAAGGCTCCAACACCACCAACGCCACCAACAGAGCCAGTGGCCCCAACGCCACCAACACCAAAAGTGGTTGAGGTTCCAGCTAAACCAGTTGAACCAAAAACACCAGAAAAACCAACTGTTGTATGGCATAAGAATTATGTTGTTGAAAGAGAGTCTCATGTTGTACCGCCAACTCCAAAGACACCAGAAAAACCTGTTACGCCACCAACTACACCAACTCCAAAAGCTGAGTTGCCACAAACTGGTGAGCACACAAGCATTGCAGGAGTACTTGGATTTATTTCAATGACTATTGCAGCTTTCGTAGGATTCTCCAAACGTCGTAAAGAAGACTAAGTGGTGCTATTATATTAGTTCCCCATCCAAACTAGATTCTAATTTTAGGATCTAGTTTTTTTATTGTTGCCCTGTTGTAAAATGAAGTGTAACAAAAAACGAATCTATGACTATCAGTCCGCAAAAAAGCTGTTTGAGCTAACTCAAACAGCTTGAAAGATAC
>ERZ772979.1064-NODE-1064-length-16918-cov-19.519777_pt1 | contig 16918 bp, 18 predicted proteins | sample MGYA00511130_ERZ772979 | MGnify/ENA primary metagenome ERZ772979 (study PRJEB29015, sample SAMEA2738103) | human oral metagenome | biome: human oral; feature: human-associated habitat; material: saliva | place: China | collected 2186 ... | reverse complement strand
TCATGGTAAGTCTCCCATCTATTCGTTTATTCACGATTGAAGGTCGTGTGTGCTTCAACGATTGAAGGTCGCTTGAGCAAGATTCATTATAGCATGCTTTAAAAAAGATGACAAGGAAGATGGAGACAAATCTAGCAATCTCTTCTGTAAATACATAAAATTAAGAACTCAAAAAAGTAATTCATGCCTAAACCTCTATTCACTTTAAAAATTTATTTTTAAAATCAACTAAAAATGATATACTGTAATGAGGAGGAATGCGCACATGATTCCATACATATACCTTTATCCACGTGCGTAGAACTATTGTGAACAACTACAAAGATATACTAAAATCAAAAAATACCATTTTTGCTATTATAATTATTGCAGGTTTTGGACTTTTAACAGCCTTAGTCATTCATCAAGAACATGTTCAAGCAGAGAGAGGAAACATTGCTCTCATCAAACAACAAAAAAATCAACAAGATGTTGAACAAGTAAAAAATGCTATTAAAGACTTCAACATGGATTCTGAAAGCATAATAGATGATTGGAAAAAGATTCAGGAATTGAAACCAACCACTGATGCGGGTAAAAAGACACTAACAGACTTTCTTACTTCTACTGCCGATAAAGTCACAAAGCATTATACTGAAAAAGCTTTAAAATTAGATATAAAGGATTCTGATAGTCAGTTTCAAGATAAACAAAAACTTGAAACGACCATCACTTCCTTACAAAAAATACTAGAAATCATTAAAAACATCAATTCTGCAAACGAGCAAACTTCCATTGAAGAAAAGACAAAACCAATTCAAGAACTAATCTCTAAATTCCAAAAACAAGTTGAAATCTTGACTAAAAAAGAAGAACAAAAATCTAACCAAAACGAAACAGAAACAGCTAGTAAGACTCAGGTAGTAGAATCCTACAATTCAGAAGATAGCAACTACAGTCCAACCTACACTGAATCATATGAAAGCATAAATAATTCTCAAACACCTGCAGCTGAGCAATATTCATCTGATAGTGCTGGCAGCGAAGGGAACCATGGCGTTGATACACGAGATCAATCTTCTAATTCTTCCGGTTCTCAGACAGAGGCTAATAGACATAATAATTAAACTAGAATTCGCGATTTAAACAGTTTAACTTACTAATTCGGGTGGAAAAATTCTGTAAAATCATCAACCTGAACAAATCTTCCGTCACTATTACTTAAAAATTGTCTCTCATTAAAAGGTACACAAAAAGAGCCATTCAAGGCTCTTTTTTTATTTTTTAGTACCAACCGTTGTTAAGCCAGAAGTTCTTAGCTTCAGTCCATGAACCATAGCGTCCTGCTACATAAGCGTCAGCTACACGTTCTTGGTTTTCTGCTGAATAGTCACCGTTCAAGTATGAATCTGTCAATTGGTAACGTCCGATGTAACGTCCGTTTGTAGCTGTATAGCTACCGCCTGATTCTTTTTGGGCGATCCATTCTTTAGCTTCTGCTTCTGAACCACTTACAGTTGAAGCTGGAGCTGAATAGCTTTCTTCAACTACAGGCGCTGCAGGTTTGTAAGTAGCCTCATATGTAGTTTCTTCTACAACAGTCTCAGAAACTGCTGGAGTTTCTTTGACTTCTGCTACAGGAGCTTCTGTTGTAGTTGAAGCAGCTGGAGCTTCACCGTCGATAACCAATACTTGGTCAACATAGATGAGGTGAATGTTTTTAATGTTGTTCAATTTAGCCAATTTTTCAACTGTTGTGTTGTGAGTTTCAGCAATTTCTGAGAGAGTATCTCCAGCTTTGACTGTGTAAGTTTTTGATTCTTGTGCAAAAGTTAATGATGGTGCTAGGAAAGCAAGTACTACTGCTAATCCCGCAAATTTAGTTTTAATGTTTGATTTCATTTAAAAAAGTTTCTCCTTCTTTCTTATACTACCATGATACCCTTCTATTATTACTATTTGTTAACGATTTTGTGTAGAAATGTTACAGAACTGTGATTTATTTACCTAGAAATAGCCTTTTTTGTTACAAAAGCCTCGTTATTAAAGGCTTTTTGGCATTTTTTGAGATTTCAGAACGGAATTAAGCACTTGAAACCAATCTTTGATATAATAGAAGTAAGAATCTTTTTAAGGGGAAACAGATGCAATCACTTCGTTTTCAATCTGTCTTTGATATCATTGGTCCAGTTATGATTGGTCCATCTAGTAGTCATACAGCAGGAGCTGTTCGTATCGGAAAAATCGTTTCATCAATCTTTGACGACACTCCTACTGAAGTCGAGTTCCAACTTTTCAATTCTTTTGCCAAAACCTATCGCGGACATGGGACCGATCTTGCCCTCGTCGCTGGAATCTTAGGAATGGATACAGATGACCCTGAAATTCCTAACAGTCTGGAAATTGCCCACAAACGTGGAATCAAAATCGTATGGACCATCCAAAAGGATAGTAATGCTCCCCACCCAAACACCACGAAAATCACTGTGAAGAACGATCGTAAGACTATCAGTGTAACAGGAATCTCAATCGGTGGTGGTAACATCCAGGTGACAGAACTAAATGGCTTTGCCGTATCTCTCAACATGAACACCCCCACCATTATCATCGTTCATCAGGATGTCCCTGGTATGATCGCTCATGTGACTGAGGCCTTATCGCGCTTTAATATTAACATCGCTCAAATGAATGTAACTCGAGAAAAAGCTGGTGAGAAAGCCATTATGATTATCGAAGTTGATAGCCGCAACTGTGAAGAATCTATCGAAGAAATTCGTAAAATTCCTCATTTACATAATGTCAATTTCTTTCAATAGGAGAAAATATGTTTTACTCTATCAAAGAATTAGTCGAACAAGCCGACTTAGACTTTCAAGGAAATGTTGCTGAACTCATGATTTCGACTGAGTTTGAGCTAACTGGGCGTGAACGTGAAGAAGTTCTTCTACTCATGGAACGTAATCTTGAAGTCATGAAGGCTTCTGTTGAACTCGGTCTCAGCGAAAAGAAATCTCGTAGTGGTTTAACTGGTGGAGATGCAGCCAAACTCGATCACTACATCAAAAAAGGAAAAACACTATCAGACTTCACTGTCCTATCTGCAGCCCGTAACGCTATCGCCGTTAACGAACACAATGCCAAGATGGGATTGGTCTGTGCAACTCCTACTGCTGGTAGTGCCGGTTGTCTTCCCGCAGTCCTCACAGCTGCTATTCAAAAGTTGGGTCTAACCCATGAACAACAACTAGACTTCTTATTTGCTGCGGGTGCTTTTGGCCTCGTCATTGCGAACAATGCTTCTATTTCAGGTGCCGAAGGTGGCTGTCAAGCCGAAGTTGGTTCAGCTTCAGCCATGAGCGCTGCTGCCCTAACCCTAGCTGCAGGCGGAACGCCTTATCAAGCGAGTCAGGCTATCGCCTTCGTTATCAAAAATATGCTTGGTCTTATCTGCGATCCCGTTGCAGGTTTGGTTGAAGTTCCATGCGTTAAGCGTAACGCCATGGGAGCAAGCTTCGCCTTCATCGCAGCTGATATGGCCTTAGCTGGTATCGAATCAAAAATCCCAGTTGATGAAGTCATTGATGCCATGTACCAAGTGGGCTCTAGTCTTCCAACCGCCTTTCGTGAAACTGCCGAGGGAGGCCTTGCTGCCACACCGACAGGTCGTCGCCTTCAAAAAGAAATCTTCGGTGAATAATTTCAAATTACTAGGAGAATCAATGTCATCTCTATCAGCCATCTTTTTTGATCTAGATGGAACCCTTGTAGATAGCTCAATCGGTATTCACAATGGGTTCACCTATACTTTTGACCAACTGGGAGTCCCTAGTCCAGATGCAAAAACCATCCGTGGCTTTATGGGGCCACCATTGGAAACAAGTTTTGCTAGTTGCCTCCCAGCAGATCAAGTTGAAACAGCTATCCAGCTTTATCGTTCCTACTATAAGGAAAAGGGAGTTTACGAAGCCCAGCTCTTCCCACAAATCAAAAACCTGCTAACTGAACTAGCTAAACAATACCCACTCTATATCACTACTACGAAGAATACACCAACCGCAGTTGATATGACTAGCCATTTTGGAATTGACCGCTTCTTTGATGGAATCTATGGTTCAAGTCCTCAAGCCCTGCACAAGGCAGATGTTATTCGTCAAGCTTTAACAACACATGATTTAGCTCCAGAAAAAGTGGTTATTATCGGAGATACAAAATTCGATATGATTGGCGCCCAAGAAACTGGCATTAAAAAACTAGCGGTTACTTGGGGATTTGGCGACGAGAAAGAACTCATGACCTATCAACCTGACTGGGTTGCTCATCGACCAACAGATATTTTAGTTCAACTACAATAGAAGAACTAAACAAAAGCACTCCAATTAAATTGGAGTGCTTTTTAACTTGTTGGTAACAAAATACAAAAAGTTCAAACAAGATACAAATGTAAAACTAAAATCTTTTAGTTCTTGTCAGAATCTTCAAATGGTGTCACCTCGATGACTTCTTCAACATTAACTGCTTGAGGTTCACTATAGTTTACTACCTTAGTCTCTTTTGTTGGCATAGCATGTAAGATCATAAGGGCAATCCCTCCCATAGGGGCGAAGCGAAGGAAGATAAAGGCCCAATGGAATCCAGCATCACGCAAACGGCGAACTGATAAAGCTAAAGTCGGCACTAAGATTGCTAGGAAGAAAACTGCATAAATAATAACAACTAAGCCCAACACCATAAAAGTAGCTTCGCTCACTGTTTCGCCTACTGAATCCATCACGGCACTAAGAAATACAGTGTAGAAATAGATAATCCAGAAAGGAATAGAAAGGATAAAGTTTCCTAGCCAAACCCACCAGTAATCTGAGCGCGTTGAACGTCCAGTGAACTCTGCATACCCCTTAAAAAAATTCTTATATGCGTTAATCATATGATTCTCCCAATTTTTGTTTTACTAGTAGATACTCAAGTCTACAATTATAGAACACTCCCAAATCCAACTAGAGACTTGGGAGTGTTAGTAAATGGTTCATCAAGACTCAAGAAGTTCGATTCAAGGTTGAAACTTCTTGAGTCTTGTATCTTTTTCAGAAAGTTGAATTTATCGTTAGTCCTTTGATGGCATAGCTAGTAGCACCATAAGGGCGATACCTCCAACAAATGGAATAAAGGCAACGAAAATCAGTGCCCAATGGAAACCTGCGTCACGTAGACGACGAACTGTCAATGCAAGGCCAGGCAAGAAGAGTGCTAAACCAAAAATGAGATAAACAAATCCGATTAAGCCCAAAGCCATAACAGCAGCTTCGCTATCTGGATTTGCCATTGCACTAGCGTATACCATGTAGAAAGGGATAGAAAGGATAATGTTTGCCAACCAAATCCACCAGTAATCTGGGCGTGTTGAACGTCCAGAGAAATCTACATAACCTTTAAAGAAATTTTTAATTGCGTTAATCATAAAATACTCCTAATTACTTTAATGATTATATTTTATCATAAGTGTAAACACCTGACAAGTAAGTACCTGATTCACGGAAGCTCACTCTAAGTTAAAAAAAGATACTATCTGCTTCTTCTCTCAAAGAAGTCGCGGATAATATCTTATCTATTTTAGTCAGCATGAGTTGTTTCGTTTGCAAAACTGATAATGGCTCTCTTCAATTCAGCACCCTGCATAGTCCGGAATTCTTCAATCTTTTGATTGATCATTTCAAGAGGCATTACATTTACCTTACCAACAAAGATTTTGTCCATTACTTGATTGTCTACTAGTTCGGTTGAGACAAGTAATTCCTCGTATAGTTTTTCACCTGGACGGATCCCTACTTCTACGATTGGAATTTCATTTTCAGTATGACCACTGAGTAGAACCATTTTCTTAGCCAAGTCGTAAATGCGTACAGGTTTACCCATATCAAGGATAAAGACTTCCCCATCCTTGGCATAAGCACCCGCATGAATCACCAAACGACTAGCTTCTGGAATGGTCATGAAGTAACGAGTCATGCGGAAGTCTGTCACCGTTACAGGTCCGCCTTCAGCAATCTGACGTTCAAAGACAGGAATCACACTACCACGACTACCAAGTACATTACCGAAACGAACCGCACAGTAGGTTGATTGGCTACGTTGATTAAATCCAGTCACAATCAACTCAGCAACACGTTTTGTTGCTCCCATTACGTTTGGTGGATTAACAGCCTTATCTGTCGAAATCATAACCATTTTTGGAACTCTAGCAGCGTCAACTGCTCTAGCAACATTATAGGTTCCAAGGATATTATTCTTGAAGGCTTCTTTTGGATTACGCTCCATCATCGGAACATGTTTATGGGCTGCAGCATGGTAAACAATAGCTGGTTCGTACTGCTCAAAAACTTGAAGCAAACGATCGTAATCTTGAATATCAGCAATGACAGGAACAAAATCAATTTCCTGGAACTTGCGAATCAATTCATGGTAAATAAGATAAATAGAGTTTTCTCCATGACCGAGCAGAATGACACGTTCAGGATTGAAACGACTAACCTGACGACAGATTTCTGAACCGATTGATCCTCCGGCACCGGTCACCAAGATGGTTTTACCAGTGATTTCAGAACCCAGACGTGATTCATCAAGCTGAATCTCCTTACGTCCTAAAAGGTCTGTGATATCAATCTTCTGGAAACTACCTGCTAGAGGTTGGATGCCTTGTACTACTGATTCAATCATAGGCATCTTATAGCATTTTACACCGATATGGTTACACATTTGCAGGATGCGTTCATACTCAGATGGATCTAGAGACGGAATCGCAACGATAACTTTTTCAACTCTGTAGCGTTTTGCCAATTCTGGTAGATCATCATAAGAACCCAAAACTGGGATTTTCCCAAGCTTTTGGCCTTTTTTCTTTTCATCATTATCCAGAATTCCGACCAATTCGAGGTCACTGGTAGGATGTTGGTAACTGTCCATAAAGAGCGCGCCACCATCACCCGCACCAATCAAGAAGGTACGACGGTGTTCTCCTTCGCCATTTCCCTTTTTACGTCTTGAGTAAATCAACTGCCAAGTGATACGAGGAAGTAGAATCAAGAAGGTTGTTAATAGGATAAAGAGTACGATAAAGCGGACAGAAAAGAGTGGTAAGAAAGCATAGCAAATAATATAAGATAAAATACTACTGATGGTTACTCCGAAGAAAATCTTCATGAAATCTGTAATCTTGCTGTATCGACTAATACTAGCATTAAGACCCCAGAATCCAATCATAAGTTGGTAGAAAAGGAAGGTTAGACCTGTGTAAATGACATAGTCTACCGGGGCTGGATTGATTAATCCATAAAATAGAATATAGGAAACAATAATTGATAAGACCATACTGGCAATATCAAAAAATCCCCAAAAAATTTGTTTCTGTTGTTTATTTAATACTTCAACCAGATCAATTACATAATCTGTCATTTTTTTATTCATGTGAATGGTATCCTCCTACACAAAATCACATTTTCTAGAAATTATAAAATCTTTCTTTAAAATCCTAGTAGCTAATTCTTACTTATTTTTTCTTAGGAGTTTTAAAAAGATAAACTGTCGTACAAATCCTGGACAGAGAGCAACAACAACTTGGATTAAAACACTTTTCAGGTATTCGCCATAAGAAATCTGCCCACGTTCATACATTCTTTTACGTGCTTGTCGATAAAGTTTGAGATAGCGAAGACCGCCACGGCGTTCAAACATCCCTGCTCCCACGCGCACCTTACAAAGGATTTGATCCACATTCCCAGTTCGAGCTCCGGCGCTAATCATATTGAGCCATAGGAGATCATCTTCCATATAAAGTCCATCTTCGTAGTTACCCGCCTTGAGCACCATCTCTTTTTTGAACATAACTGTCATGTGATTAAAGGCACTTCTCATACGTTGGTAAACAATGATATCCTCATGCTTAATCGGTACACGACGGTAAGATACAATTTCATCAGGCTGGTCGATAAATTCAGCGATATGACCACCTAGCAGGTCCAAATTTTCTGTTTCCATCAATTTAAACTGTTGCTCGAAACGATCTTCAACAGCAATATCATCCGTATCCATACGGGCAATGACATCATATTGGCACTGTGTAACACCATACTTGAGTGCCAACCCTAGACCACGATTTTGCTCAAGCAGACAGCGTTTGATTGGAATGCTTGACTGTGCTTCCAATTCCTCCAAAACTTGATATAGTTCAGGTGTCAGTGGTCCGTCTTCAACGATAACCACTTCGCTTGGTTGGAGTGTTTGATGTAAGATACTCTCCACTGCCTCTTTCAAAAAGGCTGGGTTCTCTTTGATGTAGACTGACATCAAGACACTAAATTTCCGATTTTCAGACACAGCTTTTCTCCAATGTATAGATTTTCTTTCACTATTTTATCACAAATTTCCCGACTTTCCTATTTTTATTTGAATTGCAGAAAAAAACTAGTAAATCTATCTTTCTTTTTTCAATGATTTTTCGCAGCTAAAAGACGGATTCCCTCACGCCATCTTGACATCTATAGGAAAAAGCCTTAAAATAAGCTGTTATCAAAATCCGTTTGTTGAGGTTCACATGAAAAAACGATCACTCTTTTTTATTCTAGGAATCATCTTAATTGGGGCAGTCTTAAGAGCTCCTTTTACTGCCTTACCAACTATTTTAGGAGATATCGCCCAAGGTTTAGGAGTTGAGGTCAGCTCGCTTGGTATTTTGACGAGTCTTCCTCTCTTGATGTTCGCCCTCTTCTCCTCTTTTGCTAGCCGCTTGGCTCAAAAGATTGGACTCGAGCATCTTTTCACCTATAGTCTTATCGTCTTGACCGTCGGTTCAGTGATTCGTATCTTCAATCTCCCTCTGCTTTATCTGGGAACCTTACTTATCGGAGCAAGTATCGCTATTTTCAACGTGCTTCTTCCTAGTGTCATTCAGGCAAACTACCCACAAAAGATTAGCTTCCTGACAACGATTTATGTGGCGACTATGGGAATTGCCACTGCTCTTGCTTCCTATCTCTCAGTCCCCATTACTCAGGCAACATCCTGGAAAGGCTTGATTCTCTGCTTATCCTTGGTCTGTCTACTAACCTTATTTGTCTGGTTCCCCAACCATGGTCACAATCATTTCTTAGAAGGACATGAGAAAAAACAAGAGAAAGAAAATATCTTAAAAAACAAGCAAGTTTGGGCTATTATTGTATTTGGGGGGCTTCAGTCCTTACTCTTCTATACCTGCATGACCATTCCAAGTTTAACGACGCGTTTATCAAATCATCACCGTCAAATCATGTTAACAGTCATTTCTCTGGCTGGTATGTTAGGAATCGCCATGCTTTTATACCCAAGCAACAGTTTCTTATACTGGCTGGTGGCGCAACTCTTGATTGGTACAGCCTGCAGTGCTCTTTTTCCTTATCTCATGGTCTGTTTCTCCATCAAAACCAGTTCTCCTGAAAAGACAGCTCAACTGTCTGGTCTTGCCCAGACCGGTGGTTACATCCTAGCTGCCTTTGGACCAACTCTCTTTGGTTACAGTTTTAACATTTTTCAGTCTTGGGTTCCAGCGGTATTGGCTCTTCTAGTTATTGATATCATCATGACAACCGCCCTCTTTATGGTGGATCGAGCGGATAAAATCCTTTAATCTTCTAGTTTTTGCTGGAAGATTTTTTATATGTAAAAATTTTACACATATTACTTGACAGGGCTTACATTTAGATGTATGATGTATGTGTAAAATAATTATATATAAAATTTTTACATACTAAAAAAGGAGGTGCCCCATGTATTTTCCAACATCATCGGCCTTGATTGAATTTCTCATCTTGGCCATCCTAGAACAAGGGGATTCCTATGGTTATGAAATTAGCCAAACCATTAAACTCATTGCCAAAATTAAGGAATCTACTCTCTACCCCATCCTGAAAAAACTGGATACCAACCGCTATCTGACTACATACTCTCGCGAATACCAAGGTCGGATGCGGAAATACTACTCCTTAACAGAGATTGGGGAGGAGCAACTATTTGTACTCAGAGAAGAGTGGACACTCTACACTGACACTATCAACGGCATTATAGAAGGGAGCATTCGCCATGACAAGAACTGAATATTTGAATCAGCTTGAAGCCTATCTGATGAAGCTTCCTCAAGCTGATCGTATCGAAGCCATGGACTACTTCAAAGAACTCTTTGATGATGCTGGTCCAGAAGGTGAGGAAGAACTCATAGCTAGTCTCGGTAGTCCAAAAGAGGCTGCCCATGATATTTTGACAACACTTCTCGATAAAAAAATCAACGAAGAAAATTCAAGTAAGAATAACCGTCAAGTGATACAAATCGCTATCCTAGCACTTCTTGCGGCTCCTATCGGCATCCCTGTAGCAATTGGTTTCCTCATGGTTATCATCGGGATTTTTATCGCTGCGATTAGTATACTTTTAACCTTCTTTGCTGTATCGGCAGCTGGAATGGTGCTCGGAGCTGTCCTCCTATTTGAAAGCTTCTACGTTCTGGCTGAATCTACATCTGCCTTTATGCTGATTTTTGGTGGAGGTTTACTGGCAATCGGAGCTTCGTCCCTCGTTTTGCTAGCAACTTCCTATGTGACCCGTTTCTTTGGAATACTAGTCCTTCGACTCATTCAGTGGATTCTTAATAGAGGAAAGAGAGGTGAAAGTCATGCGTAAATTAACAAAAGGATTTCTTATCTTTGGTATTGTCACCAGTATCATCGGTTTTTCCATGATGATCATCGGTATCCAAACTGATGGTGTCAGAAGCCTCCTTGCAATGTCTCAAAATCCAGTCTTTGAGAGCCGAATGGAAGAGCTCACATTTGATCAAGATATCGAAAATCTTAACATCTCACTAACACAACATTCTCTAGTTATTACGGAGTCAAACGATGATAAGATTCACATCCAGTATCATCCAACCATCTCTGAAAAAGAGAATCTTCAACATTCTAGCAAAGAAAAAACTCTTGAGATTTCCGACACCAAGTCAACTACACGTCCTTCTGTTGGTTCTAGTATCCAGGGTATCCTCTATATCGTAAGCGGAGTTTCTAGTCGCAATGATGAAGTTGTTCTCTCATTACCAAGAGGAAAGGACTTAAAAAATCTTACAGCTCAGGTTGACCATCGTATCCTTTCAATTTCCAATGCAAAAATCAGCAATGCCAAGATTCTGTCAAATGGATATCTCCTTCGTATCACTGATAGCGAGATTAAAAATAGCCAACTGATCACAACTGGAATTGTCAATGTATTTGAAACCAGTCTAACAGATAGCCGTATCCAAGCAGACCATGAACATATCTCTGCTGACGACATCCAAATCCATGGCAGAGTGGAATTAGAGACAGAAAAAGATATGACCCTAAAGCTAACCCAAAAAGAATTTGACAGAATCAATGTAAATCTTTCTTCTGACCATGGTTCCATCTACCATCGCAGTCGGGAAGGATATAATCCGTCTGAGGAAAACAAGGAAGACGAAGAGTTCTCTAATCCTTATAACTCAGAGAAAAAAGATACACAAGATTTACTTGTCGCAAAAGCTGGTCGAGACATCAATCTACCAAAAGAGGATGTTCGCTCGCCTTCTTATAGACATCATGAATAAAAAGTTACAATCAAAAGGGAGGTCTCATCATGACTCAAGAATGGTTTGAAAGTGCTGATTTCGAGAAAACAGCCAACAATGATAAAAAAGAAAGTCCATCCAACTCAGTTCTCCTTAAAGAAGATTCAGATACAAAGGAAGAATCACCAGTAGTTGAGGAAAATCCTCAAGCCAATCCAGAAGATAAGGAAACTGACCTAGAAAAAGTAGAGGCCGAAGAACAAGAAGAACCTGAAGATAAACTGGCAACAAAGACAGAACAGTCAGAAGAGCCTGTCAAAGAAGCACCTCAGCCTAGCAAATCTTTGGAAAGTCCATTTGTCCCAGATCCTGTACCTACAAAAACGGTAATCTTCAAAGAAGAACTAGCTGACTTTTGGATTTGGTTACAAGGTGCCCTTAAAGAACCGACAGCAAGGTTTGATACAGATAAAAAACACAGTTACACTGCTTTTGCGCTCCTAACTATCTTTTCTGCCACGAGTTTCCTCTTTACAGTTTATCACGCCAAGCAAGGCTACTACGGCCGCATGGCAGCCATCGACTCTAAAGCTCTCCAGCATCTCCCTTCACTAAATCTCTTTTCTATCTTCTCCATCCTGGTAGCGACAAGTTTGTTCTTCTTCTCTATCCTCATGGGTGGATTTGTAGTCAAACGTTTTGTCGATCAGGACAGTGATTGGACATTGGAAAGAGCCTTTCAAGTACATAGCAGACTCTTGGCTATCCCAATTCTCTTGACAGGTATTGCTAGCTTCTTTGCCTTCTTTAACGGTCTACGCTTTGCGGCTCTTCTCTGCCTCATTAGTATGGGCATGGTTCTACTTGGTAACCTCTATATCATTTCAAGACCTAGCAAGGACAGTCAAGTTGACTCCTTCTATCGTCTCCTCTTGGCATTCCTAGTCAACGGTGGCATTCTATTTCTATTCTTCCTAGCAGAAATGGCACTTGTTTTCGACTATCTTCGAATTCTTGTCTTCTTATAAAAAAATCCCAGCTATTTAAGAATAGCTGGGATTTTATATGTCTAACGAACCACTATTTCTCATCTTGTAGTTTCGAGAAAATCTATTTACCTTTTCGTTTAGACCTTTTGAAAACTCCTGTGATATTTGAAAATGCACTTTTGGCAAAATGTTCCACTTTACCTTCGACCTTCTGAATGGGCTTTGGAAGATAACTCTTAAAAACATCAAATTGAGCATTGAATAGTTTGAAGAAAACTTGTATGGTCATCTTCTTTTGTTCAGATGTTAGACGAGTCATATTATTAACAATGTTGATAATCTTCTTCGGAGTATCAACTGTTATGTCTGCGAATTTATTAATACCTGATTCCAAAAAGACATCAAAGATAACATCAGAAAATTCCTGTTTCTCGTCGTTACTCATGTTATCTAACCAACTCGTAATGACCTTATCGGCATGGATACTCAGCTGAGATTGATTTTCAACTTGGACAAAGTCTATTTGACCCACTTCCCAAGAGAATGTATCGTGTTGAAGAAGCAAAATAGCGTTACTCTTGACAACTCTCGCATTCACTGGTGGCTCCAATAAGACGCTCACCATCGAATCTTGAGGAATGTAGGAGGCGATTCTATCTTTTATTCGGAGAAATCCTTCTGACTCCAAAAGAGACTCATGAAGGCCCGGAGCATCAAAGGCATAAATTCCTGAAACCGAATTTTGCTTTTCTTCGTCTAACTTTGAACTGGCATAAATCGCAAGATTTCCTCCCTTAGAATGCCCCGATACAATATACTCTCCAGGAAACTCCGTCATCCGCTTCTCTAAGTATTGATGGGCTGATTGTTGGGCTGGAACCTCATGCATAAAGGTCATATGGAAGTCTTCTTTCCAGCCAATTAGATTCTCATCTGTCCCTCGAAAAACAACCAAATATTTTTCTTCTCCTAGACGATAGGTTATGGCTGAAAATTGACGCTCAATATTTGAATCGATTTTATTAATAAAATCAAAAGCTTCAATAGTGCCATACCGAGCACTACGTCCTAAAATTCTAAGCAAATCAATTCTAGGTGTAGTAATAACTGATAAAATTTCCCCTTTTTCACCATTAAGCGTCGTATAATACTGCGCTAATTTTTCTAATGTTATTTCACCTTCAGTAATGATCTGCTCAAAAGGTAAATAGGCTACCTCTGTCAGCGCTAGGACATCTAAATCTTTAAAAAACACTTGATCAAATGAGTAGGACTTCAATCCCTGAGCATAATCAATGATGTTCCTCATTCTACTCTCCCTATTCTTTTATTACTGTTCTCTTCCTTATTTGAAATGGATTCAAAAATAATACTTAACGCAAGTAACAATACCCAAAACGGAGCGAACCATATCATTGCCAAATTCATCAAAAACATCAGATACTTCCAATTGGTTTTTACCACTAAGGTTGGAAGCAAAAAGCAAAGGAATAGAAAACCACTAGCAAGTGAAAAGAAAATTCCAAAGGATGCTTCTAGAGTATATATTGGAGAAAGGACTTCGTAAGTATTCAAAATTGGGACAACAAGGGCTAGTACAAGCGCTAATAAGACACTCATCACTAAAACTGCAATGTTCACTAATTTTGAATAACTTGCTTTGCTGTTTAACCAGTTATTCCATTTCTGTATTTTTGAACGATCTTCCTTCTGCCTTACTTTTCCTGTATCTGTGTATGTATAATAATTGGGGATATGTGCCCAGTACATTCTTTCAATCACGGTTGCAAAAAAGTTTGAGCGAGATTGGAAAGGTTGTAAAAGCACATTCTTTTGTTGACCCAGATGTCTTTTAAATAAAGGTAAAAAGCGAAAGGGGTCGTGAGTCGAATAGAAGTTTATCAAGTTGTCGTCATTCATTAAAAAGTTAGACTCTTTCAACATTTCTTGACTACGTCTATTGAAGGTCCACCATGGCGAAGTCGCAGAAAATGTCAGACATCTCTTAATACCATCCTCAAAAATATATAAGCGTTGAGCCAGCAATCCTCCCAAAGAGACACCTGAAACTACAAAGCGTTTATGGGGGTATTTCTTTCTCAAAGAATGGTAAAAAGTTTGAAGACTATCATACTGATACAGGTGGACCAAGCCCATACTACCTAGAGTCGAGCTATAAATCCAGTCTTGAAAAATGGTTTTGAAACTATCTTCATCATTCACTTTCGGGATAAAGCGAGCATCCGCACCTGTTTTCCGAAAGAGTTTTTTCCCAATCCCTACATCGGCACCTCTAACAACGATGTAGATGGTATCTTCGCCTTCCGTTTCGTAGGCAACAGCTTGTAAACCATTTACCCATGAAGCATTTTCATCGATTGAGGAAAGTTTCTTTATAACCTTATCATCAAAAACTACACTTCCGTATCGCATTATTTCTGTATTAAACACAATACTTGTTAAGTATACTAATAATCTAGTTTCTTTAATCATTTACCTTATTTATTGTCAAAAAAAAATAAGTAGTGAGCGGGAACTCATCCCGTTTTTTATAACACTACTTATCTTTAAAGATGATTCTACTTATCCTTCGTTTGCTTCTGAACTAGCTGAAGGGACTGTCATTGTAGCAAGGGCGTTATTGATAGCCACCAAGTTTGCTTTCTTAGTCGCATTGATGATAAGGAACCAATCGACAATTGTCCAGATACCAAAAGTCAACCATGCCAAAAGAAGTTTTGCAACTCCTAATCCAATGTGACCAATGTAAAAACGATCAACACCAAGAGTTCCTAAGAAGATAGAAAGAATCAAAGCTGTTGTAGGGTTTTTTACGTTTGCAGCAGCGATAACTTGGTTGGCTTGTGAGTCATCTAGTTGGCTCAAACGCTGACGAAGTGATGGAAGTTGTTCTGATGGAAAGTTTGCAGTATTTGCTGACAAGAATGAATCTGTAAAGTTTGACATAATAATCTCCTCTTTATGTTTTCTTCTATTCTAGAGATTTTTTCCCCTTTTGTCAAATTTTCTCTAGGTTTACCGCCTGTTTCGGCCGGTTTTTACTGTCTCTATCATACTTCCTTTCACTCGTGTCACATTTATTCTTTGGCTTCTGTAAACAAAAAATCCTGTCAATCTTTGACAGGATTCTTATATGCAAAAGATATATTTACTTATTCTTCAGTAGTTTCTACTTGTTCTTCAACAACTTCTGCTGGTTCTGCAATGACTTCTACAGTTTCTGGAGTAGCTGTCATTGTAGCAAGTGCTGTGTTGATAGCTTCAAAGTTTGCTGCTTTTGTAGCGTTCATGATAAGGAACCAGTCAACAACAACCCAAATCCATGTAAAGAAAAGTGAGAATCCGAGTGTAATGATAGGCAATAGCAATGTAGCCAAGAGCTTACCAATTCCTAGGCCAGTATGACCAATGTAGAAACGGTCAACCCCAAATCCACCCAAGAAGATAGAAAGGATCAAAGCTGTTGTAGGGTTTTTAACGTCTGCAGCAGCAATCACTTGGTTTGCTTGTGAATCGTCTAATTGCGCCAACCGTTCACGAAGTGAAGGAAGTTGCTCAGATGGGAAATTTGCAGTATTTGCTGACAAGAATGAGTCTGTAAAGTTTGACATAATAATCTCCTCTTTATGTTTTCCTATATTTTAGACATTTTTTCACTTTTTGTCAAACTTCCTCTGTGTTTCCTATATTTTTCAAAGTCCCAGTTCAATTTAACCAAAAGAAATACACTCAATACATCTTCCTTTAGAATTCCTTTATTTTACATTTACCAGTGTTTCAAATGCCTCTCCTGAAACAGGTCCTACTTCTACTTGATTGGCATCTAGATTCTGATAGAGTTCTTCTGGCAAAGCCCCCAAGAAGGTTTGATAATCCAGTCTAGCTACCGCTTCATAGTCTTCTGGTTTTGAGCCATCTCCAGAAATTTTTACTAGATCAATTTCCCAGACAAGCTCTTTTCCTACCAACTGTTCAACATAAGGCGCTGGAATCACTGGTTCTTTTGGCAAGATTGTTTTCACTCCCTGAGCCAGGTGGTAGATACCATGAACCTTACCCTCGCTATCTGGATAGAATTTGGCGCTGGCAGGATATGCATCCGACCCTTGAACCTTTTTGACTAATGCTTCAAAACGTGCCAAACCATCTTCTTTTAAGAAGCTTTCTAAATCCTTCTTGTCAAAGTAAACAGGTGATAGAATTCCTTGGCAGAAGCCCAAACGAGCACCCTTATCTGCCAAATAGTTTTTGACAGTATCGTGGAAATAATTTTCCAAATCAAAGTCTGCCAATCCTTCAACTTCTTCACCAACCTTGCTAGATAAGGCTTGCA
>ERZ772979.1063-NODE-1063-length-16939-cov-31.096956_pt1 | contig 16939 bp, 10 predicted proteins | sample MGYA00511130_ERZ772979 | MGnify/ENA primary metagenome ERZ772979 (study PRJEB29015, sample SAMEA2738103) | human oral metagenome | biome: human oral; feature: human-associated habitat; material: saliva | place: China | collected 2186 ... | reverse complement strand
GCGGCGTCGGCCTGCCCCTGCCCGGCAACTTCATCAAGATCGCCAAGGACGGCGAAATCCTGGTGCGCGGCCAGTCCGTCATGCCCGGCTACTACCACCTGCCCGAGCAGACCACCGAGGTCATGCCCGACGGCAAGTGGTTCCACACGGGTGACCTGGGCTCGATCGACCGCAAGGGCCAGCTGACCATCACGGGCCGTAAGAAGGAACTCATCGTCACCGCGGGCGGCAAGAACGTCTCCCCCGAGGTCCTCGAGGATTCCCTGGCCACGCACCCACTCATCGCCAACGTCATTGTGGTCGGCGACCAGCGCCCCTACGTCGGCGCGCTCTTCACCCTCGACGCAGACATGCTTCCCGACTGGCTGGCCAAGCACGGCCTGCCGCAGTGCTCACCCACCGAGGCCGCCGAGCTGCCCGCCGTCCGCGAGTCTCTCGAGAAGGCCGTCGAGCGCGCCAACAAGGCCGTCTCCCGCGCCGAGTCGATCCGTAAGTTCCGCATCATCGACGCCACCTTTACGGTCGCGAATGGCTACGTCACACCGTCGATGAAGCTGCGCCGCCGCAAGGTCATCACCGACTACGCCCATGAGATCGACGCCCTGTACGGCGGCCCCGTCTCCGCCGAAGCGCCCAAGAAGCGCGGGCTTTTCGGCCGCGGCAAGAAGAACTGATCCCACCACGCACGGCGCACAGCGCCCACCCCACGAAAGGACCGCAATGACGGTACGCAGGCTCGCCGACGGCTCTTGGGAGTCGATCGCAACGCGAGAAGCCACCGAGGACATGAACCTGCCGAAGATGCTCCACCAGCGCGTGGCGTCTCACCCCGGGCAGGTCGCAATCGAGCGTCGCTCCAATGTCGGTGCGTGGCGTCCTGTCACGATGGAGACCTTCCTGGGTGAAGCCGACTCGATCGCGCGTGGCCTCATCGGCATCGGGCTCGAGGCCGGCAACCATCTGGCGATCCTGGCCCCCACCTCCTACGAGTGGGCACTCATTGACGTGGCCGCGCTGTCCTGCGGCGCCATCACCGTGCCCATCTACGAGACGGACTCGGCCTCGCAGATCGCGCACATCCTGGCCGACGCCGACGTGCGTATCGTTATTACGGCCACCACGCAGCAGGCCGAGCTGGTCGAATCCGTGCGCACCGAGGGTGTGCGCCATATCCTCTCCCTGGACCGTGGTGCCGAGCGCGTCCTGTCGGGCGCTGCTCAGGGCGTGAGCGTCGAGCAGGTCCGAGAGCGCACCGACGCCGTCAAGCTGGGCGACGAGGCGACGGTCATCTACACCTCCGGCACGACCGGCATGCCCAAGGGCGTCGTGCTCACCCACGGCAACTTCATCTCGCCGATGCTGCAGGCCTACGACTTCCTACCGCTCCTCATCAACGACCCGAAGTCGCGCTCTCTGCTCTTCCTGCCGGTCGCCCATGTGCTCGCGCGTTTCGTCATGTACTGCCTGCTCGCGGGCCAGGGCGTCACCGCCTTCTCCCCCGACACGCGCAACCTGGTCAACGACATCGCGACCTTCAAGCCGACGATGCTCCTCGTGGTCCCGCGCGTCATGGAGAAGGTCTACAACGCCGCGGCCGCGAAGGCCGGCGGCGGCATGAAGGGCCGCATGTTCGCGTGGGCCGCCAAGCAGGCACGCGCCCTGTCCAAGGCCTCCGCCTACGTCGACTCTCCCCTGCCTGAGTCCGCCGTGGCTGGTCCCGGCCCCGATACGACGCCCATCCCCGACGCCTCGGCGATGCCTTCCCCCGGCCCGTCGACCGCGCTCAAGCTGCGCGGACGCGTCGCCGACGCGCTCGTCCTGTCGAAGGTCCGCGCGATCCTCGGCCCGAACCTGCACACGATCATCTCGGGTGGCGCTCCCCTGGCCCTTGATCTCGCAAACTTCTATCGTGGCCTGGGCATCACGCTCCTGCAGGGCTACGGCCTGTCCGAGACGACCGGTCCGATCTCCGTGGAGACGCCGCAGGACTTCCCGCCGGACTCGGTGGGCTTCCCCTGGCCCGGTAACCGCATGAAGATAGCTCCCGACGGCGAGCTCCTCGTCCAGGGCATCTCGGTGTCGAAGGGCTACCACAACCTGCCCGAGGCCACGGCCGAGGCCTACGTGGACGGCTGGTTCAAGACCGGCGACCTCGCCTCCATCGACGATCGCGGCCACCTGCGCATCACGGGCCGCAAGAAGGAACTTATCATCACCGCGGGCGGCAAGAACGTCTCCCCCGAGGTCCTCGAAGAGTCCCTGTCGACGCACCCGCTCATCGCGAACATTATCGTGGTCGGCGACAACCGTCCCTACATCGGCGCGCTCATCGCTCTGGACACGGAGATGCTGCCCGAGTGGCTCTCAACCCACGGCCTGCCCGTCGTGGACGCCGCACAGGCCGCGAACCTGCCGGAGGTGCGCGACTCGCTGGAGAAGGCGATCGCCCGCGCCAACATGGCGGTCTCGCGCGCCGAGTCGATCCGCCGCTACCGCATCGTCAATGCGGCCTTCACCGTGGAGAACGGCTACATGACGCCCTCCCTCAAGCTCAAGCGCCGCCGCGTCCTGGCCGACTACGCCGACGAGGTCGCCGCCCTCTACGCGTCGGGCGAGGCCGCGAAGAACCAGGAGTAACCCGGCCACCCGCCCGAGGATTACGAACCAACGGAGAGGCCCCGGCCTCGTTCAACGACGAGGTCGGGGCCGCTTCGTGCGTTGAAGCCACCTAATCCCGGCTGTTACGACCGGCGACGAATGCGCAGAACAGAGCGAGCAGGACAGCGACGCCCGCGACGGGCAGCGGAATCCACATCAGCGTGCGCCGGATAATCTCCAGCGCAGCCGAGGCAATGACACCGACAAGCAGGAACGTATGGAAGGCGCGAGACCACAGGAAGCCGTCACTGTCGCTGCTCCACAACATAAACAGCGACATGATCACAAGCACAGCGACGAGCGCGTAGATCGCGATAACCGTGCCTAGTTGCCAGACGTGACGGGCTTCCGCCTGAGCCAGCACGGCTAAGGAGAGGTTGCCAAGCCCAGCAACGAAGCCGCAGCCCAGTCCGTAGACGCGGCTGCGCCCGGCCGAGCGGGCCGCGAGGGCCTTGAGCGTGAGGGAGCCGGCCACGACCATGAGGGCAACCACCAGCAGGTGAATCCAGGAGGGCCAGTAGTAGGCGAAGCCGTACAAACCGTAAGCGGGGAGCATGAGGCTCATCCTAGCGGTTCCTACGACTCAGCGGCATCACGCTGAGCTTCCTTCGCGAGAACCTCGGCGAGGTACTGGCCGGTGAAGGATTCTTCCACGGTCGCAACCTGTTCGGGCGTGCCCTGCGCGACGACCGTGCCTCCGCCTGCACCGCCCTCAGGACCCATGTCGATGATCCAGTCGGCGCTCTTAATGACATCCAGGTTGTGCTCGATGACAATGACGGTATTGCCCTTGTCAGCGAGCGACTGGAGGACCAGGAGCAGCTTGCGGATGTCTTCGGAGTGCAGGCCGGTCGTGGGCTCGTCGAGCACGTAGACCGTGCGGCCGGTCGAGCGTCGCTGCAGCTCGGAGGCCAGCTTCACGCGCTGGGCCTCGCCGCCCGACAGAGTCGTCGCACTCTGGCCGAGGCGCACGTATCCCAGGCCCACCTCGACGAGCGTGTTGAGGTGGCGGGCGATGCGCGAGATCGGCGCGAAGAACTGCGCGGCCTCGGCGATCGGCATGTCGAGCACGTCGGCAACCGTCTTACCCTTGTACTCCACCTCGAGGGTCTCGCGGTTGTAGCGGGCACCGTGGCAGACCTCGCAGGGCACGTACACGTCGGGCAGGAAGTTCATCTCGATCTTCAGGGTGCCGTCACCCTTGCAAGACTCGCAGCGTCCACCCTTGACGTTGAAGGAGAAGCGTCCCGGGCCGTAGCCGCGCACCTTCGCCTCCTGCGTCTCGGCGAAAAGCTTGCGGATTTGGTCCCACACGCCCGTATAGGTCGCCGGGTTCGAGCGCGGCGTCCGGCCAATCGGACTCTGGTCCACGTGCACGACCTTGTCGAGCTGTTCGATGCCCGTAATCGTGCGGTGACGGCCCGGCACCATGCGCGCGCCGTTGAGGCGCGAGGCCAGGGTGCGATACAGGATGCCGTTGACCAGCGTCGACTTGCCCGAACCGGACACTCCGGTGACGGCAGTGAACACGCCGAGCGGGAAGGACACGTCGACGTTTTTCAGGTTGTTTTCGCGCGCGCCCTTGACGGTGACCACGCGCTTCTTGTCGATCGGGCGTCGGGTCGGAGGCAGGACGATGCGGCGCTTGCCCGACAGGTACTGGCCGGTCAGCGACTTGCGGTTCTTCAGCAGCTCCGACAGCGGGCCCGAGTGCACGACCCAGCCGCCGGTTTCTCCCGCACCCGGGCCGATGTCGACGATCCAGTCGGCGGCCTCCATCGTCTCCTCGTCGTGCTCGACGACGATGAGCGTGTTGCCCAGGTCCCGCAGGCGCTCGAGGGTGGCGATGAGCTTGCGGTTGTCGCGCTGGTGCAGGCCGATCGAGGGCTCGTCGAGGACGTAGAGGACGCCGACGAGGCCCGAACCGATCTGCGTGGCCAGGCGGATACGCTGCGCCTCGCCGCCCGAAAGGGTTCCGGCACCGCGCGACAGCGTCAGGTAGGTGAGGCCGACGTCGACGAGGAAGGCCAGGCGAGCCTCAATCTCGGTGAGGATGGGCGCGGCGATCGAGCGGGCGCGCTGCTCAAGCTCGACGTCCGCGAGGAACGCGCGAGCGTCCGCGATCGACATGTCGGAGAGCTCCGCGATCGACTTGTCGCCAATGCGCACGGCCAGAACCTCGGGCTTGAGGCGCGCGCCGTGGCATGTCGGGCACGGAATCTCGCGCATGTAAGAGTCGAGCTTTTCGGACACTGCCGCGGACTCGGTCTCCTCGCGCTTGCGCTCAATGTAGTTGACGGCGCCTTCGAAGCCCGTCGAGTAGGAGCGCTCGCGACCCCAGCGGTTGCGGAACTTGACGGTGACCTCGTAGTCCTTGCCGTACAGGATCGCGTCCTTGACCTTCTTGGGCAGGGATTTCCACGGGGTCCCCATCGCAAATCCAAGTTCCTTGGAGAGGGATTCGAGGAGCTTCTTGTGGTATTTGAAGTTCGAGTTCCAGGGGATGACCGCGCCGTCGGCAAGGGAGAGCTCTTCGTCGGGGACGACCAGTTCGGGGTCAACCTCGAGACGGAAGCCGAGGCCCGCGCAGTCGGGGCAGGCGCCGTAAGGTGCGTTGAAGGAGAAGGTGCGCGGCTCAATCTCGTCGAGCATCAGCGGGTGGTCGTTGGGGCACGCGCGCTTTTCGGAGAAGCGGCGGCGGCGATCGGGATCGTCGGCGTCCAGGTCAACGCAGTCAATGACGACGAGGCCGTCGGAGAGGCGCAGGGCGGTTTCAACGGAATCGGTGAGGCGCTGGCGCATGCCCTCGCGCACGACGAGGCGGTCGACGACAACCTCAATGGTATGCTTGAGCTTCTTCTCCAGCTTGGGGGCGTTTTCGAGGCGCACCATTTCATCGTCGATGATCGCGCGGGTATAGCCCTCGGAGCGCAGCTCGTCGATGAGGTCCTGGTACTCGCCCTTACGGCCGCGCACGACCGGGGAGAGCACCTGGAAGCGCGTGCCCTCATCCATCGTGCGAACTCGGTCGACGATCTGCTGCGGAGTCTGGGCCTGGATGCGGGCACCACACTCGGGGCAGTGCGCCACACCCGCGCGCGCGTAGAGCAGACGCAGGTAGTCGTGGATCTCCGTGATCGTGCCAACGGTCGAGCGCGGGTTGCGCGACGTGGACTTCTGGTCGATGGACACGGCGGGAGACAGACCCTCGATGAAGTCCACGTCAGGCTTGTCCATCTGTCCGAGGAACTGGCGCGCGTAGGAGGACAGTGACTCCACGTAGCGGCGCTGTCCCTCGGCGAAGATCGTGTCGAATGCGAGGGAGGACTTACCGGATCCGGACAGGCCGGTGAAGACGATCATGGAGTCTCGGGGCAGCTCGAGGTTCACGTCCTTGAGGTTGTGTTCACGGGCACCCTGGATGATTAGCTTGTCATGCACCCCTCGATCCTAGCCGTCCTCTAGGCAAAAGCGCGGATCAGGGCTAGTGTTGGGGCTATGGCATTCTACGCAGTTGAATACGTGTACAACCCTTCAATGACGGAGACGATGGACGAGGTTCGCCCGACGCACCGCGCGTTCCTGTCTGGCCTGCTCGAGCGGGGAGTCAACATTGCGTCCGGCCCCCTCGTTGGCGAGATCCCCGGCGCCCTGATCCTCATCAACGCCGAGACCCAGGCCGACGTCGAGCGCATCCTCAACGAGGATCCCTTCTACGTCGCCGAGGTCATTCAGGCACGCCTCATCCGCGAGTGGAACCCCGTCATCCGGGCGTTCTGATCCACGGACGCGTTCGAGGCCGGGGCCGGGTTCACACCCGACGCCGGCCTCGCTTCGTATCCGGTGGGCTCAGCCCTCCAGGGAACGTGCAAACTGGCGCGCGTAGAAGATGCGCTGAGCGACCTCGATGAGGAGGGCGGCGCAGGCGCCGACGCAGACGATGACGAGCCACTCGTAACCGGACGGCGCGACCATCGAGAAAAAGTGGCGCACGGGCGGAATTAGCACGCCGCCCACGGTCGCGGAAATAACGCTCACCAGCAGCACCCACTTCCACGTCGACAGCGGACGCGAGGTGATGACGAGCAGCCAGATGGCGCCCAGCATGAGGGCAAGAATAGCGGCCGTGGACTCGCGCGCCTGCGGCGGGCCATCGACGATGCCGAAGGCGGTGAGCGCGGCAGCTGCCAGGATGATGCCCGTCGGCATTGCAAGCGACAGCGTGCGCTTCAAGAAGCCTGGCACGTAGCGGCGTGGGTTCGGCCACAGCGCCAGGAAGAACGCGGGAATACCGATGGTCAGCGAATCGATGTAGCTGAACTGGCGCGGCAGGAACGGGTAGCGCCAGCCGACCAGGGCCGTCACGATGACGAGGACGGCGGCGTAGGTGGTCTTGGCCAGGAACAGCGACGAGACGCGTTCCATGTTGGCGATGATGCGGCGGCCCTCCGACAGGACACCCGGCAGCACCGAGAACTTCGAGTCCACGAGGACGATCTGCGCGACCGCCTTCGTGGCCTGCGTGCCGTTACCCATCGCGATACCCAGATCTGCGTCCTTGAGAGCAAGGGCGTCATTCACGCCGTCACCCGTCATGGCCACGCAGTGATCGCGCGCCTGCAGGGCTCCAACCATCGCACACTTCTGCTCGGGAGTCACGCGCCCAAACACGTCATGATTCTCGATCGCATCAATGAACGCCTCGGAGGTCAGGTCTTCGGGCAGGTCGCGCGCATCCATGAGACGCGCGGGCGAGCCGTCGGGCGCGGTCAGGCCCGCCTGCGCGGCCAGCGCGCCCACCGTCGTCGGGTTGTCGCCCGAGATGACGCGCACGTGCACATCCTGGGACCGGAAGTAGTCGAGAGTCTCGGCCGCGTCGGGGCGCAGATCCTCCTCAAGGACCACGAGAGCGGCAACAGTACGGGTCGCGGGAAGCTCATCGTCGGCCACAGCCTCGTCGGCGTGGACGAGGGCCACCACGCGGGAACCTTCCGCAGCGATGCCACGCACCTTCGCGAGGAGCTCCGCATTGGCAGCCGATGCCTCGTCAATGATGAACTCGGGGGCGCCCAGAATCCAGGACTCGCGCCCGCTCCCCCACGCGCTCCACTTGCGGGCCGAAGAGAAGGGGACGGACCACTCGATGCACTCAGCGGCACCCGAGCGCTCAGACTCGCCAAGGTGCACCCAAATGGCCTCCGCCGTCGCGTTGGTACGATCGCTTGCCGCACTCGCCAGAGCGCGGAGCACCGAGGCCTCGTCACCGGAGACGACCTCGACGCCGCGGACGCGAATGCCGCCGGTGGTAAGCGTACCCGTCTTATCGAGGCACAGGCAGTCCACACGCGCGAGGACCTCGACGGCGGGGAGTTCCTGAACGAGCACACCGCGGCGTGCCAGCGAAGCCGAGCCGATCGCGAAGTTCATGGACGTCAGGAGCACCAGGCCCTGCGGGATCATACCGATCACCGAGGCGACCGAGAGGACGAGGGCCTCGCGCCAGTCTCCTCCTTGGCCGCCAGCGATCCGATTCTGCGAGTAGAAAGTCAAGACAACGATGGGAAGCAGCATGACGGAAACGACCTGCAGCACCCGGTTGATTGACGTCTGGATTTCGGAGACCGTGCGCGTAAAGGCACGCGCCTGCTCGGACAGCCCCTGCGCGTAGACGCGCTCGCCCACGGCCGTGGCCACCATGCGGCCAGCACCCGCGACGACGCTCGTACCTGCCAGCAGCTGATCGCCCTGCTTCTTCTTCACGGGGCGCGACTCGCCTGTCAGCAGCGACTCGTCGATCTCGAGGCCCGCCGAGGACAGGACCGTGCCGTCTACACTCACCTGATCGCCGAGCGTCAGATCGATGACGTCGTCGAGCACGACATCGCGTGCAGGCACGACTGACAGGCTGCCGTCGCGCAGGACGGTCGCCTGCGGAGCATCGACGATGGCAAGGGAGTCGAGGGTTCGCTTGGCACGGAGCTCAGACACGATGCCGATGACCGCGTTGATGATCATGACGCCACCGAAAATGCCGTCACGCAGGTCGCCGAACAGCAGCACGATGACCGACGCGGCGACGATGATCGCGTTAAACAGCGTCAGCACGTTCTCTCGAATAATCGACGCCACCGAGCGAGACGTGCGGTCCTTCACCCGGTTGACCGCACCGCGGGCGACGCGCTCGGCGACCTCGGCGGCGCTCAGGCCATACTCATCAATCGTCAGGCTGTCAGCGCTCATCGGCACCCTCCTCGTCCATGGCGCTGCGAACCAGCGACGCGATCACGGTGATCATCAGAGTCACGACGATGACGCCGAGCGACACGGACACCGAAATCTCCGGCGCCCACTCGACTCCTCGACCGCCGTTGATAAACGGAAGCTTATTGGCGTGCAGGGCCTCGAGAATCAGCTTGATGCCGATGAAGCTCAGGATCACGCCGAGGCCGTAACCCAGGTACACGAGCTTGCCGAGGAGAGCGTCCACGAGGAAGAACAGCTGGCGCAGACCCATGAGCGCGAACACGTTGCACGCGAACACCAGGAACGCCTGCGAAGTAATGCCGAAGATCGCGGGAATCGAGTCGAAGGCAAACATGAGGTCGGCGGATCCCAGCGCCAGCACGACGACGAACAGCGGGGTGAGGTACGTGCGTCCGCCGTGACGGTACAGCATGCGGTCGCCGATGAAGCCGTCCGTGATGGGAAGGACACGGCGCACCACGCGGATGAACGCGTTCTCCTCGTATTCCTCGTCCTCCCCGCCACCGGTCGCGGTCTCCTTGACCTGCGAGAACGCCGTCCACAGCAGCCACACACCAAAAATGAAGAACACCCAGGAGAAGCGCGCCACCAGCGCGGCACCCAGCAGAATGAACACGAGGCGCAGCAGCAGCGCGATGACGATGCCGAAGAGCAACGCCTTCTGCTGGTTTTCTCGCGGCACCCTAAATGCTTTCAGAATCAGGATGAACACGAAGAGGTTGTCCACGGACAGTGACCATTCCATCGCCCATCCCGCGTAGAACTCCTGAGCGTATACCCACCCGTTCGTCAGCCAGATTCCGACGCCGAAGATGGCCGCCAACCCCACGTAGAACAGCGTCCAGCGGGCTGCCTCGGCAGCCGTCGGCGGATGGGGACGACGGGCATGCCCGAGGAAATCGAGCGCGACCAGACCGATGGCAACGAGGGCCAGAATACCCCACGCCCACGGGTGAACAACCATGAGTACCTCTTAACTATCCGACCATGGAATTTTAGCGCTGCCCCTCGGCCGGCTCGCGTCACGCGCGCCGTTTGCTGGAAACCGCGAGGGAGGCCACGACCGTGATCAGAATCGTGACGACGATGAAGCCCAGAGAAAACGCGATCGACGGTTCGGGGATCACGGGCACCTCGTGTCCACCGTTGATAAAAGGAAGCTCGTTCGTGTGCAGCGCGTGGTTGATGAGCTTGAAGCCAATGAAGCCAAGAATCGCGGCCAGGCCGTAGTGCAGGAACACGATGCGGTCAAGCAAGCCGTCGATGAGGAAGTAGAGCTGGCGCAGGCCAAGCAGCGAGAACGCATTGGCAGCAAACACCAGGTATGCCTCGGAGGTCAGCGAGTAGATCGCGGGGATCGAGTCGACGGCGAACATGACGTCAGCGGTCCCGATCGCGATGACGCACAGCAGCATCGGCGTGATGTAGGTGCGTCCGCCGTGGCGGTAGAGCATACGCGAGCCGACGAAGCCGTCGGTGACGGGCACGACCTTCGACACCCAGCGCACGATTGACGGCGGGCGGTACTCCTCGTCGTCGTCATCGCTGGAACCCTCGCGCACCTGGCTGATGGCGGTCCACAGCAGCCACGCGCCGAAGATGTAGAAGACCCACGAGAAGTTTTCGATGAGCGCGGCGCCCGCAAGGATGAAGATCAGGCGCAGAACCAGCGCAATGACGATGCCGGCGAGCAGTACCTCCTGCTGGTTTTTCCTCGGCACGCGGAAGGTGGAGAGGATGATGACGAATACGAACAGGTTGTCAATACTCAGCGCTTTTTCGGTGATGTAACCGCCGAGGTATTCCTGGCCGTATTGGGACCCCCAGACCGCCCAGACGATGGCACCAAAAATGAGGGCGATCGCGATGTAGGCGACGGACCACCAGGTCGCTTCCTTGAGCGTGGGTTCGTGGGGTGTGCGGACGTGGCCGACGATGTCGACGACGATCATAGTCAGGATGATGCCAGCCAGGACGATCCAGGCAAGGGCGTGCACGTGCATACGTGGGGCCTCCGGTACGAGTCGGGTACCGAAGGTCTCCTCCCGCCAGAAATCCTGGCCGGTGACGCCGGAGGCCGCGCCGCGTGGGCGGGCCGTCGTGATGACGACGCCACTGTTGGTGGGAGTACTCCCCTCCGCTAACGCTTCCATCCTAGTGGGTACGCGCCGAGTCACGTCCCCACGTGCGACGTGGCGTCGGTCGCGATTCTCTCCGGGGCACTTGTCGACGAGGCCGGGGCCGCCCCACGCTGACAGGCACACGGGACGAGGCGGGCGTCAGTGGGCGCGCTTCATGGCGCGCAGTTCCTTCTTCAGGTCTTCGATTTCGTCACGCAGACGAGCCGCGACCTCGAATTGGAGATGCTGGGCGGCGGTCATCATCTGGGCGGACAGCTCCTCGATGAGTTCGGCGAGCTCAGCTTCGGCGCGCTGGCCCGATGTCATGGCGCGGCCACCACCGGTGGCCTCGCTGCGCTCCAGCTTGCTCTTTTCCTTCCGGTATCCGCCCTCGAGGAGGGTCTGCGTGTCGACCTGCTCGCGGGCGAGCATATCGGTGACGTCGGAGATCTTCTTGCGAAGCGGCTGCGGGTCGATACCGTGTTCCTCGTTGTAGGCGATCTGGATCTCGCGGCGACGCATCGTCTCGGAGATGGCCTCGTTCATCGAATCCGTCATGTTGTCCGCGTACATGTGGACCTCACCGGACACGTTTCGTGCGGCGCGACCGATCGTCTGAATGAGCGAGCGGGTGGAGCGCAGGAAGCCTTCCTTGTCCGCGTCGAGGATGGACACGAGGGACACCTCGGGCAGATCCAGGCCCTCGCGTAGCAGGTTGATGCCGACGAGCACGTCGAAGGTGCCCAGGCGCAGCTCGCGCAGCAGCTCGACGCGACGCAGGGTGTCGACGTCGGAGTGCAGGTACTCGACCTTGACGCCACGCTCGGCGAGATACGTCGTGAGTTCCTCCGCCATCTTCTTCGTGAGGGTGGTGACGAGGACACGCTCGTCGCGCTCGACGCGCAGGCGCACCTGCTCGAGGAGGTCGTCGATCTGGCCCTCGGTGGGCTTGACGACGACGAGCGGGTCGACGAGGCCCGTCGGGCGAATGATCTGCTCGACGACGCCGTCGGAGCGTTCAAGCTCGTACGGGCCGGGGGTCGCCGACAGGTAGACGGTCTGTCCGATGCGCTCGGTAAACTCGTCCCATTTGAGAGGTCGATTGTCCATCGCCGAGGGCAGGCGGAATCCATAGTCGACGAGGGTGCGCTTACGCGACATGTCCCCCTCGAACATTGCGCCGATCTGCGGGACGGTCACGTGCGACTCATCGATGATGAGCAGGAAGTCGTCGGGGAAGTAGTCCAGCAGGGTGTGCGGGGGCGTGCCAGGTCCGCGCCCGTCGATGTGGCGCGAGTAGTTTTCGACACCCGAGCATGAGCCAATCTCCTTCAGCATCTCCAGGTCGAAAGTCGTACGCATGCGTAGGCGCTGCTCCTCGAGCAGCTTGTTCTGTCCGCGGAACCACGCAAGGCGATCGTCGAGTTCCTCCTCGATGGAGGCGATCGCCTTCTTCATGCGCTCCTCGCCGGCCACGTAGTGCGACGCCGGGAAGAGATAGGTGTGGTCCACCTGGTCGATCACGTCGCCGGTGAGCGGGTGTAGAACGGCGAGGGAGTCGATCTCGTCGCCGAACATCTCGATGCGGATCGCGAGTTCCTCGTATACGGGGATGATTTCGATCGTGTCGCCACGCACGCGGAACGTGCCACGCGTGAAGGCCATGTCGTTGCGCACGTACTGCATGGCGACGAATCGGCGCAGCAGGGCATCGCGATCGATGATCATTCCGCGCTCGAGCTCGATCATGCGGGCCACGTATTCCTCGGGCGTACCGAGGCCGTAGATGCACGACACAGAAGAAACGACGACCGTGTCGCGCCGCGTGAGCAGCGAGTTCGTAGCGCTGTGGCGCAGTCGTTCGACCTCGTCGTTGATGGAGGAATCCTTCTCGATGAAGGTGTCCGTCTGGGGGACGTAGGCCTCGGGCTGGTAGTAGTCGTAGTAGGAGACGAAGTACTCGACGGCGTTGCCCGGCAGCAGCTCGCGGAACTCGGCCGCGAGCTGGGCGGCGAGCGTCTTGTTCGGCTCGAGCACGAGCGCGGGGCGCTGCAGCTCTTCGATGAGCCAAGCCGTGGTCGCACTCTTACCCGTACCCGTCGCACCCATGAGGACGACATCCTGTTCGCCGTCTCGGATGCGCGCAGCCAGCTCCCTGATGGCCTTGGGCTGGTCGCCCGACGGCGTGTACGGGGAGATGACCTCGAAAGGCTTGTCCTGGCGGATCACGGCGTTAGTGCTCACGCCCCAACGCTACCTCCCAGACACTTCGGCTGCGCGCACAAAACGCACGGGTTCGCGACGAGCGTGGAGCGCCCCGGCCTCGTCAAACGGTGACGGGAACGTCCGGGGTCAGCCAACGCTCATAGATGAGCCGCGCAACCTCCTCGAGATCTGCTGCGTTCCCCTCGTTATCGATCCAGATCGTCGCAATCGCTCGGCGCTCCTCGGACGAGGCCTGGGCGCGGATACGCGCACGCGCGTCCGCGGGCGCTACTCCCCTGCCCTCCAGACGCTTGACGCGCTCCTCGACGGGCGCATCGACGATAACGACCGCGTCGAAGCGCTCCGCGTGGTCCCCTTCAATCAGGAGCGGAATGTCGTAGACCGCGAGAGCACCCTCCGGGGCCCCGCGCAGGATCGACCATGCGCGCGCCTCAATGACCGGGTGGGTGATGGCGTTGAGCAGAGCAACGCGTTCGTCGGCTCCCACGCCTCCGAATACCCGCGAGGCGAGGAGTGCCCGGTCCAGGCTCCCATCCTCCCTCAGCAGGTCATCACCAAAGGCGCGTGCGACCTCGGTCAGCGTCGGCTCGCCCGGCTCGAGAATCTCCCGCGCGATCGCATCCGCGTCCGCCGTCACCGCACCCCGAGAGGCAAAGACGCTCGTCACCGAGGATTTGCCGGAGCCGATACCTCCGCTCACCGCAATGATGCGGCGCGGTCCCTGCGCACGAGGCTGGCCAATAGGGCGGCGAAGGGTGGCCGTGCAAGCCCCGCACCTCAGAGTCATGTTCACTCCCACAGGGTAGCCCGCTAATTGTTGCTTTTCGTGGTCGTCATGCAAGAATTGGCTCTGTTATAGAACCCACACCTTCAAGTGAGTAGCAGTGACGCAGACAGTCAATGACAATTCAGCTGGGCGCTCGAGCAGCACCGCTGTCCTCATCGCGACCTCCCTGACGCTTTTCTCTATGTTTTTCGGCGCAGGTAACCTGATTTTCCCACCCATCATGGGTGCGTCCGCGGGCACCAACTTCGGCCCTGCGATGATCGGCTTCCTGATCGGTGGCGTCGCGCTGCCCGTCATCTCCATCATCACGATTGCCCTGTCGGGCACCGACATGCGCGACCTCGTCAGCCGCGCCGGCAAGCCTTTCGGGATCGTCTTTTCCGTCATGGTGTACCTGTCGATCGGCGCTTTCTACGCGCTCCCGCGTACGGGCGCCGTGTCTTTCTCGACTGCCATCGCACCTCTCATCGGCACGAAGTCCTTGACCGCATCGATCATCTTCAGCTTCATTTTCTTCGGCATCGCGTTCTATCTGTGCTGGAATCCCGGCAAAATTATCGACAACCTCGGCAAGATCCTTACTCCGGTCCTGCTGGGGCTTCTCGTTCTCCTGGTCTTCCTGTGCCTCGCGTCGCTGCCCGCCTCACATGACGCTCCGACCGGCGAGTACGCATCCACTCCCCTGGCGGCCGGCCTTCTCGAGGGCTACATGACGATGGACTCGATAGCCGCTCTGGCCTTCGGCATCATCGTCGTCACATCGCTCGGACACACCGGGGGCGGCATCGGGGCAAAGGTCGTGCGCCGCACGTCGATGGCTGCCATCATCGCGGGGTTCCTGCTCGCCGTCGTCTACGTGGGCTTGGGACTGATCGGCCACGTGATCCCGAATGCTCAGAGCTACAGCGACGGTGCGACACTGCTGGCGGACGCCGCACAGATGACGATGGGCTGGCCCGGACAGATCGTTTTCGGCGTCATCGTACTGACGGCCTGCATGACGACGGCGGTCGGCTTGATTGCCGCAACGTCGGAGTTCTTCCACCGCCTGCTCCCTGCGATCTCCTACCGCACGTGGATGATCGTCTTCACGATCATCTCCTTCGTCCTGGCATCGGCGGGACTGAGCTCGGTGCTCGCCATCGCGGTACCGATCATCACCTTCCTGTACCCCATTGCGATCACCATTGTCTTCCTGACGGTCGCTACCCACCCGCTCCGCCTGGCCACCCCAGCGCTGTGGTCGTTCCGCCTGGGAACATGGATGACGGCGGCGTGGTCGGCGGCGACGACGCTGGCGCACGTCGGCGTTTACACCGAGCACATCGATTCTGTTCTCATGTGGAGCCCGCTCCAGGCGAACCAGCTCGGTTGGATTCTCCCCACGGTGATCGCGGCGGCGATCGGCGCTTGCGTCGACGTGGCAGTCATGAGGCGTTCGGCTGCCTCATCACAGCTCGTATAGGGCCCGGATGACGTCACACCACCCGGGGCCCTTTCGCATACTTAACGACGACTGACTGTGCACAGTCCAAGACCACCACGGGCTGCTTGGGCCTTGCTGCGGTGCCCGCGGGCGGCGGCGGGGCCAGGCCGGACAACGAGCCGACGCGCCGAGCGAAGCTCGCGGCGTGGACGGCTCGCGGGCGAGCCGCCGCCTACGGCGCAGCACGGCCCCGCAGGCTTCGCGGACGGCCGGGCCCTCCGGCACCCGGAACACCATGGGGCCGCAAGCGACCCGTCCCAAAGCTCAGGCAACTGGCATATGAAACCCGTGCCGCCTCTGCAGGCGGCGATCACCAGAAATTTGAAACCCCAAACACCGCTGCTCGCCCCTGAGCAGTAACCGTTGAAACCGACAACACCTCTGCAACCAAAAAACGCACCAAAAACGCCCATTTCTCCCCCGCAAAGACGATGGCGGTTTCAGTTGAGGCTCAGCCTGCGCGAGCAAAGGAGACAAGAGTTTCAACCCGACGCAAGTAGACACGAGCAAAGGTGCCACTGGTTTCGACCCGACGCGGGCACGAGCGAGCAAAGGCGACAGCAGTTTCACGCGAAAGATCCGCGACACCCGCGCGCAGCCATATGCCCACTCCTCAGAAAACTCGCATGCAATTCGATTGGGCGAAATTTCAATAAAGTCTGAAAACGTTGCAATTCCGACGTTGTAAATTCACGGTTTGAAAGAGTCGTGGGGGAATTGCATGCGATATTGAGGAGCACAGCAGCGATGTGAGTGAGGGCCGAGGCGGGGCCAGACTTCGGTGCCCGTGGGCGGCGACGACATCACCGCCAGCCAAATGTCGCACGTAATTTATCGCGGTCATCTTTCGAGACACCCAAAAACGTTGCAATTCCAACGATGCAAATCCGAACTTTGAATGAGTCATCGAGGAATTACGTACGAAGTTGCTGATCGACAGCCATAGCTGGACTTCGCGACGACGCGCCCAACCACACGCCAGCACACCGGGCACCACTGGTGTGGAGGGCTCCGGAGTGTCCGGAAGGAACGGGCGGGCTTCGAGGCGCGGCGCAAAGCGAAGTGAGGACGCCTAGCCTCGCGGGCGGCGGCGCGACCTAGCTATGCCCAGCGCCGCCCGATTGGAGGTCGCCGCGAGGCCTGCGGGGCCTGGCCGGGCTTCGAGACGAGGCACCGAGCGAAGCTCGGCTGCCGAGGCTCGCGGGCGGGCAGGCCTCGCGGCGGCTGGAAATCTGGCGGTGTGCGAAGCAAAAAAGTGGTGGCCCCCAGGAAAACCTGGGGACCACCACTCATGCGTACACGTGCGTGAACTGACGAGTTGAAACTCAGTCAGAACGACTACTGATTCAGTTGTTCGTCAGCTTCTCACGCAGCGCGGCCAGGGCCTCGTCGGAAGCA
>ERZ772979.1056-NODE-1056-length-16995-cov-10.150118_pt1 | contig 16995 bp, 18 predicted proteins | sample MGYA00511130_ERZ772979 | MGnify/ENA primary metagenome ERZ772979 (study PRJEB29015, sample SAMEA2738103) | human oral metagenome | biome: human oral; feature: human-associated habitat; material: saliva | place: China | collected 2186 ... | reverse complement strand
TCATCATGAGACGTAGAAAGCGTATTCAAATGAAGGTCATGATGGTACTTGGTATTGTTGCCCTCGTTGGGCCTAACCATCTACAAGCACTTATTCCCTAGATTATTTTGACCTTAGCAGAAGACCGTATAACTGCCACTAGCCGCTACGTTAGTAGCGGCTAGTTTTCCGTTTAAATTCAGAGAGATATTTTCCTTCTTCAAATTATTTCATTATTAGAACAAAATATGTCCCTCAAACAAAGTCATTAATGTTTTTAAATTTAGTATCTATAAAAAGGAGACTTATTATGAAATTTAATCGAATTTTATTAGTCGTCGTATCATTAGCACTTATAGTATTTGCCCTTGCAGGCTGCGGAAAAGACACAGCCCAAGATAGTCAGAAAAAACTTAATGTCGTAGCTACAACGACGATGTTAACGGATTTAGTAAAAGAAATCGGCGGTGACCATGTAACCGTTCAAGGTCTCATGGGCCCAGGTGTAGACCCTCACCTATATCAAGCGAGTGCAGGCGATGTAACAGCTATGTCTAAGGCGGATGTTGTAGTATACAACGGCATTCACTTGGAAGGTAAAATGGGCTCCATTTTCGATAATCTAACAAAGCAAAATAAAGCGACCATCCGCGTATCTGATGCCATTGATCCATCTACATTGCTCGACTTTGACGAAGAAGATGGTGTAAAAACAAAAGACCCTCATATTTGGTTTGACGTTGCTAACTGGAAGCTGGCAGCAAAAGCAGTATACGAAGGTCTTGCTAAAGCCGATCCGGCTCATAAAGAAGATTACAAAAAACGCTATGACGCATATCTTACTAAGTTAGATGAAACTGATGCGTACGTTAAAGCTCAAGCAGAATCTATTCCGAAAGAATCTCGCGTACTTGTAACAGCTCATGATGCATTCCAATACTTCGCTCGCGCATACGGCTTTGAAGTAAAAGGTTTGCAAGGTGTAAGCACTGCTACAGAAGCAGGCACACAAGATGTGAATGAACTGGTTCAATATATCGTAGACCACAAAATTAAAGCGATTTTCGTAGAGTCTTCTGTACCACATAAAACAATTGAAGCCGTTCAAGAAGCAGCTAAGGCTAAAGGCTGGAATGTTGCCATCGGTGGCGAATTATATTCCGACTCTCTCGGCTCCGAAGGCACTGAAGGCGGTACATATATCGGCATGGTAAAAGCCAATATTGATACAATTACCAAAGCACTTAAATAATCAATTGCTAGATTTTCTTAATTAAATAAGACAAATTAAATTTACGTATACTAACTTAAATAGACTCAAATTTACTTTGTTATTGTAAGTACATGTGCTACTAGCAATATTAGCTAGTGGCACGCATTAATACAAGGAGGTTTCCATGGAATGGGCCGTTGAAGTTGAAGATATGACCGTAGCATATACGACAAAACCCGTATTATGGGACGTAGATATGAAGGTACCCATCGGTTCCTTAGCGGCCATTGTCGGCCCTAATGGGGCCGGTAAGTCCACATTATTAAAGGCCATGCTTGGTCTACTAACAGTTATCTCAGGAAGTGTAAAATTTTATATCGATCACCACTTAGCGATGGACAAAAACGATTACAAAAAAATCGCCTACGTCCCTCAAAGTGGCAGCGTAGACTGGGACTTCCCTACCACAGTACTAGATGTAGTACTCATGGGCCGTTATGGTCATCTAGGTTGGTTTAAGCGTCCTAGCAAAAAGGATAAGGAACTCGCCCTCTCCATGATTGAAAAAATGGGCATGAGCGACTATGTGGACAGACAAATTCGCCAGCTTTCAGGGGGACAACAACAACGCGTCTTCCTCGCAAGAGCTCTCGTCCAAGAGGCAGATATTTACCTCATGGACGAACCCTTCAAGGGCGTCGATAAAACCACAGAGCATGCTATTATTTCGCTTTTACAAGAAATGAAAGCTCAAGGCAAAACGGTTATCGTCGTCCACCACGATTTAAATACGGTGCCCCAATATTTCGATTGGGTAACGATGGTAAACAAACAAACTGTCGCCTATGGCCCCGTAGCAGATACATTTACGGACGAAGCTATTGAGCGCACCTACGGCAAGGGGAGGATTGTATGACCATACTCCAATCCTATACGACGCAGATGGTACTGCTTGGCACGGCTCTATTAGGCCTCGCTAGTGGTATCGCTGGCACCTTTGCGGTACTTCGCAAGGAAAGCCTCATCGGTGACGGCCTATCACATGCGGCATTACCCGGTGTGGTCATAGCCTTCTTGCTGACGGGCATCAAGGACATCGAAGTTCTCATCGCAGGTGCTGCTCTATCCTCTATCACTGCGGCTTGGCTCATTACCATCACCGTAGAAAACAGTAAAATCAAATTCGATGGTGCTCTAGCTACTATACTATCTGCTTTCTTTGGGCTCGGTATGGTTCTACTCACCTACCTTCAAAGTCTAAACAATGCAGGTCAGGCGGGACTTTCAAAATTTATATTTGGACAGGCCGCCACCATATTAGCCCGCGATGTGTACATTACATCGGCGGCAGCGCTCATCATTATCGTTTTAACAGCCTTATTTTGGAAAGAGCTAAAGCTCATTTCCTTTGACGTAGAATATGCTAAAACATTGCAAATTCCCGTCACATTTACACTCATTTTATATCGTTCACTATTGATCATGACCATCATTATCGGCATTCAATCGGTAGGGGCTATCTTGATTAGCTCCCTCCTCATTGCACCCGCCGTTGGGGCAAGACAGTGGACGAATAAACTGGGCACCATGTGTATATTAGCAGGATTTTTCGGCATGATATCCGCCATCGGCGGTACTATCTGGAGTACATCAGTTCCAAAATTACCGACAGGCCCAGCTATCATCGTTATTTTATCGATTCTTGTATTATTGAGCCTCATCTTTGCTCCTAACAGAGGTATGCTCTGGCAGTTCCGTAAAAATAGACAGTCAAAGCACGCATTATTATTAGAAACCACAAGGGCTCCCAAATCCAAGGCACAGCAAAGTATTTGCGTAGCAGAGGACGCACAACCTCGCATAGGAGGTGCCCCATGACAGTTCATACAGAGATATTGCTCATTGCCATTGCGGTATCCATCGCATGTGCCATCCCTGGGGTCTTCCTCGTATTGCGTCGCATGTCCATGATGGCCGATGCCATTACGCACACCGTATTCCTCGGCATCGTGCTCGCTTTCTTTATGACGGAAGATTTAAACTCTCCATTTCTACTCGTCGGGGCTACCTTGGTTGGTGTAGGCACCGTATGGCTTACAGAAATGATACACAATACGGGGCTTGTCAACGAAGATGCGTCTATCGGCATCATCTTCCCGCTTCTATTCTCTGTAGCCATCATTCTGGTCAGCCTATACAGCGGTAACGCTCATCTCGATGTAGATACCGCATTACTTGGCGAGATAGCCTTTGCCCCCTTTGATCGATGGATTGTGAACGGCATCGACTTGGGGCCTGTATCGCTATGGATTTCTCTAGGCGTGGCGCTCATCAATTTAATTTTAGTCATGCTATTCTACAAGGAATTGCAATTATCTACTTTTGATCCGCTACTAGCAGGGCTCTTCGGCTTTATGCCTGCCCTCATCCACTACGTGCTGATGACCATGGTATCCCTCACCGTTGTAGCCTCATTCCAAGCGGTAGGTGCCATTCTCGTCATCGGCCTCATGATTGGGCCTGCGGTCATCGCTTATTTATGGACGGACTCTGTGAAAGCCATGCTTACTAGCAGTATCATCATCGGTATTATCTGTGCTGTCGTCGGTACGGAAGTATCTTTCACCATGGACGTATCCATCGCGGGTTCTATTGCAACCACCATCGGTATTGCACTAATTATCGCTGTTATCGCAACACCGAAGACAGGCTATATCGCCACATACCGTCGTCAACGTCATTTACGTCGCCACTATCGGGAAACGATGATGCTATGCCATATTTATACACATATGGATACACCTATCGCGCACGTTGAAAACGGCATTGGTACCATTCATGAGCATTTGAACTGGAGGCCTGATTATACTCATCAAGCTGCTTCACAGCTAAAGAAACAAGGTCTATTATATGTGACAAATGGACACTACGTGCTTACTGATAAGGGTATAGCACAGGTTAAAGAGATTATTTAAATACAATACCAATACTTTTCCCAACAAAAAGAAGCTGAAATCAATGCTGCTCTGCAAAGATTTCAGCCTCTTTTATTTTTAACTAATAGTCTTACATCCTATTAATAACTGGATTCACGTCAATGACTATCTATAACAGATAGTACCAACACTATAATAAGCTCAACGCAATCACAAAGAATCCTATTAATTAATAATAGCTTCTAATGGAATAACATGAGGTAGCCCATTGTCATCCATATAAATTTTCGTTTTAACACGATATACATCTTCCATCATGGCTTCTGTAAAGATGTCTTTCGGCGCGCCTTGAGCGTATACTGTACCCTCTTTAAGCACGATGATTTCATCTGCGAACATAGCCGCCAAATCAAGATGATGCAATGTTACGAGCGTTGTAAAATCATTTTCTTGAGTCAGATTTTTTAGCAATGTTAACAAGTCAAATTGCTTGTGTAAATCTAAAGCACTTGTCGGTTCATCAAGAATTAGGATTTTAGGTTCTTTTACAAGGGCTTGCGCCATGAACACAAGTTGGCGTTGACCACCGCTGAGCTCCATGATGCTGCGCGATGCAAAGCCCTGTAAGTTCAACCGTTCCAATACCTCTTGTGTGGCTGCAATATCCTCATCACTTACACGGAATGACATGGATCCCATGCGCCCTAGCATAACGACTTCAAAAACAGATAGATTGACTTTACAGTCATTATCTTGAGACAAATAGCTGACTGTACTGCTAAAATCCTTTGTAGAATATTGAGATACAGGTTTACCATTAACGGAAATCTCGCCCTTGCCTTTCAAGATACCCATAATTGTTTTTAAAAGTGTAGATTTACCAGCACCGTTAGTACCAATGAGCGCAGTCAATTTACCTGTTTTGGCAGCAAAATCAACGCCCTTTAAGATTTGTCTGTCTTCCGTAGCGGAATAACCAAAGGTTAGATTATGAACTTCAATCATTTGAAATAGCTCCTTTTCCTAGTTAATACCAACGAGAAGAAGAAAGGTACACCGATGATTGCCGTCACAATACCGATTGGGAACATCGCCCCAGGAACGAGCATCTTACTCGCAATAGATGCGAGAGACAAAATCGCCATGCCACACACTGCAGATAACGGCAAGAAATACCGTTGATCCTCACCCACAAGCATACGTGCAATATGTGGTCCTACAATACCGATAAAACCAATGGTTCCAACGAAAGAAACAGCAACGGCTGTAATGATGGAGATGAAAGCAAACACTTTTACTCGTAAGCTTTCAACATTAACACCAAGACCAGAAGCCTTTTCATCGCCTAATTTTAATGCTGTTAAACGCCAAGATTCACGCATCATAAGCGGAAGCATGATTGCTAGCACGATAAGAACAATAGAGATGTTCACCCAATTTGCCTTAGCTAAACTCCCCATAGTCCAGAACACGATGTTTTGAAGGGCCTCAGGAGATGCCATATATTGCATCAAGGATTGAAGCGCTTGGAACAAGAACATCATGCCGATACCAGCGAGAATCATCGTTTCAGAGGAAAAATTCTTAATCTTATTGATGGAATAGATAAAGAAACTCGTCAAACTAGCAAATACAAAGGCGCCAAATGGAACCATAAAGACACCTAAAAACTCTAATGCACTAGCGCCTACAACAACCATAAGAGATGCACCGAAGCCAGCCCCTGCAGATATACCAAGGGTATACGGACTGGATAGCGGGTTATCTAGAATGGTCTGCATGCCAGCACCAGCAATACCCAAAGAAGCGCCCACGAGCAACGCCATAATGGCCGTCGGTAAGCGAATCGACCATATGATAACATAAGCATTTTTGGAAACCTCTGCTGGGTCTGTTAAGGCGAGCCACACATCACTCAAGGTGAGTGATGCAGGGCCCACAATAATATCGGTAACAAAACTTACCGTACAAATGATCAGACCGATGATAATAAACAACAGCTTTTTATAACTTTGCTTCTTATAATCGTACTGATTGTTAACTTCAGTCACTATGCAAAACCCCTTTTTAATTCATATGCATAAACCAAACGCCACCGTAAGAGAACGGAAGGAATTTTTCATAGAATTCCTTAAGTGTGCCTTCTGGATCTACATCTGCAAACTCTTCAGGATAGAATGTTTTAGCTAAATATTCGAATACCGCCACATCATATACTTCACGAGGTAAACCATGATGAGTAGAGTACACTTTTTTGTCTTGTACTGCTTTCAATTCAGGCCAGCCTTGACGTTCTGTGGTGAAAGCTTTCAACAACTCTTGAGATTTGGCTTCGTTTGTATCGAAACCTAAACGCATGGAAGTTGGTTTCTTAGGCCAGTACGAGCCAATAATCATGATGATATCTGGGTTTTTATCCAAAATAAACTCTGGGTTAACTGGACCGGCCTTTTGAACTACATCTTTTGTAATAAGGTCGCCACCAACTTGAGTTGCTAATGCGCCCCATGCTACGTTTGCACTATACGCAAAACCTAAACCTTCTGGACCTTCGTTGCCTGTTTCAATATAAACAGTTGGTTTTGGTTTATTTATTTTGCTAATGCGATCCATAACTCTATTTAAGCGATCAGTGTAGAACTTACTGATTTCTGCAGCACGTTCTTCTTTACCCAAAGCTTTACCGATAGCTTCGATAGATTTTTGATGATTTTCAAGCTTTTCAGCATGGTAATCGATATAAATAGTAGGAATACCAGCTGCATCGATTTTAGGTTTGTAATCAGCTTCGTATTGGTCTTTAAAGAACAATGGCATGAAGATAACATCTGGATTCAAGGAAATAACCTTTTCAACGTCAAATGTTTTGTCATTTACGTTCCCGATGAGAGGAATTTTTTCCAATTCTGGAACATCCGCTTTATAGCGATCCCACATATCGGTACGCAATTTACTCAAATATGGGTCCATACCAACAATAGTCTTAGCTACATCTTTGCCTTGTAATGCAGCCATAGTCAAGAACGCACCACCGGAAGCACTCAATTGTACTACTACGCGTTCAGCCGGTTTTTTCAATGTCACCTTTTGACCTGTTACGTCTGTAATCTCAATTTGTTTACCAGATTGAGCAGCATCCTTTTTCATATCTGCTGGACCACCACAAGCAGTCATAATCATGCTCACAATCAGTAGGAGCACGGTGGCAAGATACGCCATACATTTCTTTTTCTTAACCATAAAAGCACCTCATATCTAAAACACAATAATTTCAAATGATAACATCAGAAAATAACTTTCAAAACCTTGGTCAATCAACCCCTATCAACACAACATAAAAGCTTAGTTCATATGCATAAACCAGATACCACTATAAGAGTATGGCAAGAATTTGTCATAGAACTCTTTAAGTGTAGCTTCTGGATCAACATCCTTAAACTCTTCAGGATAGAATGTTTTTGCTAAATATTCGAATACAGCCGCATCAAATACTTCGCGTGGAAGACCATGATGCGCGGAATAAACTTGTTTATTTTCAACGGCTTTCAAATCACTCCAACCTTGACGCTCTGTAGTGAAAGCTTTCAACAACTCTTGAGATGATGCTTCGGTTGCTTCAAAACCTAAACGCATAGAAGTTGGTTTCTTAGGCCAGTAAGAACCCATGATCATGATGATATCTGGATTTTTTTCAAGTATAAACTCTGGATTAATAGGAGACGTTTTCTTAATAACATCCTTTGTGATGACATCAGCACCAGCCATAGTAGCTAACGCCCCCCAAGAGTAATTACTACTAAAAGAATTACCAAATTCTTCCGGGCCATTCATACCAACTTCAAGGTAAACAGTTGGTTTTGGCTTATTAATTTTACTAACACGGTCGAGAACTCTTGTCACACGATCTGTATAGAACTTGCTAATTTCTGCAGCTCGTTCTTCTTTACCCAAAGCCTTACCGATGGCTTCGATGGATTTTTGATGACTTTCAAGTTTTTCAGCATGGTAATCTATATAAATAGTTTGGATACCAGCAGCATCCATTTTTGGCTTTGCATCAGACTCGTACTGATCTTTCAAATCTACAGGAATAAAAATAACATCTGGATTTAATGCCACAACTTGCTCAGCATTAAATGTTTTATCACCGACTGTACCCACTACTGGAATCTTAGCTAGCTCAGGCATTTCAGCAGTAAAGTGCTTCCACATATCCGCCCTGTAATCCTGTAAGGATGTATCCATGCCAGCAATGACCTTCGGCGTATCCTTGCCCATAAGTGCGGAAATCGTAAAGAATGGACCACCAGCACCACTCCATTGTAAGACAACTCTCTCTGCTGGCTTTTTAAGCGTTACCGTACGTCCTGTTACATCAGTAATCTCAATAGGCTTGCTATTTTGCGCCGTATCTTTCTTTGTCTCACTAGGACCTCCACATGCAGCGATGAGCATACTAACAATTAAGAGGAAAACCGTGGCTAAATACACCATAAACTTCTTTTGTTTGAACATAAGTACCTCTCTTCTCTCAACTAAAACTATCACTATAAGTTCACATAAAAAGCCCGTTTCCCCACGAAGAGGAAACGGGCTGTCATCTCAGTTAGACTAACTACCACGCCTAATAAGCTAGCATATAGTATGAGCTTTCAACTATGCATAGCTAGTATAAATTCATCTATATCAATCCCCATCCCTGTCTCTCGCAGGTCAATTGGCAATTGTTAATTAGGCAGTTCTCCTGGCTCCAGTTTAACGTTACTTTGCGCCTTCCCAAAAACTTCAGTGACCGAGAGCATTTCACCCTCTATGCAAAGTACCTCGCTGTTACAGTGGCGTGACCGCTTTGGCTTGTACCAAATTCTCTATTAAGTCAATAGACACCTAACCCAATCATATGTGATTTTCCTCATCGTAGCATGAGGAATATACAGTGTCAATAAACGTATAGGGGTAGTGCTATAGTCTAATCCGCATTTGATACCATTTAGCACCGCCATGATCAGACTCTGATTCACCTTCATTTACAAAGCCAAACTTGGCATAATAGGGAATCTTTTCCTCCTTACAAGTTAAAATAACGCCCTTTCGCTTTTCTTCTCTAGCCAGTTCTATGAAAGCCTCAATCAGTCTGCCTCCTACGCCACGGTTCCGATACTCAGGCATTGTATTCAGACCAAATATCATCTGCCAAGCTCCGTTTGGATTATGTAAGGAAGCATCTGCGAACATCTCATCAGTTAAGATTTCATCATCAGACACAAAACCATCGATAAAACCAATAGGTGTGTCTCCATCAAAGGCAATCAAAAAATGACCCGAGTAATACTTTAACCGTTCCTTAAAAGCCTCACGAGATGCAGCCTCTGCAGGAGGAAAACAAGTTGCTTCGATATGTGCAACTACATCTAAATCTGCGGTTGTCGCTTTTCGTATTAACATATTAATATCCTTCTTTATGTACTTATATATTTATTTTTTCGTATACTTAGGTACATTGCGATACTGCATTGGTAAAGAATTCTCTTTTACTTTAAAGCCGTGTTTCTCGTAAAAGGTCGCATTCTTGCTGTCGCCAATCATAACATTGATATACAAATACGACTTGTAAGCATCTTTCACCATTTCTAGCAAATGTCCTGCAATGCCTTGACCTTGATAATCAGGATGAACCAGTACATAATTTATGAAACATACTAGCTCGCTATCGTCCATGACTCGGATAAGACCAACTAAACGATCACCATCCCAAGCGCTAATTACACGAGAAGAATTCATCAAAGCCTTGTATAAACGGTCAGGATACTTGCCTACCACCCAACGGACAGATAGAAATAAATCTGCTACTTGTTGGGGTGTAAAATTCTTTTCTTCCGTATACGTAATCGCCATAAAAGCTCCTCCAACGAATCCCGAGATATTCACTATCAAATAGATGGCCACTACCATTTAGATAAACTATGAAACTAAATAATCTCTATTGAACTAAATGGTCTCTATTAAACGAGCTCCCTACTCATATAGATAACATCATCCATAGGATTATGATAGTACGGCTCACATTCAGTAAAACCATGCTTCTTATACAGATGAATAGCTGCCTTCAATGGTTCTATTGTATCTAGCACCATTTCCGTATATCCAGAAGCCTTAGCATGATCCATAATACTTTCAATAAGACGATCACCTAAAGCATGTCCACGGCCCTCAGGACGCACATAGAGGCGTTTCATTTCACAGCGCGTATCACTATGTTGATAATAGGCCACCATGCCTAGCACCACTTCTTTTTTATCAATGGCTACCAATAATTCACCATTGGGCGCCGTATATTTCTCAGCAATATCCGCCAGTTCTTTATCTAAATTTTGAAAGGATAAATCGCGGCCAAGCCATTGTGTATACTCTGTAATTAACTCTTTCACTTGATCTAAATACGGTTTTCCATCAACAATCTTAATCATATAAACTCCATCAGTAGTAATTACTTTAACTTTCTCATCTCACGGATAAACGCCTCTGCCTCTTGCAAGTTCTTAGGAAATTCAAAATAAATGCAGCTTTCATGACCACAATAAGGATTTCGGAAGTCATAGCCGCTCAACAACAAATACTCGATAATCTTCCATTCTTTGTCATTAGATTTCTTAGGAGCCTTGAACTTCTCGTTCACAAAGTACATTTTACCTTTACAAGTAGGGCAGGTTTTATTTTTGTTAAATAACTCGTAGTTTGTGCCCTCCGACAAGGAGATCCGGCAATTTACACATACATTTTTATAGCCCATAACTATTTACTCCCATATGATTTATGCTGAAAGATAGCTTTTACAATCCCTTCACCAACAATATTGCCACCTTCCATGATAAGAAACTCTGCACCTGCCTGTATAGCAGAATAATCTACGGTCTCATATACAGGTAAAGCATTCGCTTGAATCGGTTTATCAAAGATGACATCTTCACCATCAATAAAGTTAATACCAAGATACTCCTCAGTGCCTTTTATAACGATATGAGGATAGTACATTCCATAATTTAAATCCGGTGGACTCGTTCTCTTCTTGCTGAAGAACGTAACTGTACAGCTAATAGTAAAATCTAAATTGCACATCTCAGGCCTCATTCAATTACATATACCATATCACCTTTAAAGTATATGTTCATTATGCAGTGAACTGGATTCCCTTCGGTCCATAACCAACCTTGGAATACAGCATGTCCCCAATTATAGGTCTCTGTAATGACCTCAAATTCACTTCCACTATAATCCTGTTGATATTGAGGTAACTCAATTCTTTTACCTGTGAAAGTATCTAGTATTGTATTATTAAACACAAGAATTTCAAAGAAATCTATATCGCACGTCTCAAATACAACCTGAGCCTTATGAGTTTGCTCAACACCATTCTCATAAGAGAAAATATACTCAAAAGTAAGGATCAAATTATCATCTGCGTATTCTATTTTCTGTACCCTTGCATCGTGAAGAGAATATTGGGAATGGTTGCCAAAAGATTTTGTCGTTTTCATAGTTCCTCGTTTTTACAAACTAACATCCAAAATATAAAATCGATTAACTTAAAATCAGTATACCAATTTTTATAAAAAATACAAAAACCTCCCATCAAAAGATGGAGGCTTATTCAACTTAATAATAGTTGAAGTTATTTGTTATTATTTCCACTCAATTGTCGTAAAAAGAATTAATTAAAGTTTTGTATAATCGATTAGAATATTTGTCCACACTCAAACGAATAGGTAGAAATAACCACACTACCTACTATGGCGTAAAAGTTCCTCTTAAATATAAATAATTATCATATAAATACATATTAATTAAAATTCCAAGGATTTTTCAAAGTACTCCTCTTATCAAAGGTTAAAGTACAAAGCGTAGGATTAATCTTATCTAAATATGCAACAAAAACTATTTTACCAATCATTTTATCTTTGATAGCCATTGCTCTTTCAGTATCTTTATCCATATAGTCACTTAATAACTTAGGCAGAATAAAACGAATACTCAGATCAGTAATCTCATAACCTTTATCATTTACTGGTACTATAATCCATTCATCACTATTTTCAGGATTAAAATATATTGAGACCTTCTGGTGAGGATTACTTTTCAATAGCTCATTAAACTTTGAATTTGCAAGCAATGGAATCATATTTACACTCTCTATTGTAGCTAAATAAATATATTGATTTTTAATGCCTTCCTTTAAAGTTAATATTAAATCTACTAACTTAGTACCAATAACTCTCACAAACTCTTTATAATTCCGACCATAAATTTCTTCTTCATAAATTAAATACAAAAAAATTGCTTTAAAAGTTTTGAATGACTCGGCTGATATTTCATTACGATCTAACATTAACTCATCAACAATAGCCCCTAAAGAATCTTCTATATATTTATATTCAACACCTGACAGATCAATTAAATTTATCTTATGCGCAATTGCAAAACGCTGAGCTGGTTCAGAAAATCCAGAAGTTGAAAAAATAGCATAATGATATTGATACCGCTTAATCGCCAATTGTTCCGCACTCAAATGTACTGTAGAATAATTAGCATTAACATCATCCAAGATACCAAGGCCCATCCTAACTCTCTCAATACCAACCTTATTCTTTTTTTTATAACACTTTGCTTCTACAAACAAACGCAACGGAAAAACAAAAGGAGGCGTTATCTTAAATGTCCCCAATGTATCAAACTGATGATATCCCCCTCTACCTCGAATATTTAAATTATTATTTTTACGTCTTATCTCTTGTTCATTATCTGGTACACTTGGTTCATAAGGGATATTCCGCTCAGTAATTACATCATAACCATTTACCTCAATTAATTTTGATAATACTACCTCTAAAAGATACCCTTTCATCTGCGCTTTAGTCATATATTTCTCCCAATTATATAAATATCTTTATGATTCATCTAATATAAACTATCTAAATAGATAAACAATAGCGCTATATAATTACCGTAAAATAATAATCATTAAGATAGATTGTTATCAACAAAATTGTTATCTGTATCAATAAAGTCGTCATTAACTTTAACGATTTTCTTTACAACTTCACTTATTAAGTCTGCAAAAAAATTAATAACAGGCGCATCATAATTGCTCTCATTCTCTACTATTACATTAAACGTATCACCAGAAGAATAGCCGAAAAGCCTATACAGATCTCCCGCTTGTATTTTTCTTGCACCTTTTTTTATTTCAATCTCTACTTTATCATTCACACTAATTTCTATATTTTTATTTTCTGTCATTTTAAGTTTTATAATCTTATCCATATACACGCAACCTCTTTTCAATAGCACTTTTCCCACCATCCATATTATCAGCAATGAGTTTTAACATATTAACTTCATCATTCTCAAATTCCAAACAACCATCAGCTATATGCATGCCACTCTTATCTTTTCCTATAAATATAACTTGATCAACATCTTGATTTACAACTAATAAAGGATTATGTGTGACAATTATAATTTGCTTTTTATTTCTAATAGAATTAAAGTATTTAATAAGCTTATTACTTATATTATTATTAGAAATATGATCTTCAGGTTGATCAATAAGAAAAATAGTTTTATCAGTTTCATATTCAGTAATATACTTAAAATATGCCAAAGACTGTTCTCCCAAGGTACTTCCAAGTTGTCTTTCTTCGTTAGATATATCAATAATATAATTTTTACATTCACACATTTGTTTAATAAATTTATCTAAATTTGTATTATAAACACTATCCACTTTATCATACTCTGTACAATTCCTTATTGCATCTACAAGTATTTCTTCTCTATCTATCTCTTGAAGCTTTTCAATATTTGCATAGTTTTGATTAAACATAACCTTTAAAAATTCGTTATGTATCTCCTTATCATGATATTTCGCTTCTGAATTAAAATCAAATCCACAACTAGCATTATTGCTAAATCCTTTTACTTTTTGCGGTTTCTCTGGAAAAAGTAATTCTTTAGAATTGCTTAGTATTGCACCAGCTATAGTCTTAATAAATTCTAACCGTTTTTTTGAAAAATCTCGCTGATCTTTTTCTTTTGTAGTTGCATAATCACTAATTTTTATATTGTAATGAGATATTTCAGAAGAAATAATATTTTTCAATTTTTGCTCAACATCGATTTTATTATATTTTTGCGTTATCTTATTATATATAGGTTCTAATAATTCTATAACTTTATTGAACGAATTTTTATATTCTTCAAAATAATCATCCTTTTGTAAAGTTTTAAGTTTATATATTATATCCATTAAATTTTTTTTGGGGCTTTCATGAATATTATCTACATTTGCAAAATCATCTGTACATTCTATTTGTAAAAAATAGGTTGACTCACTACTTAGCTCACTATACTCTATCTCCTTTTTCTCCAAAATTTTAATCGCATCACTTTTAGCTATATTTTCTTTTATATATTTTAATATCTCATTAGCATAAGTTATATACATTTCAACAAATTTAGAATGATCAATTTCTTTAAAATTATCTTCTGGGAATAATTTACACTCATCAAATTTCTTTATTATCTCACCTTGTTCGATAAATAACTTTCGAGATGAATCTTTATTTTCGCAAGATAAATTATTGATTTCAATTATTTTTTTAGCATAAGAACGAGACAAAACATGATTATGTAAAAGGCTAAGAAGTGTAGACTTTCCCGATCCATTTTCGCCAATTATTGCATTAATGCCATTAACTAATTGAATACTTCTGTCACCAAAAGTAAATTTATCTATATAATTAACATTCCTATTCTCCTGCTGATTTATTCTTGTCTCAGGAGATGTAACGGCCATTAATAGACCTTTAAATGTTGGTAAAATTTTAGCCCTAGAATGTGAAAATTGACCATTACCATTTATCCGATCATGCTTCGGATATACTTCCCATTCATGACAGTCACTCCCCATAACTAATCCAATATTATCAGGAATTTCTCTAAGATTATCTTTCAAAATCCCCTCTACATTAGGACGTTGAAATTCTAATGCATTTATATATCCGGTTTTTATTAATTCTTTAGGTTCTCTAGAGGATTCACTCAACGAATTATGATTACCATCATATTGATTCAAGCTATGCCTTTGACAAGCAATCAGTATTACATCAAGACCAATTTTTTTTAAAATTGACTCATATTCATCTTTTGTATAATATTCCACCTGTTCTTTTAATAATTTCTCTTCAATACTCTTCTGTATTTTAAGATAATTTTTAGGATTATTTTGAGCATCAAAAATGGTAATGATATGGCATTTACCCATATCACTATCTAATTGAACATCAAACTCTACCCCTGCTAATAATCCTTTTACATTATATTTTCCACTTCCGATTTCATTATCTAAAGCAATATACAAATCACTATAAAATCTATTATGATCTGTAACGGAAAATAAACCGACTTCATTTTCATCTAATTTCTTTAATAAGATATCTATATTATCTATAGTAGAGGCAGCAACAATTCCCGGCACTTCTTTATATTCACTAGCAATGGAGTGTATATGTAAATCAAACTTCATATACACCACCTCCTAACCATCTAATTCAAATTTATCCTAAAAACTATTTTTCATAATTAACAATATAAAATATATCTTTTTTTAGATATATTTTCATAAAACAAAATACTTGGTTCACCTTAACTTCAGTCCCTATAAATATATTTCCGATAGGATTAAATTCAATTTCATCATAATCCATTTAATATTTTCCCAAAATATTTTCAATACCATATATTTATCATTAGACTAAATATATTTAATTTAACTTAGCTTACATATACTACATTAACAAACCTTATTTATATAATCGGTTATAACTTTAATCATTTGCAATGTAAATTCAGCCTCTCTTCTATTAATAATTACATCATTTGGATGTGCTAGCGAATGCCTATTCCTTATGTCATTTATAGAAGAAATTACACCCGATCCACTTCTAATTATTGTTTTTACTAATTCTGCAACTTCAGTTGGCGTAATATTATCTTCAAGTATTCCATGAAGTTTACTATATAATTGACTAAGTGACTCTGACTGTACATAATCAACACAAAAATCATCTAATTTACTTCGTAAAAAACCATGAAATGCTGTATGAATTCTATCAAAGGCAGAATCATATTGACCATTATTCATAAAAGTTTCCGCATCAGATATTGCACATTTAATGACATCTGTATTTGCAATATCACTAAAATCAATAACTTCATTTTCTTCTGGTAAATAACCTATTTCTAAATCAGTTAACTTTTGGTCCTTTTCTGAATATATTTTTCTAGCTGCATCTAAAATTTCTTCTCTCATATCGTCCAAAATACTCTCTTTATCCATGGGGCAACGTATATGTAAAATTGTTTTATATGTATTCCAGGCAACCTGTGAAAAAATATCTGTGCGTTCAAGGCTGACTTCACACTTAGGTAATAAATCTACTACATCTTTCAATGAAGTCCTAAATGAATTCCTGCATTTATAACTTTGCTTTTCTAAAACTTTAAGCAACATTGTTTTAAACTTTTTATCAGTCATATTTCCCTCCAATGAAAAAATCTTAAAACTATTAACCTACCTTATATAAGTTCTAAAAAGCCTCCCACCAAATTGATGAGAGGCTTTTATGCACACTTTAAATCCAAAACTCTCCCCTTCAAACCTATTCTTTTACCTTTCAGTTGAATTCAGAATTACTCAAAAAGTACAGTTAATGAATTTAAAATCAATATTTACTTATTATTCCCACTCAATTGTTGCAGGTGGTTTAGATGTAATATCGTACACGATACGGTTGATGTGTTGTACTTCGT
>ERZ772979.1050-NODE-1050-length-17048-cov-15.801742_pt1 | contig 17048 bp, 8 predicted proteins | sample MGYA00511130_ERZ772979 | MGnify/ENA primary metagenome ERZ772979 (study PRJEB29015, sample SAMEA2738103) | human oral metagenome | biome: human oral; feature: human-associated habitat; material: saliva | place: China | collected 2186 ... | reverse complement strand
AATGCGCCCGGCCAGGCTTTCGCTGACATTTTGCATCAACTCAAAAGCCTGAGAACCGGACAGCAGGTACAGGCCGTTCTGCTTGCGCCGGTCTATATCCATTTTCAGCAGGGGGAACAGCTCGGGGGCATATTGGACTTCGTCCACAATCAGCGGCGGCGTGTGGTTCAATAAAAACAGTTGCGGCTCGTTTTTGGCTTGGTCGAGCAGCAAGGGATCGTCTAAGGTAAGGTATCCGTATTCGGGCGCAATGTGCTGAAGCAGCGTGGATTTGCCGACCTGCCGCGCACCGGTCAGCAATACGGCGGGAAATTGGGCGGACAGCTTTTGCAGGACGGATTGCAGGTGACGTGGGTAATACATAACAAAATCCAGTTTAATTTAAGACTGTATCTTAGGTCAAACTGGATTTTTGTGCAATACGTCTTATTTGTGCGTAGCGATGATGCCGTAGGCCCCACCGCAAAACTACCGGCATATACACTCCTCGTTATACAGAAGGACATAGCCCTCGGGTGTGATGCGCCGCTCGTTTTGGCTGTTGGGCAGGTCATCGATAATAGAGACCGGGCTGCATGAAACGGTAGATTCTCCAGCGGTACAAAAGGTGGGTGAAGAGTGAACAGCATTGAGCGATCAGCAAGAATAACAGGAAGTAGCTGCTGATGGTGACGCTTACCGATACGCTAACCCGATTAACAAAGAACCGCTCGTTCCAGTTAGGCAAGCTGACCGACAAAGGCTTGTCCGAACCACTGCTGAAACCAGAACATGCTCTTTCGCAGCTACAGAGCGTTTTTGACGCGGTTCAGATGGCGCTAAGGGGTGAGCTTATGGAGTACGACACACAAGCCTCCCTGCTTCAAGCACACGCAACAGAACAGCAACGGATACTGCGTTCAAACCCGATGGAGAAATCAGCTTCGCCCTCGCTCGGTTGAGACCGAACTCGGAGTATGCCGACGGGCTTCTCACCGAATCCCGTCTCACCAACCCGACGACCATCGGGTCAAACCCGATGGAGAAATCAGCTTCGCCCTCGCTCGGTTGAGACCGAGCTCAGATCATACCGACGGGCTTCTTATCGAATCCCGTCTCGACAACCCGAAAGCCATCGTGTTAAACCCGATGGAAGAAAACCAGCTTCGCCCTCGCTCGGTTGAGACCGAGCTCAGATTATGCCGACGGGCTTCATATTGAATCCCGTCTCGACAACCCGACAACCATCGGGTCAAACCCGATGGAAGAAAACCAATCCAAAATTCCAAAATCACCGATGTATATATACTATATATGATATATATATATATTCTTATAATAGGTATTATATATATTATATATAAATATAAGTATGCGCTTTAAACAAAAAAAGCAATCTCTAGGACATATCATAGCTCTACTTTTCCCAGACCTATAATTTCAAAAAATTTAGGAGGCAAAACAATAAAAGTTTTGCCTCCCGAGAAAATTTTTTCCGAAATCTTCATATAGTGCTCATATTTTTTCAGAGTCTCTTCCTCCAAACGGCCGAGCAACAGTGAGCACATAACCAGCCACCAGCCGCGCCTGCCCTTCCAGCTGCGTATCAATCGCCATATCCTCGCGCACCATCAGTAGGTGCATGACAAAATCGTAGTGCCATTCGCTGTTGTGGTGGATGCCGTATTCCAGACTGCCTGAAACGGTTTACCCGTCTTCGGTCAGCACAAGGTTAAATTCAGCTGTGGCGTTTTCCAGCGGGTAGATGGCGAGGTTTTGATTTTTTCGGACATAAGAAAAGCCTTTAAACGTTGATTAACCCTAAGATAAAGAGTAGGTTTAATTGTCGTTTAAAGGCTAGGGGGGAAAGAGGTTGAAGTGGTTCAGTAAACCATCTGTCTACAAAAGCGGTTTTTCAAGAACCATAAAGGAGTTCAAAAAAAACAATTCTGCACTGGATCGGGTGCAATGTAGGTCACCTACACACTGAACATAGGTCCCTTGGCTTGTCTTATGTGCATCAATTGCTTGTTCATAGTCATCTCCAGAAAGAGTAAAAGATACTTTTTTTGGTTTTCCTTGTACAGACGTATTAATAGTAACCTTACCGCTATTGCTGTCAGGCTCCTTTTTTAAAGCGACTATTTGGCCAATATAGCACCCACCTTTAAGCACAAAGTCACGACCAGTCAAATAGTTGTAAGCTTTCTGTACAGGCTCAATATCTTGAGCAGAAAAATAAACGCTCCTGTCGGATTTGGGGTATCTCGTATCTTCTCCAGCTAATTTTATCTCTACATCACGCTCTTTATTTGTCCCACTCATTTGAACAATTGCATGACAGATTCCTGCATCGGCACCATCTGCAGACGCACGGGCAAATTCTAAAATGTTGTCTTCCTCTTTATATTTCTCAACAGATGATTTTAAAGCACTCAAGGCTTTATAAATGGCATCATTAACCATCTTTCCGGTAGGTACAGGATCCAAATCTTGTTGTTCCGTATCGTGAATAGCCTCGGGGGTAATAATATTAATCGCGTAGCTGCCGATTTGTGTCTGCCCCAATAAAACGGATTCCATAAATCTGTTAATCCGCTGTTTTTTGCTAATGCCTTTTTTTGCACCGGTGAATATTTTCGAGGCAGCCGACTTAATCATGGATTCCGCACTTTGAAATAAGAGTGCACCATCATTAAGCGGAATCGTACCGTTCTCTACATCATCGCCAATCACCCTGATGCTGATTGTATCTTGATTGTGCAGCGAAGTTAAAATTTCTTCTTCGGTGCATTTTTCGGCGTTTGCCAAAACTTTGACAACCTGTGCCACTGCCGACTTATAGTCCGACAGGCTCTCATCGTGAGGGACTCTGAGTGTTACATCAGGAAAATCGGGATGCCTCCAAACAGTAATCGGCAAATCCAAAACCACATCCAGTTTCTGCCACTCTTGCCGTTCCAGATAACGGGTAAGCATTCGCAAAGTGATACTGTTAACGGTGTACATATACTTTTCCTTCTGCTGCCGAGTACATTATTTCATCGAGTACTTTAGGTGTTAACACCTGATTTTGGGGAATATTGATAGCAATAGTACTGGTATTACCGGCCGGAGGATTGTCCTTTAAAGATACCCAATAACACTTATTTCGCAGCATGATTGCGCTTGAGGTGAAACCGCACCAATCTTCACACTGCTCCGGAATGTCTAGTAAGAACAGATATCTATGCGTGCTATACCGATTTCCGATTAGCTGATTATAGTTTTTAACTTCCAAATCATAAGACAGCAACCCGTTTTTCAATGTCCGTAATGCTGCTGTGGCTTTCAATTGCACATGGATAATCGGATCCGTAAAAAGCGGCATAAACCCGTTGTCAGCATGGCATGAACCGCTGATTGAAATATCAACCCCATCATAGTCGGGAAAGATAGATGATACCCGCCAACCATTTACGGCAGCCAATGCATGGACAAATGCTATTTGGAATTGTTCCATGCGTATAGTATGCTGCATTTTGCTTCCCCGCATTTCCCGATCTCCCGAATATGTTAAATTATATCAATTTAAGTGAGAATTCTAGCTTAACCGATATCCTTTTTAAAACACCAAGATTCCCCGGCCGTCGATTTCCATAACAAAAGCTCTGCATTTGCAAGGCTTTTGTTGTAGCCTTTTTCTTACTCCAACACATTGCGAATCGCAAAGCCGGTAATATCAATCACCATCTCGTTGTCCACCGTGTAGCTCTCGCCTACTTCGGTTACGCAAAAGCCGAGGTAGCTGCTTGGCACCGGGTACGTTTGGCACCAGCGAGATTTTGGCGTCCTCGATGCTGCCCCAGTTGATGGCGGTGCCGTCGGTGGGCATCACAGCGGTGGCGGTGATGTCGTGTTGCCGGCGAGCCAACTCATACAAAGTGTGGAGGCCGACCGCGCCAACAAATGCAGGCTGGTTCTGCGGCCGGTTGGTCGTAATCAACCTCTGATAGGCCTGATACAAATCATCTGCCACCGCACGTTGCATCTGCAATTGCCCCAGCTGCACCAAGTGCCGCTTGCCCACATTGCCGTCAAAGCCGCAGTCAGCCATAAAGGAGCGGCCGTCGGCTAAACAGATGGCGTGGGTCGGCTCGGTGTCGCCCACCTTGTTCACCACGCGGTACACCTCTTCCAGCAGTCCCTCTCTGTCGGCCACCGCATCAACCATTCCAAATCGTTTGCCGACCGTCAGAACCATATCAGCGGCATTGAGAATTTTTGGAACCAAGCAAAACGCCACTCACACAAGTTTAACAGCATTCTGAAAGAGCGTTTTTAGCTGCATTTCGAATGAGTGTGAATGGCGCTTTAACAACCGTAAAATCAAGCCTCTTACCCTATTTTAAAGCAATTAATAAAACTAACTTATCCCGGTTATCTAGGACAGACCTATTTATTAGCAGATATTGAATACGATATAGGTATCCCAATCATAATCCGTCGCAATATTAGTATTTATCTGCTTGCATTTATTCAAATGACTAATCTGAAATAATGCATCTTGATCAAAAGGATAAAATCGGAGACTTGCTTCAGCATGTGGCAAGGTAATTCTGCCCCAGTAACCCATACCCTGATCATAAATAATATTAGTAAATTCTCCTGATTCATGCATTAGTTTTAATATCCTTGCATGCTGTAACTGACTCTTGATAATATTAACTGAAATCTTATTAGAGTAATCAGAAAACCATTGTTTAAATACTTCTTGTTGCATGTTACTATTTTGCCAGTCATGCCATAAATATTCACTATTTTGATAGGTTTGCCTAGTTGGTGATATATTTAACTCCAAGGTAGAAAATGGTTTTTTATTCAAGCAATATAATTCCTTAATAACACTATCCAATATCAATAATGTTAACGGACTTTTCAGATATCGATCAGTATAAACCACAGCCGTGATAGGATCTTTTTTAATTTGTAATGACAATGGATATTGCTTGTCTATCAGTGCCAGCATCCTTGCGCCAAAACTATCTAGTTTTCCATCTAATTCGTGATTCAAATTAATCAGTTTCCCACCTTTTTGCGAAAACCAATTTTCTGTATCAATTAGTGTGGTATTTACTTCTGACAAACACTCACTAGTAAACAATGCTTTGGTATGTCTGGAAAATATTTCTTCAGGCTGTATATGCAGCAGACTAGTGGTATGAATGCCGTCTGAAAGTTGAGCAGATAAGATTGTATCCTCTACATCGGCAGAAGCGATGGCAACCTGCCAGCCAGCCTGTATGAACGGATGGAACAGCTCTCGGATGTTGTTGTCATCTATCCAAGCAGCTTGGGTAAAACAGAATACCGGCTGTATCTGATACAGCATCTGCCATTTCATTACTTGTGCTTTAATTTCAGGGCTATCCCAATTATTGCCAGTTTGGTGGACAAAAATCAGGAGTCTACCTCCCTGCATTTCCAGAATACGTTTTTCCAGTTCAGCAATGGGTGTACGTGCACAATAACGACTGCCAGCAATGCGTGAAATGCTTGCAGGCAGTTTCAAATGTTGATTAAATTTCGCTTCTTCAATCCACTGCAAAGCTTGATGACGATCGAGCTCCTCACGCTCCACATTACTATCACCTCCCGCTAGACAGTGCTGGCATACGCTACCGCAATCGGCGGGACAACTCAGACGGTCTAAAGCACGGCTCAGGATACCGTTGATATCATCTACGGCAGACAAGACGAAACCAGCTCCTCCTGCAGCTTGGTCGTAAATCTGAATCAAGCAACGAACTGTACCTGTTTCCAAATCCTTATCTTCACGCACAGCATAGCCCATTTCAGTGGTTTCTATGCCCAAACAGGCGGCAATTTCATCGCGCACGGCTACGGCAATCGTGCGGGCGGCAGTCTTGTTTCCACTGTCTAGCCATGCTTTTGTTTGCGGGTTTTTCAGGGCAATCTCCAATACATCGGTCTGGATACGGTGGCTCAGGTGGATGTTGCGCTGCACATTGCTGTTTGGGCAGTCTTTGTTTTTGCTACCCATATCCAAACCACCACCCAAAGTCTTGTGGTAATCGCCTGAAAATACGGTTGGCAGTTCGTTGTCTTCGGTCATGGAATCCGCACGCCCGCATCTCATACAGACGGCAAAACCGTTTTCATGTTTACCGCCAGAACGGAACAGCACTTCGCCACCGCTGCCGTAGCGGATTTCGCCGCAATCGGGCTGCGGCAGGGCAGTGATTGTGCCGTTCAGTTGTACCCTGGGCGCGTGGGTGGGAACGAATGTTTGGCTGGAAACATCGTTGCCGCTGTCTTCGAAAAAATCGGTCAGAAAGCCTGCTGGAGTCAGCACAGTTTGTTGTTCGGTAAACGGAACAGCTTCGCCGCAGCAGTAACATCGGATGTCGTCATGGCTGTATTTGTAACGTGCCACACCTGATGCTCCACAGTTTTTACAGCGCCATGCGGTGTCGAAACGTTGGGCTTCGTTTTTGCCCTGTTCGTCTGATTTTACGCGCAGATTGATGCCTGCCGAACGATACACGCGCCCGTCTAATACAATTTCCGAACCGGGCGCGTATTCGCGCAGGGCAATATCCAAGCTGCGGCTGGGGTTTTCTTTACGGACGAACAGATTGTCTTCGCGATTCTGTCGTTCGCGGCGTAAGTCTTCCATTTTGCGGATTTTCATTTCCACTACGTCGGTAGGGAAACCGTAGCCAGGCAGAAAGGCATTTACCGCCAGATGGCCGAGCAAGTTTTCATTTTCATGCAGTTTTTTCTCGCGGTTTAGGGCTTTTTTGTATAAATCATTGTCGGTTTGATTAATTTTGTAGTTGATGCTGCGGAAATCAGCCTGCCAGTTTTCCGCCATCTCCGTCAGCCGTTGCACGGCGCGCTCTTTGATATGTGCCAAAGGCACGCCCGCCAACGCCGTGCCTGTCGTGAGTTTAGCAATGGCTTGATCGGCTGTGCATTGCGACGAGTTCATCCAGTCGCAAAACTGCTGCCAAACCTGTTTTGTCGGGTGGAAAAACCATGATGTATTCAATTTGGTACTGTCTTTGCCCGTGTCACTGCGTGTGGCGAGAAACTCTGCCAGCAGGAGTGAATGAGCATGACGGCTGACGATTTTTGCCGAGCTTAACGATACTTTCGGCGCGGCAATGGCCGTAGTGAATGCCCATTTCGGATTGGCAAATACGCGGCGGTTGTGCGGATCGTTTTTACACAATGTATAAGCCACCGCCGCTGCTTCGCTGCGCCGTCCTGCACGACCAGCACGCTGCAGGTAATTGGCAGGATGCGGCGGTACGTTATTCATTACTACCGCCGCCATACCGCCGATATCCACGCCCATTTCCATGGTGGTAGAACAGCTCAATACGTTGATTTTGCCGTCTTTAAACATTTTCTCGTATGTTACCAGTTGTGCGGATGCAAGCTGGGCAGAGTGTTCCGCTGTGCGGTAGTAGAAACCGCCTTCTATGATTTTGTCGCTCAAATTGCTCCACAAGCCTTTTTGGCGCAGGCGACTGACATCTTCGTCTTGTGCCAGCAGGCGGCGCATTTGGTTACGGCGTGTTTCAGCAGTAGCATCCTGTTTGAAGCGATAATAATCGGGCAATTCGATTTTGCTGCAAAATAGCTTTTCAGACGGCATTTCCTGCCAGTTGCGCGGTAGATAAGGTGACACACCGCGTAAAGTGGTGTCGATTAGGCGGTGGCTTTGCGGACACAGCCACATTTCTTTTTCAGGTAGCCTGAACGCCATTGCCGAAAGTGGCATTTTCCAAGCATCAGCATCGGGGCGCAGGATGTTGCTGTCTATAGTGAGCTGTTTCCATGCGGTTTTCAGCCACGAGTTGATTTTGTGTTTGGCTAAAGGGTTTCGAATATCCAACCCTGTAACCGCCTGCAAAATCTTGACGGCTCGAGGCTGCGGGTCTTTATCTCGAATTTGCGGCCAACCCCGTTTGCGCGAAGTCTGCTTTTCTCTGGTATCGGGCGGCAGCAGGGATTTTCCCGGAAAGCGTTTGCCCAACCATCGTTTTTTCTGCTCATCCAAATTGGTAAAGGAATTTTCACGGACGTGAAAATCCAAAAGCATTTTTAAAAATGCTTTCCAATCATCCAAATTCAGCGGTTTGCTTGGATTGTCGGCTTGATTCAAAACACGTGTTTCCGCCCAACCATCGGGTAACGTACTGATTTTGTCCAAATCGGGATAGTAAACCATTGCCAGGCCCAAGGTTTCCAAACTATTGGCATTGCGCGGGCGGCGGATAAATTCTCGAGCCAGCAGCAACTCTGCCAGTTTTTCTGCCCCATTGCCACTGGGATCGTTAAACATGACGGGATTGGTTTCACGATTGTAAGGCAGTAAATCTTGCGTTATTTCAGCTTTGTCGCGCAGTGTACGGTACATATCATCCCAAGTAAGATGAGTTTTTTTACCACTAGAACCTTTCCATGCAATTTGTTCTACCAAAGCAGGATTATCTTGCATCAGTGCAACTAACTCAGGCGGCATGGCTTCTGCTTTGCCTGTTTCCTGCACTAATACATCAAACACCATACCACGCAGTTTGGAATATTCCGCTTCCTGCTGCATTTTTACCGCCATTCGCGCTGTGCCTTGACGGCTGTCAGTAAAAGTAATCAATCTCCGTCCGCGCGCAGGCAGCGATTGCGGGTTGTTTTCGGCGTCACTACAAAATTCCAATACAGTCGGCACGGCGAGGGTAACGTAAAACGGTGCGCCCAAATACTTCTGATGATAAAACGGTATTTTTCGGCTTTCTTTGCCGCAGGCAGAACAGCAAGCATGCAGGGAGAAATCCAAAGCCAACTCAAAAGTTTCACCCTGCCGTACGCCGATTTCGGCAGTTGTTTTGTCGATTTTCTGTGCCGTATAGTTTTCAGACAGCGTATCGGCTGCAGCGGCAAGCACTTTGTTGCGAGATGTGAATTGCAAGCCATCTGAAATTGGGTTAGAGCCGTCCACGCCGCCAGTTCCGCTGTTTTCTTCATCATTGTCTACCGGCTCGGGATTGAGTGCGAACTCATCGGTGATGCGGGTGTCGTGCTGGTGCAAAATACCGTTGCTCTCCTGCGCCATTAGGTGCGGCGTACCGCAATCTTGGCACAATACCAGTTCGTACACAGGAGCGCCGCAATCACATTTGGCGCGGCGGTTGAGATAAACCTGTCCGAATGCCCAATCTTCCAGATACCCTTCTTTTATGCTGCAATGGCGGTCGGCACATGCCCACAAACCGTGCAGCATGGCTTGGAACAGATGTAGGCGCAGCTTCAAAAATGGTTCGGCATTTTCAGACGGTTTTGTCTGAGTCATGACATCCAGCCAAGCCAATACTTCGCGTTGCCGTTCATAAAGGCTACCTGAAAGCAGATATGCTTGCGTTGCCTGTACCAATTGGTTCAACGTATAGGGCTGAGCGCTTGCTGTCAGGCAGTTGCGCAAAGTGGTTGCGGTTGCACTGCGGCACAGTGCGGTAAAGCGTTCGGTTTCATTTGTAATGGATACGATGTCTGTCAGACTCTGTCTGCCATCGGCAACTCCAATCGGTAGAAAGTCTCTGTTGCCGGAAACCACCAGCACTTGCTCCCGGGGCACACCCGCCAAGTCAGCGAGGTAGCGGCGCAGTTCGTCTGCCGCTTTGTCGGAGGCGATGGTGGCGGATGTCGCAACAAAGCGGATATCTTCGGGTTGCTTGCCAAAAGCGTGCACCACACGGCGTAGCAGCAAAGCAATTTCCGCTGCCTGTGAGCCGATATAGCTGTGCGCTTCGTCCAAGACAATCCAACGCAGCGAACCCGCCTGACGCGATTTTTCCAATATCGGCGCGTCAGCTTGGCGCACCAGCATGTATTCCAGCATAGTGGCGTTGGTCAGCAGGATAGGTGGTGGTTCTTTACGCAGCAGTTCCCGCGACAGGACTTGGTTGGGCTGGTCTTTGTCTCGCGGCTCGGCACTTTCTTTGGTGTTGCCGTTGTAGAGGCAAAAGCGGATTTTGTTACCGAAGGGCTTCGTCCATGCGTCCAAGCGTTCCTTTTGCGAATTGATTAGGGCGTTGAGCGGATAAAGAAACAGAGCCTGAACGCCAACCAGCGCTGTGTTTTCCTGCGTTTGTCGGCGTATCAGGTCTTCTAATATCGGAATCATGAAGCATTCGGTTTTGCCAGAACCCGTACCGCTGGTAATGATGGCAGACTGGGGCGTATCGGCCAAAAGATGCCGCCATGCTTGCAATTGGTGGATGTAAGGGCGGGCAGTTTTGGGGAAATCATAATTGTCGGCTTTGGCCAACACATCGGTAAGTTTTGCAGAAAACAGGTTTTGCTCTGCCAAATCGGCAAAGGTGCAGTCCGCACTTTCCCAGCCGAAAGTCTGTTCGACGACGGGATCGGCAAGAAAGCAGTTTTCGTTACCCAATTCGTTGTTGATCAGTTGGCGCAGGTGGCCGCGCAATTTATCATCCGTAATGTCCAATACACCGATGGTGGCTTCCTTGATGCGGTTCAGGCTCTGCTCTATCAGGCCGGACAGGGTTTGCATGGGGTCGGTATTCATTGTTATTCACTCATCAAATGGCAGCTCAGGGTGGCGCAGACGTAATCGAACCATTCTGCGTCCAAAGCATAAATACGGTAAAAAGCATCGGCAAACTGCGCGGCTGTCATTTCAGACGGCCTGATGTCGTTAGGATGAGCCTTGCCGGTTTTAACACAGGCGGTAAAAACGGGTAGCCAGACGGCAGCACGGTCAAAATGAATTTTAGATAGGCGGCGTACTTGGTCGAAAAATGAGCCTTGTTGTTTGTCTAACCATTGTTGCAATCCGTCTGAAAGCGTTTCAGGAATCCGTAAGTTTTCATTTTGACGCAATGCATTGTAGTGGCGGTTGTAGCGCGAATCATGTTGCTTGTGAAAAATCTCCCAGATTGTTCCCTCTACCACCATCATTTCCATTTCAGAAAGAAAGCCTCTAAACACATAGCAGTGCAAAATCTCATCATGGCACAACACATTTTGAGGAATACAGTTTTTGGTTAAAGGAGCATCATCGGGATTCAAACCTGATGCTGCAATTTTGGCGCGGGAATACGGGCGGTAAGCATCTACGGCGGCAAACCAGTCTTGTATCGCTAACCATTCCCACACCACAGCCAGTTCGTTGCGTATCCGCTCGCAAAACACACCATCCAGCCCTAAACGCAAAACTGCCAAAGCCAAGGTTTTCGGCTGTTGTGCCAAGGCCTTCCATGTTTCAAATACTGACAGCGGCAGATGGGAAAAATGCTGTTTCAGGCTCTCAAAATACCGCCAACCTGCATGCTCGGGATTACCCGCCATTTCTGTAATGATACGGCTGATGGCTTCGGGATTGTGTATCGGATGGAAGGCGCGGGCAGCAGTATGCAGGGAATGATGTTCAGATGGCTCAGTAAATTCTTCGCCGCTGTTGTCAAAGATGACGGGGCGGAATTGGACGGGTGATTCGGACGCGGGGTAAATCAGCCACAACCCCGCATCATAAGACATCAGACTGTATCTGCCGCCAATAAATTCTGTACTTTCGGGCAGCCGTTGCGCGCCGTTTTCGGGCGCGTCCAACCGCATGATGCTCACTACTGCTTCGGGGCTGGCATATTCGTTTGCCACCTGTTTTTTGATAACGAAACTTTCGCGCAGCGCATCGGTTTCTTCCAATCCTCCAAAACGATGAAATTGGTTGTTCCACACAATCAGGCCGTTGTAGCGTGACAATACCAGCCGTATCAGCGGTTTGTCTGAACCCATACGGTGTACGGTAATTTCCACCTTGGCATCTTGGCTACTGCTACACGACAAAAGCTGCAAAAGCTGGGGCTTCCATTGGTCTAAGAAAAACTGCTGCACCGAACCACCTGCTGGCAGACGTTCGGTGATAGAGATAGGGCAGCTATATGTGTTATCCGATAACTTGAAAACCAGCTCCATGCTGGTCGATGAAGACGAATACACCATCAGCCACTTGCCTGACAGTTGATTGATATTCAGACGACAATCGTCGATTCTGCCATTTTCATCATAAAGATACGCACCATCAAACGGCAGCGGCAGCTTCAATCGTGCTGCTTGGGTGGAGTTGCTGCTAACGGCAAGAATAATGTGGGATGGATAATTACTGCCCTCAGCTTGGCAGGTAAATCGGGAATGGATTTGTGTGATATTGAGATGATCAGCAAAGGCAGCAACGGAAACATTCTCGGAGGTGTCAACATTTAAAATGGCGGGATGTTTGCCGCTTGCTGCTTGCCAAGTATGGGAAAAGTCTTCAGGCAGGACAGTGATTCTGCGCCGCAACAAACAGATTTTATCGCTGTAAAAGGCTACCTGAAATGTACCATAATAGTTCGGGCAGATATTTGATTGGGCTTTGCCGTTGATTTTGATGTGTGTTAGTGACAGGTCGGGTGGCATTTGCAGAGTAGGAAAACCGCGATACACGGGCAGGCCGTCCGTATTCTGATAACGGTAAAACAGCCGACCGCGCAAACTGGTTTGCCCCTTCGTATCCGCACATATAGCAACGATAATTTCACGTCCGTCTTCATGCCGCGCTGCCAGGCTGCCCGAACACTTGAACCACTGCTCTTGCAAACGGGTGACTTTTGCGTTTTCAGATAGTTTGAAACCAAAGGGCAAACGAATCAGGAAATTCTCATCTTTGCTGCGTGTGTATTCGTTGGTGGAAAACAGTTGCCAACATTGATCTTGGCCAAGGCAAAACACTAGTGGCGCATCTTCGTCAAACGCCGTGTCTTCGAACAGCTTGGTATAAATCAGCCGCCCACCCGAAAACACACGTATAGACAAAGGCAAACCAGGCTGCTTGCGGACAAAAATAATCTGTTTTTCCTGAGGAAGCTTGAACACCAGTCCGTTACCTGTATCGCTGAAAGAGGCAAACGCCGTCGCCCCCATTTGGGCAACTGGCGTTTCTCCCTCAAAAATCTGCCATTGCAAAACCGTTTTGCCCTGATAATCCTGAACAGGAAAACTAAATTTTTCAGGCAACCCAATTTTAGTATGCAAGCACCAATTTCTCTCCTTTACATAATGTCGACAGGAAAACTCTTGCCTTGCCACTTTTTGACGTTCGTCTGCTGCATTGCCCAACCAGCGGTTGATAACTGCATCTACCTGATTCCCATCCAAAGCAAAAGGAAAATGACCGCGCCAACCACTATCTGCCTTATCTAGGTATTCGACCGGATTGAGTTCATTCTTCAGGTCAAACCGTTCAGCGAGTTCGGATAAGGCCTTGACTGTATTAGCAAATAGAACAACAGCCGCAGCATCATGGAATACTTGCGCCAGTCTATATACTCTTTCAGTAATATACTCTTCCAAAGGACGAAAAGTTTCCACACTCTCCCGATACTTTTTCAGGCCATAATCAATAACATCATGAAATGCGTTATTGTTAGCCGCAAGCATTTTTAATGGCAGCCCACCTTCGGCAATTAATGTACCAAGATAACGCGTATTACCGACATTATCATATTTCCATTGCCTCTTCCAATATTTCAACCCAGTTTTCAAATGTTTGTAACGCTGCTGTTCATTATCAAATCTCGTACCTGTTGCATTATCGAAAAATGCCCAATTCCATTCGCTACCCGAATATTGACGCCGATAAGTTTCACTGACCGCCATACAATAACAGGCACACCATTCTTGATAACGTGGTTGATAAGAAGAGCCCGATCTTAAGGAAGGATCACGACGCAATAGTGCGCACAGTTCACGGTATTCATGTTCGGTAACGGCATAAGCATAAAGAGGTCTGCCATCCGGTGTAGGATTAAGCGGGTCTCGGTTTAAAAAGAAACGTGACAGCCACTTACTAAAAGGGGTTACTGGCTTAGTTTTCATGGTAACGATTTGTGGTTGACTTAAGTGGAAATTATATCAGTACACACGCACATTTGGTTTTCAAGAGCAGCATATAGGTCAATTTGATGAGAATAAATAAAAACAACATATTATTATCTTAACAAGCTAACGTCTTCCTGGGCAGTTATGCAATACCTCCTACTATGCAGCAAATTTCGGCGTCGTTAATTTCGTTGAAATCCGTTCTGTTCAGGAAATACTGCTGTACCAATTCGTTGATGTTTTCGTTCAATCCCTGCAAGCGCTACACCTCAATCAAACACCCATCCCGATAACCGTTGCGCCCGATTTCGTCGGGATAGCCCAAGGGGTTGATGACCACACGGCAGCCTTGAATTTCTGCGTCCATCGCCGTATGCGTGTGTCCGGCAAACCAGTAGGCAAAACCGGTCAGATCCACATCGTTGATGAAATAGGGATTGAGCGGCGATTTCGGTAGGCAAAAGAATAGCCGCCTCTATGGGCGGCTTCTAGGAAGTAACATGTTGATTTCCGGTAATAACGTGTTGATTTCAGGAAGTCATCTAGCTGACTTCCTGTTTTTGGAAATTGGCTATCCACTTCATAACGGTTTTTTCGGTCGGAATATCGGGGGCATTGATTTCATCGTTTTCAATTTTGCGGATAATCAAGCGGGTTAATTCAGCTTTCCCTCCCCGTTTATCCAACATTTCCTTTTTCTCTTCCAGCAGTTTGTTTACGGCGGCTATCGTGCCGGCCTTTTCATAGCGGCTTTGCTTGGCCAGCCCTGCCTTTCGGGCGTTTTCTATACGGGCTCTTATTCCGATTTCTTCGGCCTCCGCTTCCAACCCTATCAATTCAATAGAATCGGTTATCAAAATTGCAATAGACTGAAATTCATAAAATTTTTCCTCACAACTAAAGCCATCAAACCCTGTTACATAATCAAAAATAGCTTTTGTGGTGAAAAAATGCTGCATTTCTACCAACGTTTCCCAAGGTTGTTCAAAAAACAAACCTTCAGTTATAGGGTGAATAATATACCCTCTATAATCATACACTTCCCCAACTTCTTTCTTATATCTTTTTACAGCCTCATCACATTCCCGCTCGATATTTTCAAGCTCTGCCGTACTTTTTTGCTCCCAAGAAATAGTGCACTTTCTATCTTTCACAGTAAGACTATAAAAAGTTCTGCGAAGGACTTTTTCGGCATAAAAACTAAAAACCCCTAATGCTTTTTCAAATTCAGGGCTGTTCTTGATGCTGTATAAACGGCAATACGCGCTCCAAAGTGACTTTCAGGTTTTCGCCGTCAGGGATAACATCGGCGGGCAGGTTGGCATAGCGGCGGTCGTTGTGCGCGGAGAACGGGTCTTTCGGATCGAGCAGCGGCGGCAGGGTGTCGTAGCTGCGGCGCCAGATGTGGACTTGCTCGTCGCCGTATTTTTCGGCGGTTTGTTTTTTATCCAAACCTTGCAGTTGGCCGTAGTGGCGCTCGTTCAGCCTCCAGCTTTTGATTTGCGGCACAAACAGTTGGTCGGATTCTTCCAAAACGATGTTGCAGGTTTTAATCGCGCGGGTCAGGACGGAAGTGAAGGCGATGTCGAACTCGTAACCTTTTTCCTTCAGTTTTTTACCGGCGGCGGCGGCGGCGGCAAGCCCCTGCTCGCTCAGTTTCACGTCGCGCCAGCCTGTAAACAGGTTTTTCGCGTTCCATTCGCTTTGTCCGTGGCGGATAAATACCAATTCCATGTCGTATGCTCCAATTTGAGGTCGGTAGAAGGGCTTATTTATAACATAATATTTCGGCTGCTTCTGCCGAACCGCCTCCCCTACCCTTGCCTTCAGTCAAACAGCCGCTGTTCAAAATATGAAACCTGCCTGTCAAGACGACCTGCTTTATAATGTTGCCAAAATACGCTTTTACGAAAGACTTTCATGACCCGACGTTTGATTATCGGCATCAGCGGAGCCAGCGGTTTCCAATACGGCATCAAGGCCTTGGCACTTTTGCGCGCACACGATGTCGAAACGCATTTGGTGGTATCCAAAAGCGCGGAAATGACGCGCGCGCTGGAAACGCCGTATGAAAAAGACGAACTCTACCGCCTTGCCGATGTCGTCCATCCGATAAACCATATAGGTTCCGCCATCGCCAGCGGTTCGTTTAAAACCGACGGGATGCTGATTGCCCCTTGTTCGATGCGCACGCTGGCTGCGGTTGCAAACGGCTTCGGCGACAACCTGCTGACACGCTCGGCGGACGTAGTCCTGAAAGAGCGCCGCCGCCTTGTGCTGATGGTGCGCGAAGCCCCGCTCAACCTTGCCCATCTGGACAATATGCGCCGCGTTACCGAAATGGGCGGCATCGTCTTCCCACCTACTCCCGCCCTCTACCAGCAGCCGCAAACCATAGACGACATCATCACCCACAGCACCGCCCACGCGCTTTCACTTTTAGGTTTCGACACCGGCGCCGTACCCGAATGGACGGGCGGAATATCTTCCTAAATATCAAAGGTCGTCTGAAACCCGTTTTCAGGCTGGCAGGAGACCCCTCACCATATCAAGCTGATATAATCCCCGCCAATCATATTTACACGGAGTCATCATGCAGTTCTCGGCATTCGGCGAAAAATTCACGCAACACAGCGGCATCCTGCAACTTATGGACGACCTCGGCGACGCGCTCAAAAGCGACAAGCCCGTCAACATGCTCGGCGGCGGCAATCCTGCGCGAATTGCCGAAGTCAATGCCGTGTTCGCCGACGTATTTTCCAAACTGGCAGCAGAACACGCCGTCGAGAACATCGGCAACTACTCCAATCCCCAGGGCGATGCCGCGCTGATTGACGCGCTGACCGCCTTCCTCAACCGCGAATACGGCTGGAACCTGACGGCGGACAATATCGCGCTGACCAATGGTTCGCAAAACGCGTTTTTCTATTTGTTCAACCTGTTTGGCGGCAAATTCAATCTTTCAGACGGCCAAACGGCTGAGAAAGCCATTTTGTTGCCGCTTGCGCCTGAATATATCGGTTATGCCGACGTTCATGTCGAAGGGCAGCATTTTATTTCTGTAAAACCGAAAATCGAAAATGTCGAACACGAAGGCGAAGCGGGCTTTTTCAAAT
>ERZ772979.1046-NODE-1046-length-17086-cov-17.954084_pt1 | contig 17086 bp, 22 predicted proteins | sample MGYA00511130_ERZ772979 | MGnify/ENA primary metagenome ERZ772979 (study PRJEB29015, sample SAMEA2738103) | human oral metagenome | biome: human oral; feature: human-associated habitat; material: saliva | place: China | collected 2186 ... | reverse complement strand
TGAGGTGGCACCGCGAATTTCGTCCTCACGCAAGTTATTTTGCGTGGGGATTTTTATATATTTACCTCAGATATTGCGATTAATTTTTTAAATATTTTCAATAAATAGGTCGTTATACAATATTTACGAACGAAGTGAGTTTCTAAAAGATGTTTCTCACCATGGTGGTATCCTAGAGAAGCAAAGATGCTTCTCTAGGACGGAATTTTTGAGACATGTGGCTCAAAAATTAGGGATGAAATTTCGGAGAAAGTTGCTCCCGTCCGCACTATTTAAGGGAAATAGAAAAAGGTAAGAAATTAAGACTAAAAGTCTATAAATTATTGACTGAAAGGGAAATTACAATGGAACGAATCATTCATGGAGATGTTTTATCACCAATCTTGGCGTATATGCGCTTAAATGGACAACACAAGGTCATACTTGAAAGTATCCCAAGAGAAAAGGAAAATGCTCGATTTTCTATCTTGGCCTATAATCCAGTTTTTGAGATTAAGTTTGAGAATGGAGTTCTATATCAAAATGGCCAAGTGATTGATCGTGACCCATTGGATTTCCTTTATGAGGTGACACAAAAGAGCCAGCACCATTCAGACCTACCTTTTGGTGGTGGAGCGATTGGCTTTGTTGGTTACGACATGATTTCTCTTTACGAAGAGATTGGCCAGCTTCCTGAGGATACGATTGGGACGCCAGATATGCATTTCTTTGTTTACGAGAGTTATATGGTATTTGACCACAAGAAAGAAAAAATTCATATCATCGAGGATGCTCTTTACAGTGATCGAAACAATGAAGAACTAGAAGCAGCTTTGGATCAAGTTTTAGAGGAGTTGAAAATCCCTGCTCCAAATGAATTTGAAGACTTGGACGTTTCTCCACTTCAGTTTAGACCACATATTGCACCTCAGAAATTTGAAGAAATGGTAGAAACAGCTCGCGACTTGATTCGCAATGGAGATATGTTCCAATGCGTGCTCAGTCAGCGTTTCTCAGCAGAAGTAACTGGAAATCCTTTTGACTTTTACAGAAATCTCCGAGTAACAAATCCATCAAATTACCTCTACTTTTATGACTTTGGAGATTATCAAATCATCGGTGCCAGTCCTGAGAGTTTGGTTTCCGTAAAAAACGGCATTGTAACAACAAATCCGATTGCAGGTACGCGACCTAGAGGTTCCAATGACGAGGAAGATGCAGCACTTGCAAGTGATCTATTTTCTGATGAAAAGGAAACGGCAGAACATCGAATGTTGGTAGACTTGGGACGAAATGATATCGGTCGAATTGCTGAAACAGCAAGTGTCCAAGTAACCAAGTATATGGAAGTGGAACTTTTCCGCTATGTCATGCATTTGACCAGCGTAGTAAAAGGACGTTTATTACCAGAATTAACTGCCATGGATGCCTTGAAGGCGACACTTCCGGCAGGAACAGTTTCTGGGGCCCCTAAGATTCGTGCTATGAAACGCATATATGAGTTGGAAACAGAGAAGCGAGGCGTTTATGCCGGAGCTATCGGTTACCTTTCAGCAACTGGAGATATGGACTTTGCCATTGCAATTCGAACCATGATTCTAAAAAATAAAACAGCCTATGTGCAGGCTGGAGCAGGAATTGTTTATGACTCTATCGCTCAAAACGAATACCAAGAAACGATTAATAAAGCTAAATCTATGACTAGAATGGGAGAACTAAGACCATGATTTTATTGATTGATAATTATGATTCATTTACTTATAACCTGGCTCAATACATTGGGAATTTCGCAGAAGTTCAGGTTTTGAGAAATGATGATCCAACCCTTTATGAAGAAGCTACAAAGGCAGATGGACTGGTCTTTTCTCCTGGTCCAGGTTGGCCAGCTGATGCTGGAAAGATGGAAGAAATGATTCGTGATTTTGCAGGTAAGAAACCGATTCTAGGGATTTGTTTGGGGCACCAGGCCATCGCAGAAGTCTTTGGTGGCAAGTTGGGCTTGGCTCCTAAAGTTATGCACGGTAAACAAAGCCAGATTCGATTTGAGACTCCGTCAGTTCTCTATCAAGGAATCGAGGACAATCGTCCAGTCATGCGTTACCACAGTATTTTAATTGAAGAGATGCCAGAAGAGTTTGAAGTGACAGCTCGTTCGACAGATGACCAAGCCATTATGGGAATTCAACACAAAACTCTTCCGATTTATGGTTTTCAGTATCATCCAGAAAGTATAGGAACACCAGATGGCCTATCTTCTATTCAGAATTTTATCGAGAAAGTTGTGAAGTGAGGGAAATAAAATGAAAGAAATTATTGAAAAATTAGCGAACTTTGAAGACCTATCAAGTGTTGAAATGACAGATGTGATCGAACGCATCGTAACAGGGCGAGTGACAGAAGCACAAATCGCTTCACTACTGTTAGCCCTCAAGATGAAGGGAGAAACTCCTGAGGAAAGAACAGCCCTCGCCCAAGTTATGAGAGGACATGCTCAACACATTCCAACCAATATTCAAGATGCTATGGATAACTGTGGTACGGGTGGAGATAAGTCATTTAGCTTTAACATCTCAACAACTGCAGCCTTTGTCTTGGCAGGTGGTGGCATCCACATGGCCAAACATGGAAATCGTTCAATTTCCTCTAAATCTGGTTCAGCAGATGTCTTGCAAGCTTTGGGAATCAATATTGACCTCAAGCCAGCACAATTGGGTAAGGTATTTGACCAAACAGGAATCGTCTTTCTCTTTGCCAAAAACATGCACCCAGCCATGAAATATATCATGCCAGCACGCTTGGAATTGGGAATTCCAACCATCATGAATTTGACAGGTCCACTGATTCACCCAATGGTCTTGGAAACACAGCTTCTAGGGATCAGTCGCCCAGAACTTCTGGAAAGTACTGCTCAGGTCTTGAAAAATATGGGCCGCAAACGTGCTATTGTAGTAGCTGGTCCGGAAGGATTGGATGAAGCTGGTTTGAATGGGACTACCAGCATTGCCCTTCTTGAAAATGGAGAAATCACTTTGTCAACCTTTACTCCGGAAGATTTGGGAATGGAACGCATTGCTATTGAGGACATTCGTGGTGGTAATGCTCATGAGAATGCAGCCATCCTTGTCAGCGTTCTTAATAACGAACCAAGTCCATTCTTGGAAACAACCGTTTTAAATGCTGGTCTAGGATTCTACGCCAATGGTAAAGCAGACAGTATCAAGGACGGAGTTGAAATGGCACGCCAAGTGATTGCTAGTGGTAAGGCGCTTGAAAAACTTAGACTTTTACAGGAGTACCAAAAATGAGTCAGGAATTTTTATCACGTATCCTAGAGCAAAAGGCGCGTGAAGTTGAAACGATGGAACGAGGGGAACTTCAGCCCCTGCGAGCAAGCTATCGTTTGGCTGAATATTTGAAAAACCATCAGGAGCGTTTGCAAATCATTGCAGAGGTCAAGAAGGCGAGCCCAAGTATGGGTGATATCAATCTGGATGTGGATATCGTTCAACAGGCCCAGACTTACGAGGTTAACGGTGCGGTTATGATTTCTGTTCTGACAGATGAGGTTTTCTTCAAAGGTCATTTGGATTACCTTCGTGAGATTTCCAGTCAGGTACAGATTCCGACGCTGAACAAGGATTTTATTATCGATGAAAAGCAAATCATCCGAGCTCGCAATGCAGGTGCGACAGTTATCTTGCTCATCGTAGCGGCTTTATCAGAAGAACGCCTCAAGGAACTGTATGACTATGCGACAGAGCTTGGTCTGGAAGTCTTGGTGGAAACTCATAATCTGGCTGAGCTTGAAGTGGCTCACCGCCTTGGCGCTCAAATTATTGGTGTGAATAATCGCAATTTGACTACCTTTGAAGTTGACTTGCAGACCAGTGTAGACTTAGCCCAATACTTTAAGGACGATTGCTTGTACATTTCTGAATCTGCTATTTTTACAGAAGCAGATGCGAAACGAGTTGCACCCTACTTTAACGGAATTTTAGTAGGAACATCTCTGATGCAAGCAGAAGATGTCGCCCAGAGAATCAAGGAGTTGCAGATTGACAAAGGTTAAGATTTGTGGACTATCGACCAAAGGAGCAGTAGAGGTAGCTGTGTCAGCAGGGGCCGACTATATTGGTTTTGTCTTCGCTCCTAGCAAAAGACAGGTGACCTTGGATCAGGCTACCGAGTTGGCAAAGCTCATTCCTAGCCATATTCAAAAAGTTGGGGTATTTGTTTCGCCTAGTCAATCAGAACTACTAGAAGCGATTGACAAGGTTGGCTTGGATTTGGTACAAATTCACGGTCAGGTGGCGGATGATTTGTTTGAGGATTTGCCTTGTGCCAGTATTCAGGCTGTTCAAGTAGATGGGGATGGGCATGTACCCAATTCTCAGGCAGATTATCTACTCTTTGATGCACCTGTGGCAGGAAGTGGCCGGACTTTTGATTGGGGGCAACTGGATACGACAGATCTATCTCAGCCTTTCTTCATCGCAGGCGGGCTCAATGAGGATAATGTAGAAGAAGCTATTCAACACTTTACTCCCTTTGCAGTAGATGTATCAAGTGGAGTAGAATCAAACGGACAAAAAGATCATGAAAAGATTAGAAGATTTATAGAGAGGGTAAAACATGGCATATCAAGAACCAAATAAAGATGGATTTTACGGGAAATTCGGTGGACGTTTTGTCCCAGAAACATTGATGACAGCAGTATTGGAGTTGGAAGAAGCTTATCGTGAAAGTCAGGCAGATCCAAGTTTCCAAGAAGAATTAAACCAACTTTTGCGCCAGTATGTAGGACGTGAAACACCTCTTTACTACGCAAAAAACTTGACCCAGCATATTGGTGGAGCCAAGATTTACCTCAAACGTGAAGACCTCAACCATACAGGTGCCCACAAGATTAACAATGCCTTGGGACAAGTTCTTCTCGCTAAACGCATGGGCAAAAAGAAAATTATCGCTGAAACTGGTGCCGGTCAGCACGGTGTAGCAACTGCAACTGCTGCAGCCCTCTTTAACATGGAATGTACTATCTACATGGGTGAGGAAGATGTTAAACGCCAAGCCCTCAATGTCTTCCGTATGGAGCTTTTAGGAGCTAAGGTTGAGGCTGTGACAGATGGTTCTCGAGTGCTCAAGGATGCAGTCAATGCAGCCCTTCGTTCTTGGGTGGCAAATATCGATGACACTCACTATATCCTTGGTTCTGCCTTGGGACCTCATCCTTTCCCAGAAATTGTTCGTGATTTCCAAAGTGTTATCGGTCGAGAAGCTAAACAACAGTACCGTGACTTGACTGGGAAAGACTTACCAGATGCTCTAGTAGCTTGTGTTGGTGGTGGTTCGAATGCTATTGGGCTTTTCCATCCATTTGTGGAAGATGAATCTGTAGCTATGTATGGAGCTGAAGCGGCAGGACTTGGTGTGGATACAGAGCATCACGCAGCTACCTTGACCAAGGGTCGCCCAGGAGTTCTTCACGGTTCTCTCATGGATGTTCTCCAAGATGCCCATGGACAAATCTTAGAAGCCTTCTCTATCTCAGCAGGTTTGGACTACCCAGGTATCGGTCCAGAACATTCTCATTACCACGATATCAAGCGTGCGACCTATGTTCCTGTGACAGATGAGGAAGCCTTGGAAGGCTTCCAACTCTTGTCTCGTGTGGAAGGAATTATCCCTGCCTTGGAGTCTAGTCACGCTATCGCCTTTGCGGTGAAATTAGCCAAAGATCTTGGACCAGAAAAGTCTATGATTGTCTGTCTATCAGGTCGTGGGGACAAGGATGTAGTTCAAGTCAAGGACCGTTTGGAAGCAGATGCAGCAAAGAAGGGAGAAGCTCATGCCTAAGACACTAACAGAAAAATTGAATGCAATTAAAGCAGCAGGAAAGGGAATTTTTGTCCCCTATATCATGGCTGGAGACCACGAAAAAGGGTTGGCTGGTCTCGGTGAAACAATTCACTTTTTAGAAGACTTAGGTGTGTCTGCCATTGAGGTAGGAGTTCCTTTCTCGGATCCGGTTGCAGATGGTCCTGTTATTGAAGAAGCAGGCTTGCGCAGTCTAGCCCGCGGAACCTCTACCCAGGATTTGGTTGAAACCTTGAAAACCATTGAAACAGAAATTCCGCTTGTCATCATGACCTACTTTAACCCCCTCTTTCAGTATGGTGTTGAGAAATTGGTTAAAGATTTGGCAGATACAGCTGTTAAAGGTTTGATTATTCCAGACCTCCCTCATGAACATGCCAACTTTGTAGAGCCATATTTGGCGAATACAGACATTGCTTTGATTCCTCTAGTCAGCTTGACGACAGGAATTGACCGTCAAAAGGAACTCATTGAAGGGGCAGAAGGATTTGTCTATGCCGTTGCTATCAATGGGGTAACAGGAAAATCAGGGAATTACCGAGATGATTTGGATAAGCACTTGGCTCAACTTCACCAAGTGGCCAATATTCCAGTATTAACAGGATTTGGTGTATCCACACAGGCTGATGTAGAACGCTTTAATGCGGTCTCTGACGGTGTTATCGTTGGTTCCAAGATTGTTAAGGCTCTACATGAAGGACAAGTAGCAGAAATCGCTGACTTTATCCGAGAAGCAGTAGCTTACCAAAAATAATCACACAAGTAGCAAGCAAGAGGAAAGGCACAAAAGGAAGTCTTTCCTTTTTCTTTAGCAGGAGAAAAGATAAGATGCCGGTAGTAGAGGCGAATTGGATTAATATCAGTATTTCTGTAAGACTAAAAACAAGTGCACAAGAGGCCAGAAAGAGAAAATCACCTGCTCCTATGCGAATATCGATGAAATGAGCAATGATTCCAAGAATCAAGAAGAAAGCCATGGCCAGATTCCAATTACAGCAAGCCATGAGGATTAAGTGAAAAATTAGCCAGACGATCAAGGGATATTCTTGATGACGAAGGTCATAGATGCTTAAAGTCAAGCCAGTGGTGATCAATATGATTTGCCCCAACGTTAAAAAACTGCAAGAAAAAGCTAGAAAGAGCAGTCCTAAGCACAACTCAAAGAGGGCATACCAAACAGGATAGCGAGCCTTGCAATAGCGACAGCGAAAGCGATTGAATATCTGGGACACAATCGGAATCAAATCTAGTGGTCTCAAGCGAGTCTGACAAGAATCACAGTGACTTGCAGGAAAGACGATGGATTGTTCAGGGAAGCGATCGATGACTAAGCCTAAAAAGGAAGCAAGAATCGTTCCAACAAGAAAAAAATAAAGATGAATCATACTTATTTATTCGGAAAAAAAGGGAGAAATAGTATAATGGAGAAACATAGATAAGGTGGTGAGGTCAAGATGATAATTCGTTTTGAAGAAAATGTGAGTATAGAAAACGCTCAATTCGTATGCCAATGGTCCAACTCCCTCGGCAAACCCTTTCAAGAACAATGGATGGGAACAATGATTCCTTTTCCCTTGATAATTCAAGTCTTGCAAGATTTGGAAGGGATTTTTTCCATTTTTGTTGGAGAAGAGTTTGTAGGCATCATCCAGAAAATCAGGCTAGAAGACAGGAATCTTCATATCGGGAGATTTTTTATCAATCCCCAGAAACAGGGGCAGGGGTTAGGTAGCCAGGCTTTAAGGAAATTTGTTAGTTTGGCCTTTGAAAATGAAGACATAGATACTATTTCTCTAAATGTCTTCGAGGCAAATCAAAGAGCTCAGAATCTTTACCAAAAAGCAGGATTTGAAATCGTTCAAATGGTTGAAGCACCTATACGAAAATATATGATGAAAAAATCTAGATAAAAAATTAGATTATATTACAAACTGTCCCCTTACAATTTTTAATTCTCAAACTTGTTGCAGAGAAATTTTCTTGATAAAATAGATACATGACTAGATATAAAGCAATCATTTCCTATGATGGTTACGCCTTTGCTGGTTTTCAGAGGCAACCACACGCGCGTAGTGTCCAAGAGGAAATTGAAAAAACTTTAACAAAATTAAATAAAGGGCAGGGCATTACCATCCATGGTGCAGGACGAACGGACAGTGGCGTTCATGCTTTAGGGCAGGTCATCCACTTTGATCTTCCTTATCAGATGGATGAGGAAAAACTTCGCTTTGCTCTTGATACCCAAAGTCCTGAAGATATCGATGTAATTTCGATTGAGATTGTGGCTGATGATTTTCATTGCCGTTATGCCAAGCATAGCAAGACCTACGAGTTTATCGTAGATAGAGGACGTCCTAAAAATCCTATGCGTCGCCATTATGCGACTCATTATCCCTACCCACTAGATGTGGAGCGGATGCAGCTTGCTGTAAAAAAACTGGAGGGAACACATGATTTTACTGGTTTTACAGCATCAGGGACTAGTGTGGAAGACAAGGTAAGAACGATCACGGAAGCTAGTCTTAAGGTTGATGAAACAGGTCAGTTTTTGACCTTTACCTTCTCAGGCAATGGCTTCCTCTATAAGCAGATTCGAAATATGGTTGGAACCCTGCTGAAAATTGGTAACAACCGTATGCCAGTTGAACAGATTGACCTCATCTTGGAGAAAAAAGACAGACAGTTGGCAGGTCCAACTGCAGCGCCTAATGGTTTGTATTTAAAGGAGATTCGTTATGAAGAATAATCGTATTTTAGCACTTTCAGGAAATGATATTTTTAGTGGTGGTGGACTAGCTGCTGACCTTGCGACCTATACTTTAAATGGTTTGCATGGTTTTGTAGCTATGACTTGTTTAACTGCTTTGACGGAAAATGGTTTTGAGGTATTCCCGACAGATGAGACTATTTTCCAACAACAGTTGGATAGCCTCAAGAGCGTAGACTTTGGAGGGATTAAGATTGGTCTCTTGCCGACAGTCGGTGTTGCTGAGAAAGCCTTGAATTTCATCAAGGAACGTGAAGGAGTTCCAGTAGTCCTGGACCCTGTATTGGTTTGTAAGGAAACGCACGACGTTGCAGTCAGTGAGCTCTGTCAAGAGTTGATTCGCTTTTTCCCTTATGTATCAGTGATTACTCCTAATCTTCCTGAGGCAGAGTTGCTTGCAGATCAAAAGATTGAAACCTTAGAAGATATGAAGTCTGCAGCTCAGAAATTACATGACTTGGGTGCGCCAGCAGTGATTATCAAGGGTGGAAATCGCCTCAGTCAGGATAAGGCTGTGGATGTCTTTTATGATGGAGAAAATTTCACAATCCTTGAAAATCCAGTCATCCAAGGACAAAATGCTGGTGCAGGATGTACCTTTGCATCTAGTATTGCCAGCCAGTTAGTCAAGGGAGAGGAACTCTTGCCAGCAATTGAAAGTTCCAAGGCCTTTGTTTACCGAGCTATTGCTCAAGCAGATCAATATGGAGTGAGACAATATGAAGCAAACCAAAACAACTAAAATCGCCCTAGTATCCATCTTAGCAGCCAGTTCTGTAGTATTAGGTTATTTTATTAAAATCCCGACCCCAACCGGAATTTTTACACTTTTGGACGTCGGTGTCTTCTTTACAGCCTTTTACTTTGGCAGCCGTGAAGGAGCCGTTGTCGGAGGTTTAGCAGGATTTCTCATTGACCTTATTTCAGGTTATCCTCAGTGGATGTTTTTTAGCTTACTTAATCATGGTTTCCAAGGTTATTTCGCAGGTTTTAGAGGGAAATGGCAATGGCTAGGCTTAGTCTTGGCGACTATTTTCATGGTAGCTGGATATGCTCTAGCATCGGCTTGGATGAATGGTTGGGGGGCAGCCATACCAGAAATCATCCCAAATCTCTTGCAAAATATCGTTGGAATGACTTTAGGATTTCTTCTTTGTCATAGTGTAAAGAAATTCAGATAATCGTGAAAAAGGGAACCTACCCTGAACTATTAGGGGAGTATTGAAAAAACTCTGATAATTTGCTAAAATGAAAGCTATGAAAACACTCTATGATGTGCAACAATTTCTCAAACAGTTCGGTATCATTGTCTACATGGGGAAACGACTCTATGATATTGAGCTGATGAAGATTGAATTATCTCGAATCTATGATGCAGGCTTGATGGACAAGCTAGATTATTTAGAAGCGGAAGCTGTTCTGCGCCGAGAGCACAAACTAGAATTAGACTATTTAGAAAAAAATGGAGATTAGATATTATGGTAACTTGGGTATTATGGGGACTTGTAGTAGCGATGTTGGCATGGATGGGATACAACTATCTTCGCATTCGTCGTGCAGCGAAAATCGTAGACAATGCAGAGTTTGAATCTTTGATTCGTACAGGTCAGTTGATTGATTTGCGTGATCCAGCTGACTTCCACAGAAAACATATCCTCGGAGCTCGTAATATCCCTTCAAATCAATTGAAGACAAGTCTCGCAGCGCTTCGTAAGGATAAACCTGTCCTTCTTTATGAGAACCAACGTGCGCAACGTGTCACAAATGCAGCGCTTTTCTTGAAAAAACAAGGTTTCTCAGAAATCTATATCCTCTCTTACGGATTGGATTCTTGGACAGGGAAGGTGAAATCTAATTAACAATGTGAAAAAAACTTGTCACATATGTTTAATATAGAAATATGACTTTTTATAGTATAATGGTAATATAAATTTTAAGGAGTTTTTATTATGCAAGAAAAGAAAAAAGCATCGCTTGTTTTAGGTATCCTATCTATCGTCCTTGGTTTGTTATCTCCAATCGTAGGTCTGATTTTGGGTATCATTGGATTAGTATTGGGTAATTCACACCAAAATCAATCTGGACTAAATTATAAAACAGAAAAAATTCTCAATATCGTAGGGATTGTCATTTCAGTCCTTAACTGGATTGCAGGAGTCATTTTGATGATGCACTAATCAGGATTCTAACAAAAAAGCTTTATATTTAAAGCTTTTTTATTTTATCCAATCTTCTCGAAGTAGGTATCAATCATTTCTAATATTTCCCGGCTCAAGGGAAAGGTTATTTATTGCACATTAGATAAAATCTCTTTGTGTGATATAATGAATCTGTAATAAATTTAAGGAGTTTTATAATATGGATACACACAAAAAGAAAAAACACCCACTTATTTTAGGTATTCTATCAATCGTCCTTGGATTGCCATCTCCAATAGTAGGACTGATTCTAGGTATCGTTGGACTAGTAATGGCTAATTCAAGTCAAAAAGAATCTGGTCTAGATTTTAAAAGAGAAAGAATCCTAAGTATCGGGGGGATCGTAGTTTCTGTCCTTAGCTTGATTGTGGACATCGCTTTATTTTATAGCTTAGCAAGAATCTAAAAAAGCTTTATATTTAAAGCTTTTTTATTTTATCCAATCTTCTCGAAGTAGGTATCAATCATTTCTAATATTTCCTGGCTCAAGGGAAAGGTTATTTATTGCACATTAGATAAAATCTCTTTGTGTGGTATAATGAATCTGTAATAAATTTAAGGAGTTTTTATAATATGAATACAGAAGAAAAGAAAAAAGCCCCAATTGTTTTGAGTATCATATCTATCATACTTGCCTTTGGATTCCCAGTGTTCAGTATTATTTTTGGTATTTTTGGTTTAGCCTTGGCTAATTCACATCAAAAAGAGTCTGGACTAGACTATAAGACAGAAAAAATTCTCTCTATTTTAGGGATTGTGTTAGGGATTGTGATTTCTGCACTTATCTGTATCGTACTTATCTCACAACTTTCGAGAATTAATTAAAACAAAAGAGCTTTAGTTTTAAAGCTTTTTTGTTTTACCTACTCTTTTCTAAATATTTTTTAATGATTTTCAATTCCTCTTGATTCAAGGGTCGGTATTGACCTTCTGCTAGGTCAGGGTCTAATAGGAAATCCCCGAACTGAACTCGTTTGAGGGCAGTGACCTTGACACCGACTGAGAGGAACATTTTCTTGACCTGGTGAAATTTTCCTTCCGATATGGTGATGGTGGCTCTACTGTGGCTAGGACTTGAGGCTAGAATTTCAAGCTGAGCTGGTTTACAGACAGTTCCATCAAGAAAGACTATTCCATCCTTGAACTCTTGGATATGGTTAGGAGTCAGTGGTCCATTGACCTCAACTTGATAAGTTTTATCCACATGATACTGAGGGTGGAGGAGTTGAAAACCTAAAGGTCCATTATCCGTCAAGATGAGAAATCCTGTCGTATCTCGATCCAGCCGACCAATAGCATAGAGTTGGTCTGACTGGAGATGTTGAGGAAGGAGGCCCATGAAGGTTGGAAGTTTTTTGTCTTTGCTTGCTGTCACGACACCATTTGGTTTGTGAAGCATGAGGTAAGTATGTTCATATCCTTGGATTTTTCTATCTTTGAAAATCAACTCTTGCAACCCTGTATCAACATTGTGTGCAAGGGAAGTAGCAGGGAGTCCATCAACTAAGATTTCTTTTTTGAGAAGAGCTTGTTTCATGGTTTTTCGACTAATTTTTTCCTGGGCTAATAATTTATCTAAACGCATACCAGCCTATCTTATCACAAGTCGATATTTTTGAAAAGAAAAGAGAAGAAATGAATTTTCTTTTGAAAACATTTACACTTACTTGAGTTATGCCATTTGCTTAAAATTGTGGTATAATCGTTCAGTTAGAAAATAAATTTGAAATAAATAGAGGAAATCATGACAAAATTAAGAGAAGATATCCGTAATATCGCGATTATCGCCCACGTCGACCACGGGAAAACAACCCTCGTTGACGAATTGTTGAAACAATCTGAAACTCTTGACGCACGTACAGAATTGGCTGAGCGTGCAATGGACTCAAACGATATCGAGAAAGAGCGTGGAATCACCATCCTTGCTAAAAATACAGCCGTTGCTTACAACGGAACTCGTATTAACATCATGGATACACCAGGACACGCGGACTTCGGTGGAGAAGTAGAACGTATCATGAAAATGGTTGACGGTGTTGTTTTGGTCGTAGATGCTTACGAAGGAACCATGCCACAGACTCGTTTCGTATTGAAAAAAGCCTTGGAACAAGACCTTGTACCTATCGTTGTAGTTAACAAAATCGATAAGCCATCAGCTCGTCCAGCAGAAGTAGTGGATGAAGTTTTGGAACTTTTCATCGAACTTGGTGCAGATGATGATCAGCTTGACTTCCCAGTAGTCTATGCTTCAGCGATCAACGGAACATCTTCATTGTCAGATGATCCAGCAGACCAAGAAAAGACTATGGCGCCAATCTTTGACACCATTATCGACCACATTCCAGCTCCAGTTGATAACTCAGATGAACCCCTTCAATTCCAAGTGTCACTTCTTGACTACAATGACTTCGTAGGACGTATCGGTATCGGACGTATCTTCCGTGGTAGTGTGAAAGTTGGGGATCAAGTAACTCTTTCTAAACTAGATGGTACAACTAAAAACTTCCGTGTTACAAAACTCTTTGGTTTCTTTGGTTTGGAACGTCGTGAAATCCAAGAAGCTAAGGCTGGTGATTTGATTGCCGTATCAGGTATGGAAGATATCTTCGTTGGTGAAACCATTACTCCAACAGATGCAGTTGAAGCTCTTCCAGTTCTTCATATTGATGAGCCAACCCTTCAAATGACCTTCTTGGTTAACAACTCACCTTTTGCTGGTCGTGAAGGGAAATGGGTTACTTCACGTAAGGTTGAAGAGCGCCTTCAAGCAGAATTGCAAACAGACGTTTCTCTTCGTGTAGACCCAACGGACTCACCAGATAAATGGACCGTTTCAGGACGTGGGGAATTGCACTTGTCTATCTTGATCGAAACCATGCGTCGTGAAGGATACGAATTGCAAGTATCTCGTCCAGAAGTTATCATCAAAGAAATTGATGGTGTCAAATGCGAACCGTTTGAACGCGTGCAAATCGATACACCAGAAGAATACCAAGGTTCTGTTATCCAAAGCCTTTCTGAGCGTAAGGGTGAAATGTTGGATATGATCTCAACTGGTAACGGTCAAACTCGTTTGGTCTTCCTTGTTCCAGCGCGTGGTTTGATTGGATACTCAACTGAGTTCTTGTCAATGACTCGTGGTTACGGTATCATGAACCATACCTTCGACCAATACTTGCCATTGATTCCAGGAGAAATCGGTGGTCGTCACCGTGGTGCCCTTGTTTCTATCGATACTGGTAAGGCAACAACATACTCAATCATGTCTATCGAAGAACGTGGTACTATCTTTGTTAACCCAGGTACTGAGGTTTACGAAGGAATGATCATCGGTGAAAACTCTCGTGAAAATGACTTGACTGTTAATATCACGAAAGCAAAACAAATGACCAACGTTCGTTCAGCTACTAAAGACCAAACAGCGGTTATCAAAACTCCTCGTATCTTGACGCTTGAAGAATCACTTGAGTTCTTGAACGATGATGAATACATGGAAGTAACGCCTGAATCAATCCGTTTGCGTAAACAAATCTTGAATAAGGCAGAGCGCGAAAAAGCAAACAAAAAGAAAAAATCAGCTGAATAAGAGCTAGAAAGAGATAAAAATGGTCTATCTAATCATAGGGATTTTATTACTCTTACTTTATATCTTTGCGACTCCTCAAAGTATTAAGGGAACGGTCAACGTTGTTATTCTGGTTTTCGGATTGGTTGCTCTCTTGATTTTATTGATGCTGTCAACTCTACAAATCTTCCAACTTCCAGCAGAAATCTTTATTACATTGGGGATGCTAGCTCTTACCTACTTTAGTTTGAGAGATATCAGTCTCATGTCTATTCGAAAGAAGCGAGAAAATTAAATCTATTAATAACAAAAAAACTTCTATTAGCAACTGAGTTGCCGATAGAAGTTTTTATTTGTTACTGTTATTGTCAGAATAACGGTTGTAGAAATCTACTTTTATCTGGATAAAATGTTCTAATTCACGAAAGAGTTGTAATAAGGTTGCCCGTGTCTCAAACTCCTCTCTTGTTTTAGGGAGAGAGCGATTGCGCAACACCTCTAGGTAGCTCTCGATATCATTCAATAAGTCGTAGGCTGGATTGGTTTGACTCAGTTGGCTAGCTGTTTTTGAAAAGAGCTGAGCGACAATCAAACTCTCACTAGCGGCTAATTGGCATGTGTTAATCTGTTGAGCCATATTTCTTAAGATACGCGTTTGTCTTTGTCGCATCTCAAAGTAGTGAATATGATAATCTGTCTGGTGAAAGAGATGGTCAGAGTGATCGAGGTAAACTAGCTTAAGAGCATCCTCAAGTAGTTGATCAAGTTCGTTGACTAGTTGAGCCTGATTACGGCCATCTCCTTTTTTCAGATAGTAAGAAAGCCGTAGAAGAACATCCCTGAGTTTTTCTTCAACAAGCGTATGATAATGTTGAATTTCTTTTTCACGTGAAGGCATGTAGAGATTGACCAGAAGTGCAAAGCCAGTACCGATTAGGAAGAGTAAGAGCTCATTCAGTAAAAGTGCTGGTGCTGTTGATTGTTGGATTAAGAGATGGCTAACCAAGACGCTACTAGGAGTGATTCCAATTTCCCAACCGAGTTTATAGGCTAGAGGAACATAGATTGCTAAGTAAAGTCCAAAGCTCCAGATATGATAACCAGTTAGTTGAAAGGCAATAACACCAATTATTAACGCTAGCAAGGTTGAAAAAAGACGATTGCGGGCTAGCTTGATCGTGCTTCTTCGAGTATCAGAAAGACTCAAAATAGCAATGATACCAGCTGAAACAGCTGATGACAAATCAAAAAAGTAGGCTAGTAAACAAGCAAAACAAGTTGCTAGGACTAGTTTAAGAGTGCGTTGTGTGATAGACATAGAATACTTCCTTGAGATAAATGCTTTAAAGTTTTAGTAGTAGGTAAGGTAGAAAGGTCTATTCCAAGAGAGTTATTGAGAAAATAATTTGTTCTCCATGTAGTGGTTTGATTATAGTATAAATATGTTTTGAAATCAAGTCAATCTATTGATAATATTGGCAGAACGAATATTTGCCAAACTGGTTCAGATATCGTTTTGTGGTATAATAATTAGAAAGGAGTTTTACATGCAAGAATTTTTTAAAAGTTATTTTGATAAGCTAGATTTAACCTCAGTATTTGAGAATCTCTTGACCAAAGTGATTTCTCTTTTAATTTTATTTGTACTATTTTATATTGCTAAAAAGCTACTTCATGCAGCTGTAAAGAAAATAGTGAAACCATCGCTAAAATTTTCAAATCGGGACGCGGGAAGACAGAAGACAATTTCGCGTTTGCTTGAAAATGTCTTTAATTACATTCTCTATTTCTTCTTAGTCTACTGCATTTTATCTATCCTAGGACTGCCTGTATCAAGTTTACTAGCTGGTGCTGGGATTGCTGGGGTTGCGATTGGTATGGGGGCACAAGGTTTCCTTTCAGATGTCATCAATGGTTTCTTTATTCTCTTTGAACGTCAGTTGGATGTGGGAGATGAGGTCGTTTTGACAAATGGTCCCATTACTGTATCGGGGAAAGTAGTTAGTGTTGGAATTCGAACTACTCAACTAAGAGGCAAAGACCAAGCTCTCCATTTTGTTCCTAACCGTAATATCACTGTGGTTAGCAATTTTTCAAGAGAAGAGTAGAACTGAAATTTCCCTTGATTTATGGTATAATAGAGGGAGTTTGACAGAGGAGAAATGATGGTTTTAGATAAACAATTAGGAAATGGTTGTACCTGGATAAATCTTGATATCGAAAAAATTAAAAATCTTGAAGATTTATCAGAAATCTATGGATTGGATAAAGAAACTATCGAATATGCTCTGGATAGAAATGAACGAGCCCACATGGACTATAACCGTGAGAATGGGACTGTGACTTTTATCTATAATGTTCTTGACTTAGAAAAGGACAAGGAATACTATGAAGCTATTCCCATGACCTTTATTGTTGAAAAACAACGAATCATCACGATTAGTAACCATAAGAATGCTTACGTGATTGAACGTCTATTGACTTATCTTAAAACTCATGAAACGATTTCGATCTACAAATTTCTCTTTGCCAGCTTAGAGCTTATCAGTAACGCTTATTATCCCGTCATCGAAGAAATGGATAAAAGTAAGGATGAGATTAGTGCCTTGCTACGTCAAACCACGACAAAGAAAAATCTCTTTGCTCTCTCTGACTTGGAGACTGGTATGGTTTACTTGACAGCAGCGGCAAAACAAAATC
>ERZ772979.1044-NODE-1044-length-17104-cov-5.731656_pt1 | contig 17104 bp, 10 predicted proteins | sample MGYA00511130_ERZ772979 | MGnify/ENA primary metagenome ERZ772979 (study PRJEB29015, sample SAMEA2738103) | human oral metagenome | biome: human oral; feature: human-associated habitat; material: saliva | place: China | collected 2186 ... | reverse complement strand
CAAGTGCGTCAGAATCAGCAAGCACATCAGCTTCAGAATCGGCATCAACAAGTGCTTCAGAATCAGCAAGTACAAGCGCATCTGAGTCAGCATCAACAAGCGCAAGTACATCGATGCCTCATTCAACTTCAACTAGTCAAGCACCTCAAACTAGCACAACTAAGACTCGTAAGCAACTTCCAAATACTGGAACAGCAACTTCGCCTACAAATCTGCTCCTAGGAGCTGTAGCAGGACTAATGGGATTAGGATTAGTAGCTAAACGTCGTAAACGTGATGATGAAGATTAAGCCATGTTTTATAAAGTTGATAAAAGACTAAGTAAACTATGAGGAAACCTCCAAGGATTGCAAAATTCTTGGAGGTTTTCGTCTATTGGAAGTGAGTATTAGCTGGTTGGGGGTGATTAGTAACCCTTGTTTTGTAGTAGAACGAAATAAAATCTAAACAATTCGACTAGAAAAGTCAAATCAATTGCTAGCAATGTTTTAGAAGCTTGAGTGTACTGTTCTATATTCGATCTACTATAAATAAAAATAGCAGAAATTTCCACCTCAAAACAAATATATCATAGTTTTGTTAGAAACTCTTTCCTTGTTTTCCTAGAATAGAGTAAGATTCATTGATTGGTTGGTTAATCTCCAGCCTTTAAGTAATCCGTTGACAAAAAGTGCACTATGATTTTAATTGAGTATAAAACAATTGAAATTCCATAGTTATCGTTTAGAGCTAGAAAAAAATAAGGTTATGAGCTTTATCTTACTTTATGAAAGTGCATAAAAATGGTATAATATATAGTAGATTTTTGTATCTAAAAATGGATGTATTAAGTAAAGATACCTGAATTTCTATCACATAAAGAATTATAGGGGAATTAGGTTGTTAAATGTTAGTTGAAATAAAGCAATAGCAATAATGTTTATGGTTAAAAAGTGATATAAAGTGATAATCAAGAAATAAAGAATTTATGATAGAAATTTGTTTCAATTAGTTAGAGATTATCATCATAAAGAAGTTCCATAACTACTTCTTTAATTTGATATGGAAAAGGATAGCAGTTAGTCTAGGTTTGCAGTTGTATAAAATGACTTCTATAGTCTTCAGTATGGAATTAGGTAAAAGAAGTTGCATTTTTCGTTAACTTTACCAAAGAGATGGGAAAAACAATTAGAAAAAAATTAGGAGTGGGCTGGCATGGAGAAGGAATTAATTAGTGTCATTGTTCCAGTTTATAATGCTGAAAAATACTTACAGAAATGTTTAGATAGTATTTTGGAACAAACATATCAAAATTTGGAAATTATCATTATAAATGATGGTTCTACAGATAACTCAGGACAAATCTGTCAGGAATATGAAAAAAAGGATGCTCGTATCATCTATATAGAAAAAGAGAATAGCGGTGTATCTAATACGCGAAATGCTGGTATGGATCGAATGACGGGAACGTATGTAACCTTTGTTGATTCGGATGATTGGGTGGAACCAAACTATGTTAATTTTTTATATGAGAAAGTGATAGATCATAAAGCAGATATTGTAGTTGGAAATTATACGAGTTTTAATGAGTCTAATTCAGTTTTTTATTTTCACACCTCTGCTGACTATTATGAAAAAGTATATGATAATAAGTCTATAATACCTTGTTTATACGACTCTAAAGAATTGTTAAAGTCTGCTTTGATTGTTCCTTGGGGGAAAATTTATAAAAAAGCAATTATAAATAATTTTCGTTTTCCAATTGATAGAAGCGGAGAAGATGCATTATTTAATTTGAAGGTTTTATTAGATTCGAAAAACATTGTATATGTTAACAAATCATCCTATATTTATAGAGTGCGTGAGGGAAGCTTATCTAATACTTGGACTGATGAATGGATTAGAGATGCCATTTATATAATTGAAGAGAGATTATCTTTATTGGCAACGTTAGGATATCCGCTTTCGGAACATAGGCGAGCATATAAAATGAGTTTGGATTATATCAGTTCTGAAGGTTACAATAGAGGTCTAGCTAATTCTCACGAATTAAACTACATAAAAGAGAAAAAGATGTTATTGGATAGACTTCTTCCTCAAAGTAAAGAAGACAAAAAAGCCGTTGTACTGGCAGCTGATTTTTTGAATGTCGATCAGGTTGTGACAACCATGAAATCTATTTGCTACCACAATCGTTCGGTTCGTTTTTATATTATCAATAAAGATTTTCCAAAAGAGTGGTTTATACAATTGAATAGTCGATTAAGGGACTTTGATTCGGAAATTATCAATTGTCGAGTAACGTCCAAGGAAATTTCACGTTATAAAACAGATATCAGTTATACAGTTTATCTGCGTTATTTTGTAGCTGACTTTGTAAAAGAAGATAAGGCACTTTATTTGGATTATGACTTAGTCGTGACTAAGAATTTAGATGATTTATTTAATATAGACTTACAAGATTATCCATTGGCTGCAATTAGAGATTATGGTGGAAAAGTATACTATGGTCGAGAAATATTTAATGCAGGTGTCTTGCTTATCAACAATCGTGTATGGAAACAAGAACAGTTGCCCCAACGATTGATTGATTTAACGAATGAATGGCATGACAAGGCGGATCAGGTGGATCAACTTGTTTTGAATAAGCTCTTTGAAAATAGGTGGGTAGAGTTAGATTTTGATAATAATTATATTGTGGGTCATAAGCAGTTTACAGATTATAAACTACCAAAATCTCAAGACTATCCCGGTGTTATTCGTTATCTTTCGAATAGAAAACCTTGGGAGGAACTAGGGATTCAAGCTTATCGCAATGTTTGGTGGTATTATCATAATCTTGAATGGACAGAATTAGGCCAAAACTACCATTTACATTCGCTTAAAAAGGCTCATATCTATCCTCAAAAACTACCTTTTACTTGTTTAATTTATACTTTTTCGGATCGTATTGAGCAATTAGAATCTCTAGTTCAAGCTTTACCGGAAATTCAATTTATAATTGTTGCTAGAGTCAAAGTTAGTGATCAATTGACAAAAAGGATTGTCAATCCCAATGTGACTATTTTGTCTGAATTTAATGATTTATCAGAGCTTGAGCAAGAATTAATTGAGATAAGTCAAATTCTTTTAGATATTAATCACGGCGAAAAAAATGTAGAAATACTGGAGCAGTTTGCAAAATTAGAAAAGCCTATTTTTGCCTTTGAAAATACAAAATATTCTGAAGTTGGACAGATAATCTATAAAGTAGAACAAGTTCAAGAAATGATTAATAAAATAAGAGAAGTGGAAGATAAACATGGATTTTAAAGATTCTGTAAAGTTATTAGGAGATTTTCATCATATAGAGATTTCTCCTACTAGTAGCATTGAACTAGGAACAGATGTTACATTTCGCTCATTTGTAAGTCTAGAAGTGTCTAATAATGCTAAGCTGACACTAGGAAATAGAGTTTTCTTTAACGATCATTGTACGATTCGTTGTGGCAAAGAGATTGAAATTGGTAAGGATACTATGTTTGGTGATGGTGTGAGAATTTTTGATCACAACCATAAATATTCTAATTACCATATTGAAAAAATTCAGTTTAAAGCTGATAAGATAACTATAGGGAAAAATTGTTGGATTGGAACTAACGTTGTTATTTTAAAAGGTGTTACCATTGGAGATAATGTTATCATTGGGGCAAATGCTTTAATTTATAAAGATATCCCAGCTAATTCTGTTGTCACTGCTCAAGAGGATTTAAAAATCACTCCTAGACAACAGCATCAGTATCACGCCTTTACTTTAACAGCGTCAGATACTTTAGAACATTTAGACTATCTTGTACAAGAACTTCCTGAGGTGGCATTTCATATAGCTGCTAAAACAAATGTTTCAGATTATCTAGAAAGTTTTAATCACTACGAGAACGTGAATATTTATACCAATGTTCATCATGATGATATTCTTGAAGATTTATTAAATAGAGCAGATATTTACTTAGATATCAATCATTGGGGAGAGGTTGATAATATTGTGGGTCGTGCTTTAGAGATAGGAAAACCGGTATTTTCTTTTGAAACAGTTGTCCATAGAAGAGATAAAAACGTTCGAGTTTTTAGTTTAGAGGATAAAGAGAGTATGATTAATAGCATTCGTCATCAACTAGCGAATGATGAAAATGGAGATTAGATAATGGGGCTTGATAATTTGGAAGAAAGAAGGGCAGTTGTTCTAGCGGGAGATAAGAATTACCTTATCCCGATACTTACAACAATAAAATCTATTCTATATTACAATCAAAATGTTAAAATTTATATTCTCCATCAAAATATTCCTAGCGACTGGTTCCGTAATCTCAAAATACAAGTGGAGAAATTGGGAAGTGTTGTAGAAGACATTCGTATAGATGAAGAGATTGATTCTGAGTGGAAAACCCAGGAACATATTTCAGCGATTACGTATGCTCGTTATTTCATTCCTCATTATATTGAAGAGGAGAGAGTACTCTATCTGGATAGTGATTTGATTATTAATGGTAGTCTTGATTTACTCTTTGATATTGAATTGGGTGATAAGTATCTTGCTGCTGTTCGAGATGTAGATGGTGTTGGCTTCAATGCAGGAATGTTATTAATTGATAATTCTAAATGGAAACAATATGATATTACTACGAAATTAATAAATAAGACAATTGATTACGTATCTTCACCTGATTTTGCAGCCAATGATAGATTTAATGGTGATCAGACTATATTAAATTTGATGTTTGAAAATCATTGGCTAGAGTTAGATAAGCATTTTAATCTTCAAGTTGGTCATGATGTCATTGCATTCTATAGCCATTGGGATTCACATTTTGAATTAGATAAAGAACCTTTGATCATCCATTATACGACCTATCGAAAACCATGGTCCACTCTGATGGGCTATCGTTATCGAGACTTATGGTGGGCTTTCCGGGATGTTAGTTATGAACAGATTGCTGACCATTATGCAGGACGTTTTACCATCAAGAGAGTTTATGACCTTCATAATGTCAATCTATTTACATTCACAGATTCGCAGGATTTTCTGTATATTGATGAACTAGCCCAAGCTCTGCCTGATGTTGGGTTCCATATCGGAGCCTATACAGATATGGGTCCAATTCTAATGGCTTTGGACAAATATCCAAATGTGCATCTCTATCCTAGCATGGTTGGGGCAGTGATTGATGAAATGATTGAGAAGTCAGATGCTTATCTGGATATTCATAAAGGGAGTCCGATGGAATTCATTGTCAATCGCTATACCAGCGCAGGTAGGCCAGTATTGACTTTTGATGCGACCAACAAAAACCAATTGGAAAAAACAGTAGTTTCGTCTCAGTCTCCACAGTCAATGATAGAAGTAATTAAAGAGTTAAAGAAAGATAAAATGGATATGAAGGCAATTGTACTAGGAGCCAACTATCAATATGCAGATAAGGTATTAACTACAATCAAATCAATCTGCTGTCATAATCGAGGACTTCGTTTTTATCTGATTAACAGCGACTTTCCGACAGAATGGTTTTATAATCTCAATCGTAAGTTGATCAAGTTAGACTGTGAAATCGTCAATGCCCGTGTCAATAGTTCTCATATTAGCCAATATAAGACCAACATTCACTATGCAACATTTTTGCGTTATTTTATCTCAGATTTTGTTGAGGAAGATAAAGTTTTATATCTAGACTGTGACTTGGTTGTCACAAGAGACTTAAGTCCTCTATTTGATGTCGAATTAGGAGACTATCCATTGGCGGCAGTCAAGGATCTAGGGGCTCAAGTATATTTTAATGAGCATGGTTTTAACGCAGGTGTCTTGCTAATCAATAATCGTCTTTGGAAGCAAGAAGAAGTTCGCAAACAACTGATTGAAATGACTAATGAGTTGCATGATAAGGTTGCTCAAGATGATCAAAGTATTTTGAATCTCTTATTTAAAGACCGTTGGTTGGCTTTGGATTTTAAATATAACTGCATTACCTTGCACACACATTTCTCAGATTATCAACCAGAACCTGGGACTTATCCACCGATTATTCATTATTTGACAGAGAGAAAACCATGGGGACTGTATGAACGCTCCATCTATCGAGATGTTTGGTGGTATTATAATGCTCAAGATTGGTCGGATATGAGTCAGGTAACGCCTTGTCTGACAAAAGATCAGGTGAGTCAATACACAGGGGTTCAACATTCGGCTCTAGTCTATACCTTCTCAAGCGACTTGAGAAATATGGGCTACTTGATTGAACATCTACCAGATGTCAAGTTTTATGTGGCAGCTCCTGTTATGGTAGCGGATAGTATTACAGCTTTATTGGCCTACCCAAATGTCTCTGTCTTATCAGATATTGCAGGACAACCACCTTTAATTGATAGCTTGGTTGAAGGTTGTGACTTTTTACTGGATATCAATGCTGAATCCGAAGTTGATGGGATCATTGGACGTTTCCGACAAGCTGGAAAACCAGTATTTGCTTTTGAAAGTGTAGCACATGGTGAACAAGGTCAGTTTCTTTATGACCAAGCACATCCTGAAGAGATGGTTCTAGCTATTGAAAACTATTGCCAAAATGGAGAGCTACCTGTAAAAAAGCTGCAAGTCTACCCAAAGGTACTAGATATCCAGCAGAGTCTTGATTATATACTAGAACACCATTCTTCCGTTATTCGTTATGGAGATGGAGAAATGGATATTATGATGGGCCATGGGATTCCTTATCAAGATTATGATGAGACATTGGCAGAACAGCTTAGAAGTATGATCCAACTAGAAAGTTCTCCAGAATTGCTGGTTTGTCTTTCTGATGTTTTTGAAGGCTTGGAACGCTACAAACCCGAAGCTGTCAACTTTTGGCAAAAGCATTTAGAGCATTATAAAGAAGCCTATCATAAATTTTGTACAGCAAGTTTCTATGGTTCGACTTTTATATCTCGTCCTTATATGGACCTCAAAGATAAGTCTGCTTCGGTAGCCCACTTTGAAAAATTAAAGAAACTTTGGGATAAACGAAACGTCTTGATCGTCGAAGGTGAAAACTCACGTTCAGGAGTTGGCAACGATCTTTTTGACAATGCTCAGTCTGTTGAGCGTATCATCTGCCCTTCTAGAAATGCCTATAGTAAAGTTCAGGCTATTCAAGAAGCGATTGAAACGCATGCGGATGGTAAATTAGTATTCTTGATGCTTGGTCCTACAGCCAAGGTTTTGGCTTACCATTTAAGCAAAAAAGGCATACAAGCGATTGATTTAGGTCATATTGATTCCGAATATGAGTGGTTTAAGATGGGAGCAACTTCAAAAGTGAAATTCTCACACAAGCATACCGCAGAGCATAATTTTGATCAAGAAATTCAGCTAGTTGAGGATGTTGCTTACGATTCATCTATCATAGTGAAGCTATAATCAAGGAGTAGTTAATGAATAAAAAAGTATTTGTGTTAGCTGGGGATTACGGTTATATTCGTCAAATTGAAACAACATTAAAATCTATTTGCTATCATAATAGTGATGTCAAGATTTATATTTTTAATCAGGATATCCCCCAAGAATGGTTTGTTTTCATCAGGGAAAAAATGGCATACCGAAATAGTGAGATCGTTGATATCAAGTTGTTTGAAGGTAATATGCGAAATTGGAGCCTACCACCTGTTGGGCAACACATAAACTTTATGACCTTTGCTCGTTATTTTATTCCTAGTTTTGTTTCAGAAGATATTGTTTTATATTTAGATTGTGACTTAGTAGTTACACGTGATTTGACAGATTTATTTTCTATTGATTTAACAAATAAACCTCTAGCTGCTGTAAAAGTCATATATGGTTTAGAAGATAGATTTAATGCAGGAGTATTATTAATCAATAATGCGTATTGGAAGGAAAATGCAATCCAGCAGGAACTAATTGAAATTACTGAAAGAGAACATGGACACTTACCTGAAGCTGATCAAACAGTTCTCAATATAGTGATGGGAGAAAATTATGTATTACTAGATGATACCTATAATTTTCAGATTGGATATGATCAGGTGGCTGATAATAGAGGACAATATTTCATTTTTGAGTTACCATTGACTCCATTACCAGCGATTATTCATTATTTATCTGCCGATAAACCTTGGAATACTTATTCGGTAGGCCGCTTACGTGAAGTTTGGTGGAAATATAATCAGCTAGAGTGGTCTCAAATAAATAATCAAGAAGAACTTGTTGTAAAAAAATCTAAATATCAAGTATTAATTATTACTGGTAGTCAAAAATTGGAACAAATTAATTATCTAATTGATCATTTATCTGATTATGATATTCATATCGTAACTTTTACAGCTATGGGAGATACTCTCAAAAGTCTAGCGAGTTACGAGAATGTGAAATTGCATCCAAATGTCATGAAATGGATGTGTCGGAAATTGATTGAGGAATGTGATGTTTATTTGGATATCAATCATGAGTTTAAATTTCCTGATGTTTTAGAATGGGTACAAGAAGCTAAGAAAACAATTTTAGCATTTGATAATGTGGCTAATCCTTATCATGTAGATCAAGTATTTCCTCATGATAATCCTCAGGCTATGGTCGAATTTTTGAAGGAACTTCAAACTAAAGATTGTCTGTGATTGATTTGTTTTTAAAAATACTAAGTTAGAGATTTAAAATGAAAATTAATATTACAAATATTTACGGTATGTCTGGTCAAAGTACAGCCTTAATTGCCCAGAATGAAACCGTTAAGATTGCAAGAAAGTTAGACTTTCACGAACTTGGCTTTTACTTTTATAATATCTATAGTGATAGTCAAGGCGAGTTGAATAGTCGTTTAGATGGTGTTTTAGCTAAGCTGGGTTATGGAGATATCGTTGTTTATCAATCTCCTACATGGAATGGGAGAGAGTATGATCAGGCTTTTATTAGAAAATGTAAGATTTTAAATACGAAAATCATTACTTTTATCCATGATGTACCACCTCTCATGTTTCCATCCAATTATTACTTGATGCCTGAGTACATTGAGATGTACAATCAATCGGATTTAGTAGTTGTTCCTTCAGAGAAAATGAAGGAACGCCTGATTCAGGAAGGATTGACAGTTCAAAAAATTCTTATTCAAGGAATGTGGGACCATGTTCATGACTATCCGTTGAGACAACCTGTTTTTCAGAAAAAACTATCTTTTGCTGGTAGTGTAGAGCGTTTTGAACATCTGACTAACTGGAGCTATTCTACTCCTATCGATATTTTTTCTGAATCTAATCACGAGAATCTGAACACTAACGTTTCCTTTAAAGGTTGGAAGACAGATCCAGAACTACTTTTTGCTTTGTCAGAGGGTGGCTTTGGCTTAGTATGGGGAACCAGTGAAAATCCAGCTGATGAGGCAGACTACTATCGATTGAATATCTCTCATAAAGTCAGCACTTACCTTGCTGCCGGGATTCCAGTAGTAGTGCCATCCTATCTCTCAAATGCCAGTTTCATAAAAGAAAAAAAATTAGGTTATGTAGTAGATAGTTTGGAAGAAGCCAGTCGTCTTGTAGAGGAAACGACAGCAGAAACTTATCAACAGATGGTTGAAAATGTATATAAAATTAGTTACGCCTTGAAACAAGGCTACTTCACAAAAAAACTATTGATTGATGCAGTGATGCAGGTTTTGGATATCTAGAGCATGATAGTTATGGATAGCCCTCATCCTAATGGATGAGGGAATGCCATTCTTAGCAAACGAACTTAGCTATGTTCATCAGAATATCTCATCACTCGAATAAGGTAGGAGAAAAATTTGAAGAAAAAATTAACATCAGTTGTCGTAAAACGGGTTATGTGGACAATTTCTTTCTTGTTCATTTACGTACTAGGAAGTAGATTGACCCTTCCCTTTGTAAACGTTAATGATACGAGTTTTTTGGGTGGAACTGCGGCTTTCTTAGCCTTTTCTACTGCTATAACAGGTGGCAACCTTCGGAGCCTTTCTCTATTTTCAGTTGGATTATCTCCATGGATGTCGGCGATGATTTTATGGCAAATGTTTAGCATGTCTAAGAAACTAGGTTTTCAAAATTTACCAATTGAAATTCAAGATCGTGGGAAAATGATTCTAACGTTTGTTATTGCTTTAATCCAAGCATTAGCTATTACTCTTAATCTTCCTATTCAGTCAGGGATGAATTATGGACTAGTCTTGACAATGAATGTTCTACTCTTGATCGCGGGCACCTTTTTCTTAGTTTGGTTATCGGATCTTAATTCTCTGTTTGGGGTAGGGGGCTCTATAGTTATCTTAATGTCTAGCATGGTTATTAGTATGCCAGAAAACATCTTAAAAAGTATCAAAGAATTACAGGTTAGTCCCGTATTGATTATGGCTCTTCTAATACTTTCCATAGTATTTTTAGCAATTGTAGTCAGAGTTCAGCGAGCACGTTATCGAATTCCTGTTAATAAGATTATGATTCACAATCGTTTTCAACGCTATTCTTATTTGGATATATTGCTGAATCCAGCTGGAGGGATGCCCTTTATGTATGCCATGTCTTTGGTCTCTATTCCACAATATAGCTTCATGCTGCTTCAGATGGTACTTCCAGAAGAAACGTGGATCAGAGTTTGGATAAATCGCTTTGCAATAGGACAACCAATTTGGATTTTCACTTATATTATTGTTTTGTTTCTTTTAGGAATTACTTTTGCCTTTGTAAATATGAATAGTGAGGAAATTGCTGATAGAATGAAAAAATCTGGAGAATATATTTATAATATCTATCCAGGAGAAGATACTAGTCGTTATATTGGAAAACTTGTATTCCGTTTTGCAATTATTGGTTCTACCTATACAGTTCTTATGGCTGGCTTGCCAATGTTGATTGTCTTATATGATCCACGCTATATGCAACTAACGATGCTTCCAGGCCTATTCTTGATTTTTAACGGAATGGTGTTTAATATCCAAGAAGAGATTAATGCTTTGACATTAAACGAGAACTATCGACCACTCTTAGAAATCAATTCATAATTGTGAGGAGAAGCTATGTATTATTTCATTCCTTTTTTGGAGCGCAACAATCCATCATGGCAAGCTAATATTGTGCCTTGGTATAGGACTCCTTATCGCTTAGAATTTGATGATATCTTACACCAAATTCGTATCTTTAAACGTCAAGAATTAGAATCTAAGATGCTATGGTTGACTTATCATCCTCATCTACGCTACTTGTTACACAGACAAGATTTATTGGAGTCGAATATTTTCTCCGTTTTTGATGCCATTCAAAATATTGAAGCTGAGGAGATGTACCCTTTACAATTAAAAGACTTGACATGGGATGAAGACTGTGACTTTATCTATACCCCTTTCTTAATTGTAGTCAAGCAAAGGGGGGCACTCTATGCTGAAATTGAATATGGTTCAGAAGGTTTTATCAGCTATATCACTTACTTTAAGGATAACCAAGTTGATTTTATTTGCTATTTTGATGATCGTGGCTTTTTATCTAGCCTTCTAGACTATGAGGATCAAAAACCAGTTACTCGTTATTATTACAATGCAAAAGGACAGTGGCAACTGAGGGAAAATTTGCAGGGAAAAGAGCCAATTGTAAAGATAAATCCAGCAGTAAGCTACCGTTTTGAAAAATTAACTTATGAAAATATAGATGAGGTTATCTGGGAATTCTTAACAAAATTTTTAAATCAAGACTATGAGGTTGGAGATTCATTTGTTTTGGCTGCTCATACTCAGTTTCAAGACCAATTGCTAGAAAGGTTGCCAGAAGAAGCTCCCAAAATTATAAGTTTCTTTATTGAAAGAAATCAAGCAGATGATTTGCATGCTCATCGTCAGCTAGTAGAACAGTCTAGATTGTTGATTAGTGATCGGAAAGATTTTCTCGAGCGATTACAAGAGGCTTATCCACAATTTGCTTCTAAAATGCACCATTTACCATCTTTTGATACGCGCTTGAAGTTAGGTCTCAGTCAACGGTTAAAGGAATCAAAAATTTATGTCCAATTAGATATACAGGTGCAACAAGATCCAGAAGTCTTGTATGAAGTTTTGCATTTTGTCTCGAAAAATCCTTTGACCGAGGTTGTTTTTTCAGTATTTAATGCAGAAGGTTATCAAATAGAAGCTTTGCAGAAGCAACTTGATTCGCTGATTATGGAACGTCTTAACCCAAGGGATCTGTTAAAGGATTCCGTGGTATCTGAGGCGGAAAATACATTAGAGGAAAATACCAGAGATGATTATCGTTTTAAGATTATCAATCTCAATGATGAGATGGGCTTAATTCGTGAGTTAGAATATACTCGTTTAATTGTTGATTTGAATCCAGTTGCTAATATTTACACACAGATTGCAGGGATTAGTGCAGGAATTCCTCAAATCAATCTACAAGAATCAGAATATGTATCTCACTTACAAAATGGTTATATTCTATCAGATTTATCAGAGTTTAGTAAAGCAGGGCACTACTTTTTAGATACCTTGGAACATTGGAATCAAGCCTTAATTTACTCAATTGATAAGATTCGACAAAATACAGGTGATCAATTTGTAGATAAGTGGGAAAAATGGTTAAAGGAGGCAAAAAGTGAGCAATAAATTACAGATTTTGCAGATAGGTAGCAGAAACTGGAGCCATGACTATGAGCTTCCTGAAAATATGGATTGGCACTTCTTTTGGCCAAGATCAACGACTGCAATAAAGAAGGTCATGAAAATGAAAGGCTTAAGAACTTTTTCAGCTGTTTTGGTTGAAAATCCTGAGCATTTATCGGATTTGATTCCGTTGATAAGAAAAATCACTCCTTATACGATTTTCTACCCTGATACAGCTGAGCCTCAATCAAAAGATCTTCAAGACTTCTTGAAAAAAAACTGTGCTCAAACAGCAGACTTTTCAAATCCAGCAGAACTTTTACGACTCCTATCTAAGGCCTTATTTAGAGGACAGTATGGGGATAAGTTGGTTCCAATTGATATGATTGTCAATCCTGCTTTTACGGGAAAGGTTCGATATAACGGTTATGAAAATCTAGAACTCCTAGGAAAGTATGGTCAAGACTTTCGCCCTTTAATTAGTTGGAAGTATAATATCCGAGCTAGTGAATTCAACCCAGTTGAACTCTGGCTTGAATATGAGAAAGATTGGACTTGTGATATTCGTCTCGTCGTTCGAAATATTCAAGATGGATCTACTGCTAATTTTGTCAAAGAGCGAGTTTTCACTGTTGAAGATATGCAGTCTGCCGTGGTACTGGATGATGATTTTTCTTCATTTATCAGTGTTTCTTTAGAAGCTAGAGGGGAAGGACAACTGAAAATAGGAGCTCTTCACCAGCGTTTAACGCGCTACCAATTTGGTAAATATGTTCTTGGTGGAGGTATCATCCATAATGACAAGCGTGAGGAGATCAATTACTTTTTCTATCCAGGAGACTTTAAGCCTCCTTTGAATATCTACTTTTCTGGTTATCGACGAGCAGAAGGATTTGAGGGATTTGGAATGATAAGATCCTTTGGAGCGCCTTTCCTTCTGTTTCAAGATCCTCGAATCGATGGAGGGGCTTTCTATCTGGGTGACGACTGTCTCGAAAATAGTATTCGAAATGTCATTCAAGAACATTTGGATTTGTTAGGATTCTCAAATAAGGAACTCATCCTTTCGGGGATATCTATGGGGACCTATGGTGCTATGTATTACAGCTCTTTCTTTGAACCTAAAGCCGTGATTGTTTCAAAACCCTTGACCAATCTGGGATTGATAGCAGAGAGAGGCAGACTTGAGGCACCTGGGCTTTTTCCGACTGCTTTTGATATCTTACGTCATCATTCTAAGGGGGAGGCTAGCTTAGATGCTATGAGAGCCTTAGATGACCGTTTTTGGACTCCTTTTAAAGAAGCAGATTTTAGTCAAACAATCTTTGGTCTCTCTTATATGAAAGAGGAAGACTATGATCCGTATGCCTATGATGATTTAGTAGCAGCCCTTTATCATACGGGGGCTCGAATTATGGTTAAGGGGACCTCAGGCCGCCACAATGACGATAATACTACTAGTGCTACGTGGTTCAAGAATTTTTATAAGATGATTTTAGAGCAGGATTTTGGGAGAAAGTTTTAATGTTGATCAAACGGAATAAAGAAATATACTGGGGAGAATTTAAGGGAGCTAGTTTAGGTGATATGAGGCAAAATACATTTTTGTATGGTTCTATTGTCCTCTATCATTCAAGGGACCATGTTTATCTGGAAAATGATATGGTAAATTCTGGTACTATGATTCATGAGTGGACCTCAAGTTTTAACTTTCAAGGAAATCGCTTAACCCCAACCTTACCTCTTTTAAAAAGGAGCTATCGTTACCGTTTGTCTAGTCGGATGACTGTGCAACCTCAAAATGGTTTATACTTTAGGCTCATCTTTATGGATCGTTATGATAAGCAGGTTGGTCAAGTGATTGAAAAAGACTTGGATTTCACCTTTACTTATCCAGAAGAAGCCTATCATTACAGAGTACAGCTGTTGAGTGCGGGATTTCAAGCAGTTGACTTTCATTCATTTTCAATAGAAGAGGACGATTCTGAGCAAGATGTGGAACAAGAATAGACAATTGAGCAAGGTGAACAAAATCTTGCATCAAATCAATCTAAAAAAAGAAGAGATGGCCTCGCTAACAGATGATGAATTAGCAGGTAAAACTCAAGAATTTAAAGATAGAATTGCTGCTGGAGAAAGCTTAGATGATCTTTTAGTGGAAGCTTTTGCAGTTGTACGTGAAGCCGATAAGCGGATCCTAGGAATGTTTCCCTATGATGTACAGGTCATGGGTGGGATTGTCATCCACCAAGGGAATGTTGCGGAGATGAATACAGGTGAAGGTAAAACCTTGACCGCTACGATGCCAGTTTATCTCAATGCCTTATCGGGAAAAGGTGTTATGCTGGTGACGACTAACGACTATCTTGCTAAGCGTGATGCAGAGGAGATGGGGCAAGTATATGAGTTCTTAGGTTTGACGATTCGCATTCCCTTTTCTGAAGACGATGATGAAGAGTTAACGCCTGAAGATAAGCGGGAAATTTATAGTGCAGATATTGTTTATACTACCAACAGTGGTCTTGGTTTTGACTATTTGATTGATAATCTAGCCTCTAGTGATGATAAAAAGTACATGCCAGAATTTAACTTTGTCATCGTAGATGAGGTAGATTCAGTTTTGCTAGATAGTGCTCAAACTCCCTTGGTCATTTCAGGTTCACCTAGGGTACAGTCCAATTTTTATGGAATTATTGACACCTTGATGACAACTCTAGTTGAGGGGCAAGATTATATCTTTAAGGAAGAAAAAAAAGAAGTCTGGCTTACCACTAAGGGAGCTAAAACTGCGGAGAGCTTTTTAGGTATTGACAACCTCTATTCAAAAGAGCATAGTATACTAGCAAGACACTTGACCTTTGCTCTACGAGCTCATACCTTATTTAAAAGGGATAAAGACTACATCATCCGTAAGGGTGAGAAGGACGAAGAACTCGTATTGGTAGATCAAAGTACAGGTCGTTTACTAGAAATGACCAAATTACAAGGTGGTTTACACCAAGCCATTGAGGCAAAAGAGCATGTTCCTTTATCTGAAGAAACACGGGCGATGGCCTCAATTACCTATCAAAGCTTATTCAAGAAGTTTAAAAAAATCTCTGGAATGACTGGGACAGGAAAGGTTGCAGAGAAAGAGTTTTTAGAAACTTATGGGATGTCAGTGATTCAAATTCCTACTAATCGTAAGAAACAGCGAATTGATTATCCAGACAATCTCTATGTTACCCTACCTGAGAAAGTGTATGCATCGCTTGCTGAGATTAAATATTATCATGAAAAGGGTAATCCTTTATTGATTTTTGTTGGATCGGTAGAAATGTCGGAACTCTACTCCTCTCTATTATTACGTGAAGGAATTGCACATAACGTTTTAAATGCTCATAATGCGGCGCGTGAAGCTCAGATAATTGCTGAATCGGGTCGCATGGGAGCTGTAACAGTTGCAACATCTATGGCTGGTCGTGGGACTGATATTAAACTTGGTCCCGGAGTTGCCGAACTTGGTGGACTTGTTGTCATTGGAACAGAAAGGATGAGTAGTAAACGCATTGACTTACAGATTAGAGGGCGTTCCGGCCGCCAAGGAGATCCAGGACTATCGAAATTTTTTGTCTCACTAGAAGACGATGTTATCAAGAAGTTTGGTCCTCCTTGGGTTCATAAGATGTATAAGGATTATACAGTAAACCAGCAGATAAGCCCTGAACCCCTAGAAGGAAGGCGTTATCGGAAATTAGTAGAAAAAGCACAGAAAGCAAGCGATAGCGCTGCTAGATCATCGAGAAGTCAAACTTTAGAGTATGCTGAGAGCATGAATATCCAAAGAGAGATGGTCTATGGTCAAAGAAATCGATTGATTGATGGAACCGAGGATCTTGATGGTTTTGTGGTAGATGTACTAGATGAGTTCATAAAAAAAAGCTTGTCAGAAGAAGCATTTGAAAGTAGAGAAGAACTCTATCATTTTATCGTTAAAAATATCAGTTTTCTCTATCATGCAGTTCCTCGAGAGTTGGATATGACGGATAAGGATGCTGTTAAACGAGTTCTGGAGATAACCGTTCAAAAGAGTTTACAGGAAAAACGAACGCTTTTGGAAACTCATGACTTCTTTTCAGATTTTCAGCGATTAGCCTTATTAAAGGCCATAGATGATAACTGGGTAGAACAGGTGGACTACCTGCAACAACTGAGTCTAGCAATCGGTGGGCAGTCAGCTGCTCAAAAAAATCCTATTGTCGAGTATTACCAAGAAGCCTATCATGGATTCGAAGAAATGAAAAGGCAAGTCAAGAAGGATATGGTTCGAAATCTATTATTGAGTCGAGTAGACATTTCACCTGATGGGGAAATTATGGCTTATTTTCCATAAAAGGGGGACAATATGACAATTTATAATATAAATTTAGGACTTGGATGGGCTAGTAGCGGTGTGGAATACGCCCAAGCCTATCGTGCTGGTGTTTTTCGGAAATTAAATCTGTCCTCTAAGTTTATCTTTACAGATA
>ERZ772979.1043-NODE-1043-length-17107-cov-9.967277_pt1 | contig 17107 bp, 10 predicted proteins | sample MGYA00511130_ERZ772979 | MGnify/ENA primary metagenome ERZ772979 (study PRJEB29015, sample SAMEA2738103) | human oral metagenome | biome: human oral; feature: human-associated habitat; material: saliva | place: China | collected 2186 ... | reverse complement strand
CGCGCATACCCTCCTGATTGAGCTGGTAGACGCGGTCCATAACGCTCTTGCGCTGGGCGGGAGTCAGCGGCTTAATCTCGGAGTCCAGGTCAACAAAGGAGCATGCGTTGAGGACTTCCTCAACGGCGCCCTTGGTGATCATCTGCGTCTTGTCATTTTTTGTGTTTTTGACCACAACACTCATGCGGCGGCGCTCAAAGTCAAACGGGACCTCGTCGATTTTCTCGTACTCAATGCTCAACAGGTTAGTGGGCAGCTCATCGTTGGAAGTCTTGATAATTGCGTTGTCAATAAGGTTGCGAAGGCCGGTCTGGAAGTAGCTGTTCAGATACGCGTGACGGAGCACGCGAGGATCCTCTTCACCCAGAATGTTGAGGTGACGCTCAAGCACAACCTCGTCTGCGGTGATGGTACCGGTTTTGTCGGTGCACAGAATGTCCATGGCGCCCAGGTTCTGGATTGCGGCCGGATTCTTAACAATAACGTCCTGCTTGGCCATTTGCGTCCCACCGCGAGAAAGGCAAGTGGTCACAATAACAGGCAGCATCTGAGGGGTAATGCCAACGGCAACAGAGACGCTGAAGAGCAGTGCGTCAAACCAGTCGCCTTTGAGGAATCCGTTTGCAAAGAACACAATGGGGCACATGATCAGCATGAACGAGACAAGCACCTTGGAGACGGACTTGAGACCCTCGTCAAAGCTGGTCTCGCCGGAAGGCTGCTGGAGCAGCTCAGACATGGTGCCCACGTAGGATTTATTGCCGGTTGCAACTACCACCACCGTTGCGCTTCCTGACTGAACCGTAGTGCCCGCGAACAGTAGGTTTGTGCACTCAGAGAGTGAGAGGGGATAGCGCGTTCCATCTGCGCGGCGGCGAGCGTGGACTACACCAGCGGTTTTCTCGACAGGTTCTGATTCTCCGGTGAGTGCGGTTTCATTGACAAAGAGGTCCTTGGCGTCCAGAACGCGGCAGTCCGCGGGGATCATGTCGCCCGAGGCAAGGCGGATGATATCGCCAATAACCACCTGTTCAAAGGGGATTTCTTCTCCCAGCGCGGAAGCGAGTTTGGGCTTTTCAAGGGCTTCTGGCTCGTCGGCGGTGTCTTCGGCCTCGTCGGCGGCATCATCTGCGGCGTATTCGTCCTCGAAGTCCATGGCGGCATTTGCGGCGTCATCCGAGTTCTGGTTAACGTCTTGGTTGACGACCTGATCCGCATCCGTGTCATCAAAGTCGATAGGACGGCGGATAACTCTTGTGGTGGAGGTTACCATTTTGGAGAGCGCAGCCGCTGCTGAGGCTCCCTTGGAGCTCTGGACAAAATCGATAATGCCGGAGATAAGCACCATTGCGGTAATGATGACGACGGTTGACGGGTCCTTCTCGCCATCCGCGGCAAGAGCCACATTAGTGATGTAAGAAATGCCAGCGAGGGCAATCAAAATGAAGGTGAAAGGGCTTGCAAAGCTTTTGAGCAAGCGAATGATAAAAGGCTCTTCAGCGGCGCTGGTAATGACGTTTGGCCCGTCGAGGTCGTATTTTGCCTGAGCAATGTCGATGGCAAGGCCGTCCGGGGTGGTATGGAACTTTCGACAGACGCTCTTTACCGAGTGAGTTGCGGCAAAGGTCAAGGACTGTCCAAGCTCTCCCGAAGTGGCCTGAGTTGTCTTTGTTTGGGCTGTCTTTGTTTGGGTTGTGCGCTTCATGATTGCCATGTGCACCTCCGATGATTAGTGAAAACGAATGACTAACGGGTTGGTGTATGACGCAAACTGAAAGCGTTCTGTTATGTGTGGGACTTGAAACCAGACAATCCGAGCCAGATAATCCGGGCTGGACGATCTTGAAACCTGATGATCCGAAACCTGCCACATAGATTCATATATCTACAGGATTGCTCTATAAACCTGCAAATTTATATCCCTATAGGCTTGCGGTGCAGTAAAAATTAAAACTTTTGAATAAGAGGTTTCTTTATATCCGTCACACATAAATGAACAGGGTCAGCATCTGCTGTCAGACGTAAGCTGTTACTTCGACTAGGCATATAAAGCACCTCCTTATATTGGAGTTCTGCAAAGGACGTCCAGTAAAGCGGGCATCTTGCGATGGACGGACGTCACGTCTATTCAGATATCTCTAAGAGTAGTTGGGTTGACGCGATTGGTCAAGCTATTACTATATATCTAATAAATAACGTGTTTAATCTGCGTATTTATTTGCCGCGATATGGCGAGAAACCCTGTCGAGCAGTACCGCAGAGAAGAAACGACAAGCAGAACGACAAAACGCCAAACTGCTGCACTCTTGCTAAGAAGGAGCATCTTATGGGCAAAGTAATCGTATTTGGAAGCCTGAACATGGACGTCTCCATCGAGGCAGACAAGATGCCTCAGCAGGGCGAGACTATTGGCGGCAAAAATCTTGTCACCAGCCCAGGTGGAAAAGGCGCTAATCAGGCTGTTGCTGCAGCTCGAATGGGTGCAGATGTCCACATGATTGGTGCGGTTGGCACTGACTCATTTGGACAGGACCTCAAGCAGTCGCTTATTGGCTACGGCGTCAATGCGGAGCAGGTAGAAGAACTGTCTGGAGTTTCCTCTGGCGTTGCCGTGATAGTGCGCGTGGACGGCGATAATCGTATTATTCTGGACCATGGCGCTAATCACGCACGCACAGTTGACGACGTAAAAGCGGTGCTTGATCGCATTGCGGAGCCAGGTGACGTGTTCTTGACGCAGTTTGAGTGTGAGTTGTCGACCTCGTTTGAGCTTATCAGGTACGCGCATGAGTTGGGGCTCTATACGATGGTGAACCCATCGCCATCAGCTACCATGACCACCGGTCTTCTCGCCAGCGTGGACTTGCTCTGTCTGAACGAGATTGAGTTTGCGGACCTGTTCGGCGAGGGCAAGATTAGCCCGCTGGCAGAGCCCGAGGCTGCGGTGCAGAAGGTGCTTGAAAGCGGCGTGGCAACTGTGGTGTTGACGCTGGGGTCCAAGGGCTCGATTGCTGCCGATGCACATGGCGTCTATCAGCAGGAATGCTATCGTGTGGACACCGTGGACACTACCTGCGCAGGAGACACGTTTATGGGTACACTCGCCGCATTCCAGGCGTCGGGACAGCTGGAGGGTCACGACATCAAGCAGGCGCTCGACGTAGCCGCGAAGGCCGCAGCGCTCGCTACTACTAAGGTTGGCGCTCAGCAATCAATTCCAACGTATCAGCAGGTAGTTGAGTTTTAGGTTAAAATTACCGTGATTGTTGCTTCATAACTCGCAGTCCAAACGCAGTCCACACGCAGCTCAAACGTACAAAGGAGACTTATGACAACGCTTTCAACTAAGACGCGCGTCATTATCGACACCGATCCTGGCATCGACGACGCCATTGCTCTGGGTTTTGCCCTGGCCGCAAAGGCGCTGGATATCAAGCTTATCACTACCGTCAGCGGAAATGTTGGCATCGAGAACGTTACCAACAATACCCTCAAGCTGCTCAAATTCTGGAACCAACACGTGCCTGTTGCGCGCGGTGCTGCTGAGCCGCTGCTCAGAAAACCAATGGACGCAAGCGACGTTCACGGTGCGTCCGGCATGAGAGGCTACGAGTTCGACGGCATTCAGCCGGACTGTCTTCTTGAAGAAACCGCACTTGAGGCACAGCGTCGCGTCATTATGGAAGGCGCATCCGCTGGCGAGAAAACCACGCTGGTGACGCTTGGCCCTCTGACCAATATTGCGCTGCTGCTGAAAGCATATCCACAGGTCAAGGAACATATCGACCGCATTGTTATGATGGGCGGTGCCCTGACCCGCGGAAATCTTGGCGTCATGTCCGAGTTCAACGTGGGCGTTGATCCTGAGGCGGCAAAGATTGTCTTTGCATCCGGCGTTCACGTGGCCATGGTTGGCCTTGAGGTGGGCGATGCCGCTCGCGTGATGCCTGAGGACATTGAGAACATCCAGAACTCTGGCAAGAGTGGCGACATGCTGGTTAAGCTGCTGCTCAACTATCGCGTCCACTACCAGGAGGAGGGCTTCAGCATGTACGACCCAACGGCCGTGGCCTACCTGCTGGCGCCTCAGATGTTCGAGACCAAAGATGTGTTTGTGGATGTTGAGTGCAACGGCGCTCTGACAAGCGGCTGTACCGTTGTTGACCTGGCCGGATATCTTGGCGAGAAACCCAATGCAACCGTATGCGTGGGCGTCGACCAAAAGGCATTCCGTACTTGGTTTGTTCACCAGATCCAAAAGTGTAACGTCCTCGACGGCTCTGCCTCTGCAGTTGAAGGTGTGCTGCTAGACTAAGGCTCTACTAGGTCAGTGCACCGCAGGACCAACGTGGCGCCGGGGCAGGGTGCTGCAAAAACTCACAAGAAAGAAGCCTCTTCTCGCCATTGAGAAGAGGCTTTGTTGTGCGTAAAAGTGCTGTTAAATTGACCTTCTTGCCAAATTCCGCGCCGGCAAAGTTTCGCACGTAGCGGAGTTCCGCGTCGGGTAAAATCCCGCACCGAGTTTTAGAGCTCTTTGTAGACAGGGAACCACTTGAGGGCGTCAACTGCCTCTTTTGCATCGGCGATTGGCTCGCGGTTCAAGCCCTGCTTGATTGCTTCCTCTGCAACGCCGACGGCAATACGCTCGGAGAACTCGGTAATCTTGGAGACTGGAGGAAGAATTGCAGCTCCAGTCTTTGTGGTGTCGACGATTCCGCCAAGCGAGTGAGCTGCCAGGGAAATCATCTGGTCCGTGAGCAGGCGAGCCTTTGATGCAAGAACACCCAGGCCAAGGCCAGGGTAGATCAGAGCGTTGTTGGCCTGGCCAATCTGGTAGGTTACACCGTTCAGCTCCACGTCATCGGATGGAACGCCGCAGGCCACAAGTGCGCGACCATCAGTCCAGGTAAGCAGGTCCTGGGCGGTTGCCTCCGCAAGCTTAGTTGGGTTGGACAGAGGGAAGACCATGGGGCGCTCACAATGAGCAGCCATTTCGCGAATGATTTCCTCGGTGAAGGCTCCGTGAACAGTAGAGGTACCAACCATAATTGTTGGGTGGACCGTCTTTACAACGGCAGCCAGGTTAGTGAGCTCATCAGCGTTTGTAAACTCAGAACGCTTGCGAGCAAATGGCTTCTGCTGTGGGGTGAGGTTGTCCATGTCGTCGAAGAGCAGGCCTTGGCGATCTACCAGGTAGAAACGCTTGCGGGCCTCTTCGCGATCCATTCCCTGGTCCACAAATTCCTGCAGCACACGATCAGCGATGCCGCAACCAGCAGTTCCTGCACCAAAGCAGAGATATACCTGGTCGACGAGTTTCTCGCCAGAAATGTTGAGGCCACCGAGGATGCCTGCGAGGGTGACAATGCCAGTGCCCTCGACGTCGTCGTTGAAGACAGGGTAGGTGTTCTTGTAGCGGTCTAGGATTGCTGCAGCGTGCGAGCGGCCGAAGTCCTCGAAGTGCAGGTAGAGGTTAGGGAAGAGTTTCTCGACGGTGGTTACAAAGTTGTCAATGAATGCGTTATAGCGATCTTCATCAACACGCTTGTGGCGTTCGCCCAGGTATAGTGGGTCATCGAGAAGTTCCTGGCGGTTAGTACCAGCATCAATAACAACAGGCATAATGCGGTTAGGGTCAACACCAGCTGCGGCGGTGTAAACCATGAGCTTGCCAACGGAAATCTCGACGCCGTTGGTGCCCCAGTCGCCAATACCCAGGATTGCTTCTGCATCGGTGACGACAATCAGGTCGATGTCTCTACCTGCGGCTGCGTTCTTCAGTGAGGTTTCAAGGTCCTCAGGATGATCAACTGACAGGAAGCATGCATACTGTGGATCGACATAGCGCTGAGAATACTGCTCAATGTCTGGTGCGATAGTTGGATCGTAGACGATAGGCATGAACTCTTCAACGTGCTTGGAGAACAGGTTGTAGAACAGCGTGCGGTTCTCGGAGAAAAGCCTCATGAGATAGTGACGCTTTGTCTCGAGGTCAGGATACTGCTGGAAAAGCACGTATGCCTGCTCTGCCTGCTCCTCGATGGTCTGGATGTTTGGAGGAAGAAGGCCTACCAGGCCATATTTCTGTCGCTCCTCCTGCGTAAATGCGGTTCCCTTGTTCAAAAACGGATCATTCAGTAGTTCAAAACCTGTCTTCATAGCAACTCCCAAATGCATTGTATTCCCAGGTACATTGACTGATGCGTAGCGCGTTTAAGCGTGCGGCATTAATGGCGCTCTCGTAGCTTTTCAGAAATAACAATAATCATTTCACGTTATGTTTTCTTGGGAAATTGAGGAATTTACTTCTCAGTAAAGGTAAACGGCCTGAGATTGCGAGCCAAAACAACACTGGGATCGTACCTATTGCAGAACAAAACCTCACCGGGGTGGTACAAATTGCAGCCAACTGCGGTTTTGTTGAACGCTTGGGGCGCAAGTGGTAAAAAATGCGTTTAGTTGGAATATGCAGCGGCGGTTGATTTTTATGCACGCCGTTTACCTGCGGTTTTTCGTTGGACAAAAATAGTGAAATCTGGACACTTTTTGCCACCTGCGCAAACGCAAGTCAGGAATTTCCGTGATTGCGATTTGACCTCCAACTAAACGGATTTTTTACCCAAAAGAGGGGTTCAGATTTTGTGGGTTGAAATCTTGATACAAAATTCCGTATAAACAAGGTGGAATATGCAATTTCTTTGGGTGATTGGATGTTGCTCGGTCAACTGGATAGCGGTCAGCCCTCAAAGTGATGTTATTTCACTACAACAGCGCCTTCGGGTAGTGCGATGTCCGCATCGGTTGCAATTAGAAGATTGTTACCTGGGGTTTTAGGAGTATCGGGCCACTCGGGCACATACGCAACGTGCACAAACTCGTGCGCAAACACGCCTGTAACCTGGGGAAGTAGCGCAGATCCGCGACCTTCTAGCGGACAGCGAACATCGGCAAGATAAACTCCGCCAGACGCAAGCTTTTCCTTAACCACCTGCGCGCCGGTCGCTGTTCCTAGAGGTCCAAGCGATTTACGCCCAGCAAATACCTCGTTTACCAGCACGTCTATACTGCCAGCATCTGCATTCTGCAGAACCTTCCAGGCATCATCTTCGATAACACGCAGCTCACTTGATGCCACAGCCAGCGCTTCGTCCAAAAAGAAATGTTCGCGCGCAAGCGAGACGATCTTTGGATCAATCTCAATCACCTCGATAACGCTGCCGCGCATGTGCGTGACCAGGTACTTTGGCAGCGAGAAGCCTCCGCCGCCCAAGATCACAATGCGACCCTCTGGGGCCACCTGCTGGATAAGCTGCGCCATCATGCGGTGATAGTGAACGCAAAGCTCAAAGCGCAGCTTAGACGCAATATAGCTCACGGACTGGAACGTGCCATTAACGTTGAGCAACCTAATGGGCGTACCGTCGGCGTCTTCGGAGTCAAAAATCATCGTGAGACCAAATTTTGTGCGCGTCACAAAAACGCCTCGAGCACGCAGAATTAACAGAAGTAGCTGGTAAATGCCAATAATGGCAAGCCCCGCAACGGTCGACCAGATAAAAAATGTCCAAAAATCATGTAAGACCATGTTAATTCCTTGTTAGTAAGGTTTCCCTCGGTTATACTAGCCGATACGGCGTTTTTTCTGAACGCTTTTACAGGAAAAGATTTTCTGGGGGTTTATATGATTTTAGGACTTGGTATTCCTGAGCTTCTGATTATTGTTTGCGTTGTTATGGTCATCTTTGGACCTAAGAACCTTCCAAAGCTCGGCAAGGCTGTCGGCGAGACCGTCAAGAGCGTTCGCGAGGGCATGGAGTCTGAGACCAAGGAAGAAGCCAAGGAGCCAGAGGCTGAGGTTGTTGAGGACGAAGAGTCCAAAAAGGCTGAGTAGCCCCATCTCACGCGTATAGACCGACTGACCCATCAACAGAAAGAACACGATGGACACTACTAAAGAGATTGTACTTACCCCAGAAGGCCGTCAGAAGCTTGTCGATGAGCTGGCTTATCGTGAGGGCGAGAAACACGACGAGATTGTTGAGCGCATCAAAGAGGCTCGCGGTTTTGGTGACCTTTCTGAGAATTCTGAGTATGACGCAGCAAAAGAAGAGCAGTCTCACAACGAGTCCCGCATCAACGAGATTCGCCAGATTCTCTCCGTCGCAAAGGTTGTCGAGGGCGGCAGCAAGCGCAACGTTACCGTTGCAATTGGTACAACCGTCGAGCTTGCTGATGCAAAAGGCAAGACAACTAAGTATGTAATTGTTGGTACTACTGAGACTAACTCCCTTGAGCACAAGATCTCTAACGAGTCCCCAGCTGGTGAGGCTCTTATTGGTCACAAGAAGGGCGACGAGGTTGAGTTCACCACGCCAAACGGCAAGGTGAAGAAGTACACCATTACCTCTATTACTCGCTAGACTGGCACAAAAGATATTTGGTCGCCCCGTGTCCGTCTGGCGCGGGGCGTTTTTACGTGGAGGATACATGTCCGAAGTAGAGAACAACATCGCTGGTAGCTCGTCTGCCGCCGACGCAACCGAGGCCACCCCAGAGGCTTCCATCAACGACGAGCGCGCGCAGCGCAAAGCCCGTCGCCAGGCACTGCTTGACGCCGGCGTTGACCCATACCCAATCAAGTCCACCGTCACCGCTCACGTCGCTGAGCTGGAGGAGCGCTACGCTGACCTCGAGGACGGCCAGACTGGCGAGGAAGTCTATTCCGTGGCCGGCCGCGTCCGCGCCATCCGCAACCAGGGCAAGATCGCGTTTGTCGTGGTAGAGGACTATACCGGCCAGATTCAGCTCTTCTGCCGCATCAATGACCTTGACGAGAAGAACTGGGAGCTCCTGGGTCTTCTCGACCTTGGCGACATCATTGGCGCAACCGGCGCTATCATGCGTACGCGCCGCGGCCAGCTTTCCCTGGCAGTGACCTCGCTGGAGGTCCTCTCCAAGTCGTTGCGTCCTCTGCCTGAAAAGTTCCACGGCCTCACCGATCGCGAGGTTCGTTATCGCCAGCGCTACGTTGACCTGATCATGAACCCTGAGATCCGCGACGTATTCCGCAAGCGCTCACAGATCATCTCCATCATCCGCCAGTTTATGGAGGCGGACGGCTACATGGAGGTTGAGACCCCTGTTCTCCAGGAGATTCTTGGCGGCGCAAACGCAAAGCCATTCATTACGCACTACAACGCTCTGAACACCGAGAACTACCTGCGCATTGCAACCGAGCTTCCGCTGAAGCGCCTGCTTGTCGGCGGACTTGAGCGCGTCTACGAGCTTGGTCGTCAGTTCAGAAACGAGGGCACCGACCTCACGCACAACCCAGAGTTTACTTCCATGGAGGCGTACGCCGCCTACTCTGACCTGGCCGGCATGCGCGAGCTGTCCCAGAACCTCTTCCAGGAGATTGCCCGCAAGGCTTGCGGCTGCGAGGAGGGCCACGAGGTCATCACCTACCAGGGCACCGAGGTTGACCTCTCCGGCAACTGGCGCGTCGCATCCCTGGCAGAGATTGCGTCCGAGGTCACCGGCGAGGAGCTCTCCATTGACACCCCTGTCGAGAAACTCCGTGCAGTCCTGGATCGCTATGAGATTGAGTGGAACCCAGAGTGGCAGGCCGGCAAGCTGCTGTTTGAGATCTACGACGAGCTTGGCGAGAAGAGCATCGTAAACCCTACCTTTGTCTGCGATTATCCTGCAGAGGTTTCTCCGCTCACCAAGCGCAAGGCAGATGACCCTCGCTTGACCGACCGCTTTGAGCTCATTATCTGCGGCGCCGAGTACGCAAACGCATACTCCGAGCTCAACGACCCTGTTGACCAGGAGGAGCGCTTTGCCGCCCAGATGGAGGCCAAGCGCCAGGGCGACGAAGAGGCCATGGAGTACGATTACGACTTCATCCGCGCACTTGAGTACGGTATGCCACCAGCGGGCGGCATCGGCTACGGCATCGACCGCATGATGATGCTCTTCTGCGATCAGCCTTCTATCCGCGACGTCCTTCTCTTCCCACAGCTCAAGCCCGAGAAGCGCTAAGAGTTCGGAAGCATAGCTGCCCCGCACAGTACACAAACGTATCAGCCCGGTATCCGCTCGTTGCAGGTACCGGGCTTTTTGTGTGTGGCGACGCTGTGAATCTCGCTGCAGCGGCTGCATCACTGAGCGTGCGGCGGCGCGGTCTTCTCGGCAGCGCGGGTTTCTCGCCCGACGTTTGTGTGATTCGTACGGAGGAGCAAAATCCAACGCGAGTCGTATGTTTGCAGAGCCTTCTGATGGGTATAAATCAGAAATATATAGAGAGTTTTGAGAGGTTTCAGCACATGTTTGATAAATTCACTGACAGAGCGCGTAAAGTCATGAGCCTGGCTCAGGACGAGGCTCGCGGTCTTGGCCAGATGTATGTTGGTACCGAGCACCTGCTACTTGCTCTCATCAAAGAGGGGGAGGGCATTGCTGCTCAGGCTCTGGCTAAGCTGGAGGTCTCGTATGACGAGGCTCTGGCAACCGTAAAAGAGCTCACCACGGGCGCAGGAGACCCTATTCCTGGTGGTCACATTCCGTTTACTCCTCGCGCAAAGCGCGTGCTTGAAGACGCGTACAGAGAAACTATGACCCACGGTCAAAGCTATATTGCAACAGAGCACCTGCTCTTGGGTATTGTGTCCGAGGGTAATGGTCGCGCTATGGATGCCCTGCGTACCATGGGTGTCTCCGGCGACGCGGTAAGAAACGCTGTTGATGAGCTTGTTGCTCAGACTCCAGATGATGCATCTGCTGGTCCTCGTATGGCAGAACCTCGCATTGAGGGTGGCATCTTTGGCATGCCTGTTGGCGCTGGTCAGATGCGTCCTAACGCAAACGACGATGCTTCCATGCTGGAGCAGTTTGGTCGCAACCTTACCAAGCTTGCCGCAGATAAAAAGCTTGACCCCGTCATTGGTCGTGACCGCGAGATTGAGCGTGTCATGCAGGTTCTTGCGCGCCGTCAGAAGAACAACCCACTTATCCTGGGCGATCCTGGCGTTGGCAAGACCGCCATTGTTGAGGGCTTGGCTCAGCTCATTGCATCCGGCAACGTTCCTGACATTCTGCGCGGTAAGCAGGTTTGGACGCTTGACCTGGCAAGTCTGGTAGCAGGTTCCAAGTATCGCGGTGAGTTTGAGGACCGCATGAAGAAGGTTGTTGCTGAGCTGGAGAAATCCAAGAATGACATCCTCTTCATCGACGAGATTCACACCGTCATTGGCGCCGGTTCCGCAGAAGGCTCCATCGATGCTGCGTCCATCTTGAAGCCACCGCTGTCTCGTGGAGAAATCCAGGTCATCGGCGCAACTACGGCAGAAGAGTACCGTAAACATGTCGAGAAGGACGCTGCATTTGAGAGGCGTTTCCAGCCAGTCAACATCGGCGAGCCAAACACCGACGACACCATTTCTATTATCCACGGTCTTCAGGACCGCTACGAGAAGCACCATCACGTCCACTACACCGAAGCTGCTATTAAGGCTGCTGTTGCGCTTTCTAACCGCTACATCCAGGACCGCTTCCTGCCAGACAAGGCAATTGATGTCCTCGATGAGGCTGGCGCTCGCGCACGCATCCACAAGATGAGCCTTCCACCAGAGATTGCCCAGGTAGACGCAGATCTTCTCCGCGTTCGTACCCAGAAGTCTGAGGCAGCAAGCGCACAGGAGTTTGAGCAGGCAGCTCGTTTGCGTGACCAGGAGAAATCCCTGGTAGCAGAGAGGGATCGTCTGGAGACTGAGTGGCGTGAGCAGCTGGACAAGAACATCGTCACCGTTGATGAGGACGATATTGCAAAGGTTGTCTCTGGCATCACCGGTGTTCCTGTTTCTAACCTCACCGAGACCGAGGCTTCAAGACTGCTTCGTACAGAAGATATCCTTCACCAGCGCGTTGTTGGTCAGGACGAGGCTGTTGTTAAGGTTGCAAAGGCAATCCGCAGAAGCCGCAGTCCTCTGAAAGACCCTAAGCGCCCTGGCGGCTCCTTCATCTTCTTAGGCCCCTCCGGTGTAGGTAAGACTGAGCTTGCAAAAGCCCTGGCAGAGTTCCTGTTTGGCTCCGAAGACGCCCTGCTTTCTTACGACATGTCCGAGTACATGGAACGTCACACTGTAGCTAAGCTGGTGGGTGCTCCTCCAGGATACGTGGGCTACGATGAGGGAGGCGAGCTCACCAAGGCTGTTCGCCGTCGTCCGTACTCTGTCCTGCTCTTTGATGAGATTGAGAAGGCACATCCAGACGTCTTCAACATCTTGCTGCAGATTTTGGACGAGGGTCGCTTGACTGACGGTCAAGGCCGTCACGTGGACTTCTCCAACACGGTTGTCATCATGACCTCCAACATTGGCGCTCGCGAGATTGCCCGTACCAACACCATGGGCTTCTCGTCAGAGGGTTCTAAGGGTCTCTCTGACAAAGAGATTACCAGCCGTGTTATGTCCGAGCTCAAGCGCGGATTCCGCCCAGAGTTCTTGAACCGTGTGGACGAGATTGTTGTCTTCAAGTCGCTCTCTACCGAGCAGCTTCGTGGCATTGTTGACCTCATGGTTCTTGAGCTGCGCGATCGCCTGATTGCCAATGGCATGTCCATTGAGCTCACCGAGGCCGCAAAGGACTTGATTGCCAAAGACGGAACCGATCCTGTTTACGGCGCTCGTCCGCTACGCCGCACCATTCAGTCGATGATTGAAGATCCACTGTCTGAGGAGCTTCTCTCTGGCCAGTGGACCGCAGGCGACATTGTTGCTGTTGATGTTGACGCTGAGGGCAAAAAGCTTGTGTTCACCAAGACCACGGGCGTTATCCCTGAGCCTCGCAAGAAAGAGACAATGGCGCAGCTTGACCAGATGGATGTCAGCATGGGTCCATCCTCGCTGCCACAGGGTAGCGCAGGCGGCTCGTCCGACCTGATGTCCTCCGCTGAGTAAGCAAGTTCTGACCCGAGGTTCTGCCTCGGGTCTTTTTGTATCGCAGCTAATGCACGCAGTTCTCTTGGCGAGAAACCCGTCGAGCAGACCGCGTAGGCACCCGTCGAGCAGGCCATCCAAGCACCCGTCGAGAAACCCGTCTTCTCAAAACCGTCACTACACGCGCCGGCAACAAAACCGTATACTTGAAACGTTGAAACAAATTGAACTATAAACGTACCAGATTGCAAAACGTAGCCTGTAAGCTGCAAGTAATTGAGGGAGAGCCATGGAGCCAACGCAACTTGATCCAAGCGCAACAGAAAACGAGGACCGCATTGCCACAGCTCTGAAGATGACTGCTCCTGGCACGGCGCTCCGCGTTGCACTGGATATGATTATTGCAGGTCGTCTTGGTGCCCTCATTTGCGTGGGAGATACAGAAAACGTGCTTGCTGCGGGCGGAGACGGTTTCAAACTTGATGTTTCCTTCACGGCAAACCGCCTATTTGAGCTCTGCAAGATGGACGGCGCTGTGGTGGTGGATAAAGATCTCACCAGAATTCTGCGTGCCAACTTCCACCTCAATCCAGATGCAACACTTCCAACTGCAGAAACAGGCACTCGTCACCGTACCGCTGCTCGCATGAGCTTGCTCACCAAGTCAATTGTGATTGCAGTGTCTTCTCGTCGTTCGTTGATTACAGTCTACGTTGATGGCCACGTTATTCCGTTAAAGTCGGTACCAGCCATTATGTCTACCGTCAACCAGCTTTCGGTTGCTATGCAAAATACGCGCCAGCAGCTTGATCGCGCGCTTCTGCGCCTGACTGCGCTTGAGCTTGATAACTACGTCACTCTGGGTGATGTAGCAGGTATTTTCTACCTCTTTGAGGTTCTTATGAGCGCAGCCGACCAGCTTGATGCCTGTCTTTTGGAGCTGGGTAGCGAGGGCAAAACCACCGCAATGCAGCGTGAGGAATATTTGGGCGGCATCGACGAGGCCTATAACCTGATGATTCGCGATTACGCTGTAGATTCTTCTGCTGAAGAGGCGCGCGCCATTCGCCGCCGTTTCCACGAGACAGCAAACACTGAGCTCCGCTCTGCAGAAAGTGTCGGCCAGATTCTTGGCTACTCTGATGGCCGCGGAGAAGATGCGTCCATGGAGCCTCTGGGCCTGCGCACGCTTTCCCGCGTTCACGTGGTCAACGATGAGATTGCGGCCAGAATTGTTGACGCTTACGATAACCTGCAGCAGCTGCTTCACGTTGCAGAAAACGATACGTCCAGCCTCAAATCTCTGGGCGTCGAGAACCCCGGTGCACTTGCTAACAGTCTCCGCAGAATGTGGGGTAAGTCAGAATAATGGCTGCAAGCAGCACCTGTGCAAAGGTCGTGTCAAAGCCACGTCCTTCTCGCCTCACAACTCATGGAGCAAAAGCCGATACCGTGGCCGTCATTGTGGCTGGCGGCATTGGCGAGCGCTTTGGGAATCCTGACGGTAAGCAGTTTATTTCTGTCTGCGGTCTTCCGCTGATGAGCTGGTCAATCCTTGCGTTTGATCACGCACCAAGCGTGGCTCATATTGTGATTGCTTGCTCTGACGAGAAACGCGCTGCAGTTCAAGAGGGTGTTGTGGCCAAGCTTGTGCTCCACAAGCCCGTTCACTTTGCAACGTCTGGTGCCACTAGACAGGAATCGGTTTACAACGCGCTCCAGGTAGTGCCTGCTGGATATGATTTTGTTTCTGTTCATGATGCGGTTCGCCCGCTCATTGAGGTAGAGACTATTGAGCAGGTCATTGGTACAGTTCGCAAGTCGCCTAAGATTGCGGGAGCAATTTTGGCTCACCGCGCAACTGATACGCTGAAGCGCGTAGATGGTGCAACCATTGTAGATACGCCTGACCGCTCAACATTCTGGGCTGCTCAGACCCCTCAGGTGTTCAAGACATGCACACTTCTTGAAGCCCACGAAGTAGCTCGCCAGGAAGGCTACCAGGGAACCGATGACTCGTCGTTAGTTGAGCGACTTGGCCTTACGGTGTTGTGCGTTGAGTCGCAACGAGAAAACGTGAAGGTCACGTACCCGTCTGACCTTGCAATTGTTGAGGCTACGCTCAGCCGTCGCCTGGTAGAAGGCGCAACCGGAAGTGGGGCTGCAGAGTGAGCATGCCAGAGCTTAAAATTGGCCACGGATACGACGTTCATCGCCTGGTAGAGGGTAGAGATCTTATCTTAGGTGGCATCAAAATTGAGCACACCAAAGGTCTTCTCGGCCACTCCGATGCTGATGTTTTGGCTCATGCGCTTATGGACGCGCTGTTAGGAGCTATGCGCGCCGGCGACATCGGCCAGCTTTTTCCTGATACAGACCCTGCTTATGAGGGTGCTGATTCTATGGTGCTTCTGTCCCATGTTATGCAGCTTGTTCGTAATGAGGGCTTTGAGCTTCTGGATTGTGATTGCACCGTTGCAGCTCAGGCGCCTAAGTTGCTCCCTCATCGCGATGCTATGAGAAACCGCATGGCTGAGGTCATGGGTGTTTCGCCAGATAAAGTTGGCGTAAAAGCAACCACCACCGAAGGCCTTGGCTTTGTGGGCACTCAAGAAGGCATTGCTGCTTGGGCAGTTGTACTGCTGGGACGTAGCGCACAATAAATTACAGCTCTACGATATGGTCGGCTGCCTCCACCACTTTAGGGTCATGAGATATGAGCAGTATTATGTGGTCCTGCTTGACCTTCTTGAGAAGATTAAGAAGGACATCAACACTGTTTTGATCTAATGCAGAAGTTGGCTCGTCAAGCAACATAACACTTGGGTTCATAAGCATCATGCGGATAATTGCAATCTTTTGCTTTTCTCCACCAGAGATAGCAGAGCTTCGTTCGCCAAGGCGAACATCAAGATTTTGATCGTCTCCAAGCAGCAATTTTTCCAAATTGAATAGCTTGATATAGCTGATTATCTCTTCATCTGTTGGTTGGTTTTTGCAGAGTAAGGTCAGATTATTTCTTACCGTATCGTCAACAATGCTTGGCTCTTGTTCGGTAAATCCAAGAGTATTTTTTCGAAGTTCATACTGATTAATTTGAGCTAGCAAGTCCTCGTTAATAGCAATAGTGCCCGATAGGTGAGAAGACCACTCTCCGTTAATGAGCTTCAGAAATGTTGATTTGCCTGTACCGTTTCCACCGGTAATGGCGTATATATTTCCTTTTGCAAAACTACAAGACAAGTTGTTCATCAGTACTTTATTTGTATGCGGATAAGAGAAAGATACATTTGTGCAGGTAATTTGATTGACGTTCTCTGATGGAATGATGTTACCAACAGATTCTTGAGGTACCTCAAGAATCTGCTCAATTCGATTAAGACTTACCGCAATGCTCTGATAAGCCATGCCAAATTCCATAAGAAGCGTAATAGAACCTAAGAGCGATACAAAATAGCTTGAGATAGTTGCAATATAGCCAGGCTGCAGTGCTCCAAGGAAAATTTGATATGCACAGGTAATAAAGACAATGGCTTGAAATACAGCAATCACAGCATTGTTTAATTCTTGTACGCCAAACTCAAGCTTGTACTGCTCATGAATGGCACCACGAAGCTTTTGATTGACGGCATAGTGCTGATTAAAGAAACGCTCAAAGAGGGAATGACGCCTGATGAAATCTACATCAGTAAACTGAGAGAGTTCAATCGATCCATACTGGGACCGCAGCTCTTTAGATTCTTTGTATCTTTTATAAGCCGAAGCTTGGATTTGCTTATAGATAATAAAACTCACCAATAGCAGAACAGCTGTTACAAGAGCGGTTAATGGGTTCAAATATACAATGATTGCCAGTGTGCCTAAGACGGAGACCGTAGTTGTTGCAAAGCTCACGCATTGTGTAAGTATAAACATTGAAACGTCATTAGAATCGTTATTCACTGTCTGGCGGTAATGTCCAGAATCATATGACGAGAAAAACGATGAATCGGCATGTTGAATCTTGTCAATCAGCTGTCGCTCAATAGTAAACGCAGAATCAATCTGTAATTGACAATAGCGTGTTTTAGCAAGATAGGAACAGCCGGCAATAAGGATTCCTAGTTCGGCAATTACGGCGCAATAGAAAAGTATCTCGCTCCAAGTTGTTCCTGAAATAAAAAGATTAA
>ERZ772979.1042-NODE-1042-length-17111-cov-71.014775_pt1 | contig 17111 bp, 15 predicted proteins | sample MGYA00511130_ERZ772979 | MGnify/ENA primary metagenome ERZ772979 (study PRJEB29015, sample SAMEA2738103) | human oral metagenome | biome: human oral; feature: human-associated habitat; material: saliva | place: China | collected 2186 ... | reverse complement strand
TCATGCTCTTCTACGTGGCGGCGCTCGCGGCCATCATGATGGTGACCCCCTGGGACCAGGTGAGTCCCGATCGCTCCCCCTTCGTCACTATGTTCTCGCTGACCGGCTTGGGTGCTGCGGCCACGATCGTCAACCTGGTGGTGCTCTCCTCGGCGGCGTCTAGCGCGAACTCGGGTATCTACTCGACGTCGCGTATGCTCTACGGTCTGGCCCGCCAGGAGCAGGCTCCCCGCATCTTCGCGCGCCTGTCGAAGCATCACGTGCCCCTCAACGCCCTGTTTCTGTCCTGTGTGTGCCTGTTGACGGCCATCGTCATTATGGCGACGGGCGGGTCGATTTCCGCGGCCTTCACACTGGTGACCTCGGTGTCGGCGACGCTGTTCATGGGCGTGTGGGTCGTCATCGTTGTGTCCTACCTGGTGTACCTGCGCAAGCGCCCGCAGCTGCACAAGGCTTCGCACTTCAAGTCCCCCGGCGGGGCCGTCGGCGCGTGGGTGGTTCTGGCGTTTATGGGCGCCATGGGCGTCATCCTGGCGATGTGGGACGATACGCGCCCCGGCCTCGTTTATTCCTTGGTGTGGATCGCGTTCATCGTCGGCGCGGCCTTCGCGAACCGGCATTTCCTGCTGCGGCGCGCGGCGCGCGGCGTCCTGGGTGACGGCGGGACGGGCGAGGGGCCGCATCAGGGTCCTCACCTGCACGAGTAGCGCGACAAATACCAGGTGACTATGCTCACCACTGTGCCACGGGAGCTCGAAGCGAGCTGAGAGGGGACGAACCCCGACCGTAGAACCTGATCCGGGTCATACCGGCGTAGGAAGGCTCTTCCCTCGTGGCCGCCGTGCAACACGAAGGGAGTATTTTCGCATGGCTACCACCGCTCGGTCCCTCCGCTGGAGGGTCATCGACATCGTCACCGCCGCCGTCCTGGGCGTCGCGTGTGGACTGATTTTCGTCGCCTGGAACCAGGTGGGTTACGCGGGCTACGAGGCCTTCAAAGCGATCCTGCCGGGCCTCAACGGCCTGGTGACGGGCGTCTGGCTGCTGGGTGGCACGCTCGGCGGCTACGTCATTCGCAAGCCGGGCGCCGCGCTCTTCGTCGAGTTGCTGGCGGCGACCGTCTCCATGGGCCTGGGCTCGCAGTGGGCGGTGAAGACGCTGTACTCGGGCCTCGCGCAGGGCCTCGGCGCCGAGATCGTGTTTGCGCTTCTTGCTTACCGTCGCTTCAACGTGTGGGTCGCTGCCGCCGCTGGTGGGCTGTCCTTCGCCTGCGAGTGGTTCCTTGAGCTCTTCACGGAGGGGAACCTCGGGAAGGGCGTCGCTTACAACGTTGTCTACCTGGTGTCCGGCGTGGCGTCCGGCATCGTCCTGGCTGGCATCCTCGCGTGGACGCTGACGAATGCGCTGGCAAAGACGGGCGCCCTGGATCGCTTCGCCTCGGGACGTGGAGCGCGTGAGCTTGTCTGATTCCCGCTCCATGAACGAGGCCTCCTCCGCTTCCCTCCGCCCCGTTTCCTCCCCGGATGGCCAGGTGCCGCTGGGTGAGGGGGCGGGCGCGCGCGTGCGCGCGCGCGGATGGGGATGGCGTCACGCCGGGCGCAAGAACGCCGCGCTGTCGGGCGTTGATCTCGATATCGCGCCGGGCGAGCGCGTGCTGGTGCTCGGGCCGTCCGGGTCGGGTAAGTCGACGCTGATGGGTGGCCTGGCGGGCCTGCTGGGCGGCGCTGAGGAGGGCGAGGCCACCGGCACGCTCACTGTCGGCGGCGTTGCCCCGGAGGATGCCAGAGGCCGCGTGGGCCTACTCATGCAGGACCCCGAGGCCCAGGTGGTCCTGGCCCGCGTGGGCGACGACGTGGCCTTCGGCATGGAGAACCTGGGGATCCCGCGTGAGGCGATCTGGCCTCGCGTGGAGGAGTCTCTGAGCGCGGTGGGCCTGGACGTGCCCCTGCATCATTCGACGACGGAGCTGTCGGGCGGGCAGAAGCAGCGCCTGGCGCTCGCGTCGATTCTCGCGATGGGCCCGGGCCTGCTGCTCCTGGACGAGCCGACCGCGAACCTGGATCCGAGTGGCGTCGCCGAGGTGCGCGCCGCCGTCGAGGCCGTCGTCGAGCGCACGGGCGCGACGATGGTGGTCGTGGAGCATCGCGTGGACGTGTGGGCATCCCTCGTGGATCGCGTCATCGTGGTGGCCGACGGTCGTATCGCCGCCGACGGCCCCCTGAGAGAGGTTCTTGACCAGCAGGGCGACGCCCTGCGCGAGCGCGGTATGTGGCTGCCCGGCGACGACGTTGCAGCGGAGGTCGGCCCTGCGCCCGAGGTCGCCCCGGCCTCGTCCGAGGGCGCGGAAGAGGAAGAGGGCGCGCGAGGCGCCACCCCCATCGCCCGCGTCACCGACCTGTCGATCGGCTATGACCAGGATGCCCCCGTGCGGTCCGGCATCGACCTGACGCTCGAGCGCGGCGTGTCCACCTGCATCGTTGGCGCTAACGGCGCCGGAAAGTCGACCTTCGCGCTGACGTTGGCGGGCCTCCTACCGCCCCTCGCGGGCACCGTCGAGGTCGAGACCTCCGACGGCACGCGCGGCGACCCGCACGAGTGGAGCAGCAAGCAGTTGCTCGGCCGCATGTCCATGGTCTTCCAGGAGCCCGAGTACCAGTTCCTGGCCTCCACCGTCGCCGAGGAGCTCGCCATCGGCCCGCGCGCCGCTGGCATGAGCGAGGAGGAGATCGCCCCCCTCGTCGAGGAACACATGGATGCCCTGGGCCTCGCGAAGCTCGCGCGCGCCAACCCCATGACGCTGTCGGGCGGCGAGAAGCGTCGCCTGTCGGTGGCGACCGCGCTCATCAGCGCCCCCGAGCTGCTGATCCTCGACGAGCCGACGTTCGGGCAGGATCGCGGCACGTGGCTGGGCCTCGTGCGCCTCCTGCGCGCCGCCCTCGAGCGCGGTGTCACCCTGGTGTCGATCACGCACGACCCCGCGTTCGTGGCGGCGATGGGCCAGCGCGTCGTCGACCTGGGGTTGGTTGGGAGCCGAGGCGGGGGAGAGTCGCGCGGGTGCGCCGAGTCTGCGCTCGCCTCCCCAATTGACGAGGCCGACTCGGGTCGCGCGTCCCGCACGAGTGTCGGGTCGGAATCTGGTGACGGCGCCGACGCGGCGGTGACCGGCGATGCGACGGGTGCTGACGCGCCTGCGGGCGAGGCGCTTGCGGGCGAGGCGCTTGCCAGCGCGGCCACCGCGGGTGCCGCCCGGATGGGGGCGCCCGCCTCCGCCCGAGCGCCCCGGCGCGGCCTCCTGGCCCGCACCAACCCCGTCGCCCGCGTGCTCGCCCTCCTGGTGGCGACCACGCCGCTGCTCATCACCATCGACCCCGTCAGCGCGGGTGTGGCCCTCGCCCTCGAGCTGGCCCTCGTGCCGCTGTCGGGCGTGTCGGCGCGCAGCTTCTTCCTCAAGGCAACGCCGCTGCTTGTGGCCGCGCCGCTCGGCGCCCTCTCGATGCTGCTCTACGCCTCACCCGGCGGCCACGTCTACTGGTCTTTCGGGCCTGCGGCGATCTCCGACCACTCGATGTGGCTGGCCCTGGGAATCGGCTTGCGCATGTGCGCGCTCGTCGTCCCCGCGATCGCCCTGCTCGACCGCATCGACCCGACCGACATGGGCGACGGCCTCGCGCAGATCCTGCACCTGCCCGCCCGGCCGGTCCTGGCCGCGCTCGCGGGCGCGCGCATGACCTCGTTGATGGCCGCCGACTGGAAAGCCCTGGAGCGGGCCCGACGCGCCCGAGGTGTGGGCGACGCGTCGCGCATCCGTTCCTTCCTGCGCGGCTCCTTCTCGCTGCTGGTCTTCGCGCTGCGTCGCTCCGGCAAGCTTGCGACCACGATGGAGGCGAGGGGCTTCGGCGCTGCAGGCCGACGCACGTGGGCGCGCCCTTCGCGCCTGCGCGCCGCGGACGCAGTCCTCTTACTCGTGGCGATCGCGCTGCCTTCGATTGCGTTGGCGGTCAGCGTGATAGCCGGGACTTTCGCGCTGGTGGGCCGATGAACGGCGATGGGTGGCCCGCGACCTAGTCGCCTGAGGTCGCCGCCTGGGGGCGTGCTCCGCGCTGCCTCAACGGGGTGTTGGCCAGGGTGAGGTAGCGGCGTACGCGGGCGATCGAGTAGTCGTAGCGGGCGGCGAGATCGCTGATCGATGCGCCTTCCTCGTACTGGCGTCGCAGCTGCGCGCTGACTGCGATTTCTGAATCGTGGGGCAGGCGCTGGTGGGAGTCGAGCATCGGGAGGGGAGCGAGGGGACGCTCGATCTTCCCGCCGGCGTAGCCGCTGTAGACACGGCCCTGCGGTTCGATGCTCTCGTCTGCTTCGTTTCCCCACACGGACCAGCCGGCTCGGGGGTAGCGGGCGAACATCTCGAGGTAGGGGCCGGGTGAGCAGGCCTCGATGAGGTCGTACTGTTCATCTGGCTTTCGGGAGTGTTCGCGTTTGCGGGTTTCGATCATGTTGACTTGGCGGCGCCCGGGGGAAAGGGTACGCATTCTGCCTCGGACGCCGAAGAGGAGCAGTTCGGTGACGTTGCGGAAGTAGAATCCGACGCCGCGACCGTCGGGGCCGCCGTCTTTGCGTCGCTTCGCCCAGACGATGTTGGAGACGTATCGGAATCCCCAGGCGGACATGACGTCGAGGCCCTCGGGGAGGAGAGCGTTGGGAACCCACAGGTACAGGTGTGCGTTGGGCGCCACCACGTCAGCCACGGGCAGGCCCTTGATGGCATCCAGCGACATGGTTCCGTAGCGGCCGAGGCGCTTGTGTTCGGGTGCGACCTTGCCTGTGCGGTTCTGGAATCGCCATGGCGGGTCCGACAGAACCGTCGAAAAGCCACCCGCGATGGTGGGCAGGGGGGCGTACAGGTCGTCAGTCATGCGTTAATGGTAATACGCATGAGATCTAAATATAGATCTAAATTGGGGTGTGTTGCGTGGCGCCACCCATGCGGCAGTCGCCTCCGATGGCCGTGTTACGATGACGAAATGATCCAGACAGCGTCGTATGATAACCCGGATATTGTTCCCCCGAGCGTCCGTGATAGGTTTTCATTCTTTGAAGTGAGAAATGCGTGTGGCGTTCTTGCCGCTGTCGCCCGCGATGAGTGGATGGATATTATCGACGTATTGGATGATTTTAGCTTTTCGGCGAACCTCCTACTTCGAGCTGGTGGGAATAACTCCGCAATGGCCGACCGTCTCAATGGGGAGCTTCGGGAACGCGGATGGGCGGAATGTAAATACGTCGTCAAGCGTGAAGGGTACATCGAATATCGCGAGAGATGGCGCGCAATTGAGGTGCTACCCCACAGTGAGACTCCTTCCTATTGGGTCGATAATCGCAAAGGGCGCGTCTTGGTCGACGTGGAATGGAATGCGAAAGACGGGAATCTCGACCGCGATCTCGCCGCCTACCGTGCCTGGTACGAGGACGGCCTGATCGACGGCGCAGTCATCATCACGAAAGACCGCCCATCACTTCTTGATCTTGCGTGCGACTTATGGGCAGACTATCGCAACGTCTGCGTGGATGAGGTGTATTGCGCGACGCGTTGCCCAGCGAAGAAGAGGACCCCGCGACAGTGGGAATTGGCCCTGCCACTCGACCTGACCACGACGACCGTGACGAGCCTCGACAAGGCGATTCCGCGTGTTGATCGAGGCGAGGCCGGCACGTGCCCGGTCGCCGTCATTGCGGTCAGCGCTCGCACGTGGGACGCAACCCCGTATGAGCCAACCACCCATGTCGTCGGCTGAAGTGTCGGTGAACGGTCAGTCGGGGCCCCACGCGGCGGCGCCGGGCAGGGGAGTGAGGGTCACCGTCCCCATGACCACTGGACCCGAGAAGGCCGCGCGCGACCTTGCTCCCCGGCTGCGCGCGCTTGCTGGGGAGGCGGCCCCAGCCTCGTCACAGTGCGTGGGAACAAACGCGGGGACCGAGCGTGCGCATCAGGGCGCCCCGACCTCGTCGATCGATAGGCACGCGGATGGGGCGAGCGCGCCCGACGAACGCGCGCCCCGCCGGGTCCCCGTCGTCACCATCGACGGCTACTCCGGCTCCGGCAAGTCCACGCTGGCCGCCGCCCTCGCGCGCCTCCTGCCCGGCTGGCAGATCCTCCACCTCGACGACTGGTACCCGGGGTGGGACGGCCTCGCCCAGGGTGCCGAAGTCGCCCGTCGAATCGCCGCCGACCTGCGGGAAGGCAGAACCTCGTCCTACGTCACCTGGGACTGGGAGACCAACACAAGCGGTCGCGCCGTCGAAGTCCCCCTGGCCCCCACGATCATCGAGGGCTGCGGCGCATGCGAGGCCGACGCCGACCTGTCGGTGTGGATCGCAGACCCCGGCGAGGCAGAGCGGCGCAGGCGGGCGCTCGCGCGCGACGGAGCGACCTACGCGCCACACTGGCAGCGCTGGGCCATGCAGGATCGGAGCCGCTCGATAAACTAGGCACATGTTTACGCCGCCCCCCGAACCTCCGATGTGGGCGTGGCTCCTGTTCGGGGCCGTCGACTTCGCCATCCGTATCGTGGCCCTCGGCGTCGTCCCGAAACGCCGCCGAGCCTCCACCTCCACCGCGTGGCTGCTCCTCATCTTCCTGTGGCCCCTCCTCGGCGTCCCCCTCTACATCATCTTCGGATCCTGGTGGGCCATGGGGCGCCGCCTCGACCGTGACCCCGAGGCCAGTGCCCTCGTCAACACAATCCTCGCAGGCTCCGCCACGCCCGAGCCGACCGCCCACGACGCGCCCGGTGGCACCAACGACGACGCGGCCGCGCTCATGCGCCTGACCGGCTCCCTCACTGGCTTCCCCGCCTCCAGTGGGCGCGTCGTCGCTCTTCACAACGACACGGCCGAGACCTTCCGGCAGATGGCCGCCAGCATCGACCGGGCGACCCACCACGTCAACGCGCTCTACTTCCAGACGTCGTGGGACGAGTACACCGCCCCCTTCTACGGGGCCCTCGAACGCGCGAAGGCCCGCGGTGTCACCGTGCGCCTCCTCGTCGACCACCACGGGCTCCGCACGATCCCCGGCCACAAGGCCTTTCGGCGTCGCCTCGACGACATGGGGATCCTCTGGCACAAGATGCTGCCCTTCGCGCCCCTGCGCGGGCACATCCGCCGCCCCGACCTGCGCAACCACCGCAAAATCCTGGTCGTCGACGGGCGCGAGGCCTACATCGGATCCCACAACCTGGTGGCCCCCGACTACGACACGCCCTCCTTCCAGAAAGCCGGCATCACCTACGACGACACCAGCGTGAGCCTCACCGGGTCGATCGTCACCCAGATCGAGGCCGTTTTTGCCCTCGACTGGTACTACGCCAGCAGGGAGGTCCTCACCCCCGCCGACCTCACCCCGCCCACTACGCGCGAGAAGGACACGCGCGAGAAGGAGGCAGCTGACGAGGCCCCGGCCTCGTCGATGCAGATCATCCCCTCGGGCCCGGCGTTCCGAGACGAACCCAACCTGCGGGCCTTCGTGCACATGGTGTCTTCGGCGCGCTCTCACGTGTCCATCGCGAGCCCCTACTTCATCCCCGACGAGGCGCTCATCGCCGCACTGACGAACGCCGCCCTGTCCGGCGTCGAGGTCGAGCTCTTCCTTTCCGAGCAATTCGACCAATTCCTGGTCGGGCACGCACAGCGTTCGTATTACGGGATGCTCCTCAAGGCGGGCGTGCGCATCCACCTGTACCGCAAGCCCACGATGCTGCACTCCAAGTACGTGGTCGTCGACGGCAGCCTGTGCGCCATCGGATCGTCGAACATGGATGTGCGTTCCTTCGGCCTCAACTACGAGATCACGCTCGTCGCCGACGACGCGCGCCTGGTCGAGCTGCTGCACGGTAACGACGAGCGTAACCGTGCGCGTTCGCGCGAGCTGACCTACGAGGAGTGGCGGGACCAGCCGTGGCACGTGCACTACGTCGACAACGTGTGCCGACTGTGGAGCTCGCTCCTGTGAGCGCGTCGGGGGACGAGGCCATGGCAGGGCGCGCGCACACCACTCCTGCGTGGCAGCAAAACGGGGATCGCGATGCGATGCCGAACGCAGTGTCCGCTTCGCTCGGGGTGAACCCGTTCGTCGGTGAGGGAGGCGCCTACGACGCTGTTCGTCCCGCCTACCCGGACGAGGCCGTGGCCGCGCTGCTGGGTGCCGTGCCCGCACTGGGTGGGGTGGTGAGTGGCCAGGCAGATGATGCGCCCGCGCGGGGTGAGGGAGCCGGCGGCATGCCGTTAGCTGGTCGCCTGCGGGTCGCAGACATCGGGGCGGGCACGGGCAAGATGAGCGAACTCCTGGCGCGTGCGGGGGCCGTCGTGGACGCGGTCGAGCCCTCGGAGGCGATGCGCGCCCAGGCCTCGTCAATGCCGGGTGTGACGTGGCACGAGGGTGTTGCGGAAGCGACCGGATTGCCGGACGCATCGTTCGACATCGTCGTGTTTGCCCAGTCGTGGCATTGGGTGGACAGCGAGCGCGCGGGTATTGAAGCGGCAAGAATTCTGGCGCCCGGGGGTGTGCTGGGCATCGTCTGGAACCAGATGGACGTGAGTGTTCCCTGGGTTCATCGCCTGACGCGCATCATGCGCTCGGGGGACGTGCACCGGGCCGATCGCCCGCCGATGCCGGGCGGCGGATTCGCGCCCATGCGCCTCACCCAGGTCGTGTGGGAGGATGTCATGACGCCGGAGCAGATCCTGACGCTGGGGACGACGCGCTCCTCGTATATTCGTTCCTCCGAGGCTGGGCGGGATCGGATGCAAGCGAACCTGCGCTGGTACCTCTATCGGCATTTGGGGTACGCGCCTGGGCAGGAGGTCACGATCCCATACACGACGCTGGTGTGGGTTGGGGAGCGCGAGGGCGAGTGAGGGTCGCGGTTCGCTACCCGAAGGTGATCTCGCGCTGCGTCTTGTTGTCGAACCAGCGGCGACGACCGTCGGGTTCGACGACGAGCTGAATGTCAGAGCCGACCGGGAGGTTGTAGATGCCGATGCAGGCGGGTTCGAGCTCGCACAGCTCGTTGAAGTCGACCACGGTCATGTTCGCGGGATTCGACAGGTATTCATCAGTGTCGCGGTCGGATAGGACGCGCCAGCCGGTATCTGGCGGGGCGATGGGCGTCTCGCGGGTCAGCCACTTGATGTTGCCTGTCCGCTCGACAACTTTGCGCGAGACGATGGCCGCGCCAGCGTGGTCAATGAATGTAGTCATGCGTGTTCCTCTGTGCTTTTCGTGCTCTTGGCGCCGAGGGAGTCGGCGATATGGTCGGCCACAGCCCGGCGTCACTGGATGGGAATCAAAAATCGATCCGAGGCCCCCTTGGGCAAAGCGAGGCGGTGGGCGCGGGCGGCGCGCAGTGCGGGTTCAAGGACGATGAGGATCGGATCCCACGAATCGAGGCTGCGTGCTGGCCTAAGGGCGTCACCGCCCGAGGCGAGCTGCATTTCTTCAAAGACCTGGATTGTAATGCCCGAAAACTCTTGGCATGTGTGCTGTAAGAAGTACGTGCCCGGCAGGTAGGTAACTTCTTGGAGATTACAGCCAGGCGCGCCCGCCATGACGGGTGACAGGTCGCGCCCGTTCGCGCCCACAAAGACGGCGACCTGTGGCCTTGCCAGGTTGTTCGTTGCAATGGCGATGCTGTGCGAGGTGGCCGTCAGTGTTGGGGAAACTATCGCCCGAGGCTTGGTGACGGACGTATCGATGTGGCCGCGGAAAGTCACCGAGGGAGCGGGTGGCAAAGAATTGAGAAGTGCCAGTAGATTCTTAGCGCTGTCGTTGATCATCGGTTGTCCTGCCGGCGATGAGAGTGTTCGATCATGCGGGGTGAAGGAGCGTAGGGGCTGGTCCAGTCGCGCACAAGGTGTGCATAGTGGGTGAGGCACTCGTATGCGAGGCGCTCGTCAATAGACTTGGTGGCTGCGCGGTAGGAGTCCGGGTCAGATGCGGCGGGTGTTAGGAACTGCTGCCACAGGAGTCGGTCTTGCCACCACGTGGGAACACTGGTTACCTCGATGCGTTCGTCCGGGGGCAGACTGATGAGTGGGGCGGTTCCATAGAGTTGAGAATCGTCTGGGTAACGGTCGGGATAAATCGTACGAAACGAGGCCTTGGATACCTCGGGAGGCATCGTGATCTCGCTCATCGGGAGGACAAACTGAGAGGTGTGTCGCCAGACGAGTACGTCCACCCAGATTGATGTGACTCGTGTGTTGCATGCCCGTGGGTTCGTGTGCCAGCCGTATCCATCAGCACGGACGATGAACCATGGTTCGCAGGGCGGTATATCGACGAGGAGGGCAAAAGTGTTTGTGCCCTTAATTGGATGATGCGAGCGAATTGAGCCGTGATACGTGCGGTTATTGCAGGTGAGGATGCCGTTCGTGTCAGTACCAATAGGCATGACCCACCCCTTTGGGCTGGGCTTGCCGAAGGGCTGGAAGGGGACCGGGGGCAGCGTCGTAGACAAGCCGCATAACGAACGGAGTGTGGCTGTGAAACGTCGAATGATGTCGCGTTGGTGTTGGAAGAGGCGACTCCAGTCAAGCTCGCCGTCCTCTGGGCGCTTGGGAAGGCGCCATATGCTGGGGCTGTCCCACCAGTGATGGTCTGGTATCCACAGCTGGACGCCGTCAACGTTTCCGTTATAAGCGATGGGCATAGTGAGACGTCCTGTTACTGCTCCGCCATTCTAATGAAGTAATAGCCGGTGTATGGATCGATTCGATAGTCCAGAATATCGAACTTTGTTCCGCTCTTAAAGAGCACTTCCGCTTCATGTTGGATTTGAGACATGCGCTGGATGGAAGACCCCGAATGGCCATCGATCTCAAAGAGGACTTTGGTGCTGCCGGGATCGGGGTAACCGCTTTGCATGAAGCTTCGCGCTACTCCACCGTCAGTACTGCTCGACAAGAAAGCCGGATCGCTGTACACCCCTGATCTGAGTGCTTGCTCAAGTGTTTCCGTGGGGACTTGTGTTCCGCGGTAAACCGTTCCCTCGTGTGAGGGTAACTTGTCGAGCAGGCTATTGAGGTTGTCGACAGTTTTGGGGATTTGGGGAGAGACGGGGTGCGACGAATCACGGAGCCAACCGTTGATGTTGCGGTAGTTGGAAGTGGAGTAATCGTAGGCTGCTAACACTTCGTCTCTCGATAACGCTGGGTGGGCGGCGGCGACCTCATCAGCCCACTTATTCAGTGCCTCAGAGTTAACTCCGGGGTTCGTTGGTGCCTGGGGCAGAGCATCAAGATCAGCGGCGGTGACAGTTGGGTGTGATGAGGAACGACGAGGCGCGCTATCAGCAGGAAGGTCGCCGTGAGAAGTGGACGCGTCCCCGTGAGTGAGCTTGTGAAGCCACTCTTTCAAGGTCTTGAGTAGCTCGTCGCCCTTTGTCAGCTTGGTGCCCAGGTTCGACAGCGATTCCTTCAGGGCAGTGACGCGTTTGGAGACGCTGCCCATCAGGGACGCGACCTTGGTGGAGATCTGTTCCATCACAAGGGGGAACGCGGTCCCAAAGGAAGCGACCAACTCCGCCGCGTAGGACAGGATCGAACTAACGACTTGACTAATCGCGTCACGAACGAAGTCGTGGACGAATTGAATGATGACCGCGCACACGTCGTAGGCGGTCCCGACCGCGCCCGAGAGCGCGCCCGTCATAGCTATGCCCTTTGTGGTGGCACCCGACGCGGCGAAGTACGCGGTCGCGGTGCTTCCCGTGAAGGACCCTTCGGGGAAGGATGAACGAACATCCTTCTCGATGTTATCCGCCGCGGCCTTCAGGGTCGCTGATACGTTCTTCCATGTCTGCCCGTTCGCGCGCAGCTGATCTGCGTCACCGGCGAGCTGGAGCAGCCAATCCTTGAAGGGCTGGATATGGTCGAAGACCCACCCGATGCCCCAGGCCATCAGTGTGCCCAGAGGATCGGATACGTAGGCGATCGTGTCGACGCCCAGGGCGACGCCCGCGAGGACACCGCTCACCCAGGACTTGTTCTCGATCGCGGTGCTGAGCTGCTCGATGTCGTCGAAGACGCCGGCCCCCGACAGGGTCGACGTGGTGTCCTGACGCTGTGCGACCAGAGGATTAGTGTCGTCAGTCGCCACTGCCGCCTCCCTGTAAGCCTGCTCCCGCCTGATTTACGGAACTCGACGACGAGGCTTCGCTTGTCTCGAAGCTGCGCGCGCTCGCAATCAGGGACTGCGAGAGCTTGTCCAGGGCGAGGCCCGCTCCGCTGATCGCGAGGTGCTCACCGGCCTCGACGAGCTGGAAAAGGGGGGCAATAATGGGGCCGACCATCATTCCAAAAGCGCCTCTGGAGGCAGCGGCCGCCCGCAATGCGTCGGACGCCTGCTCAAGGTCGCCCTGGTACGAGGAGAGTCGCATCGCGTGAGCCCTGATGGCTGACGGATCGGCTGACAGGTTCTCCGACATGGTCAGTGCCCTCTCAGGGCGGTCCAAGGATCCGATGTGTCGGCGTTCGAATCCTGCGGGTCAGGCACGCCGTACAGGGAACGCATGCGTTCGATGCCCGCGTAGTTTTCACCAAAAGCTTCCTGCGAGGCGCTGATGACCTGTTCGCCGGCGTCGCGGCGCGCGGCGGCATACGCTGACATGATCGCCTCGCATACCTCGTTGGACACGCTTTCGATGCCAATTCCGAGGAGCGTCCCACCGGAGTCAACGACCACCTCGACGCGCTCGTCTGGTGACGTGCCCACACCCTGGATCGCTTCAATTCGTTGGCGCATCACGCGGGCGCGCTCTGCTTGCTCTTGAACCTGGCGCTCCTGACGACGGATCGCGTCGAGATCGTCCTCAAACAGAGACATCGTCACCTCCCAGTAATAAACGCTTTCCAGTGTATGTGAATCCTTAACCTGGTGGCAAGAATGTGGCAGGGTTGGTCACCTCTGCGCCGCATTTATCCTGCTCAGCATCGCTCGCGTCTTCCGCGGCATCACACACGGGAGCGTCCGATCGGTAACTTTCCGCGTTGGGACACGCGTTCGCTGATGGGAACCTGGGGCTGGTACCTCTCCTGAACACATCGTCAGTGCCTGGCACAATGGGCGTCATGGGTTTGTCGTTTCTGGGAGTGATCGCGGCGTTCGCCATGTACGCGGTGAGTGTGTCACCCTCACTCATGGCACGCTCATGGGCGTGGCACGCGGTTGCCTCGGGTATCCTCGTCGCCGGTGGCTATGTCGCAGGCGTCGTCGTGCAGAACCTGGGGACACTGATCATCCGCGCCACCGGCCTGACAATCCGCGCCTCCGAACCGGTCGAAATTGGGTTCCGCGCGACCGCAGCGGCTCTCTTTGCCATCTGGTGGATGTACGCAGTTATCCAGTCGTATCGGCGGGCCCGCACCGCATCGACGCTCGTGAAGATGCCGGGCGAAACCTTCGGCGACTACCTTCTAGGAACTGCAGGTACGGTCGTCGTCGCATGGACGCTCCTCGCCATCGTCGAGGGGTTCAGCCGTGTGGGTCGCGCCCTCATTGTGTACCTGGCTACGTTCATTCCCCTCCCTGCCGCAGTGATTGCTGGCATCGCCATCCTGTTTGTCATCATCTTTTTCCTGACGTCGAAAGTCATCCTGCGTGGCGGCATCGGTTTCTTCCGACACAAGGCCGAACAGATGAACATGCGTACCGCGCGCGGCATCTACAAGCCATTCGTTCCTGAACGCTCTGCGTCCCCGGCGTCCCCCATTACCTGGGAATCCGTGGGCGGGCAAGGGCGCGTTTTCCTTGGGCGCGGTCCCTCCCGCCTCGACATCGCGCAGGTGAGCGGAGGCGAGGCCATGGAACCTATCCGCGTCTACGCCGGTATGCCCACGGGTGGGAACGGCATCGAACAGGCTGTCTCCGCTGTCGTCGCTGAGCTGCGCCGCACGGGAGCATTCACGCGCGCGGTAATCCTCATCGCTGCTTCCACTGGTTCGGGCTGGGTCGACGAGTGGCAGGTCCAACCCCTCGAGTTCCTCACGCGCGGCAACTGCGCCACGGCCTCGTTGCAATACTCGTACGTGCCTTCTGCCCTGAACTGGCTTACCGGCCTCGAACCTGCTAAGGAGGCTTCCGCCGCACTGTTCCGGGCGGTTCGCGCCGAGCTGGATCTCATGGACGAGGCCGACCGTCCTGCGCTGTTTGTGTGCGGTGAGTCCCTCGGCGCTTTCGCGTCGCAGTCTGTGTTTGCGTCCGTTGAGGACGCGCTCACCCGCGTTGATGGTGCCCTGTGGGTGGGTACCCCCGCCTTCACGCCGATGCACAAGGAACTCACGAATGCTCGTCACAAGGGCAGCCCCGAGGTTGCCCCCGTCGTTCATAACGCTCGCCGAGTGCGCTTCGTTAACGAGCCTTCCGATCTGCGTACCGATCTGTATGGGCGCGAGCTTGGGTTGTGGGGGTTCCCGCGCATCGTCTATGCCCAGCATCCCTCGGACCCTGTCGTGTGGTGGAACAACAAGCTCATCTGGACGCAGCCTGACTGGCTGCGCGAACGCGCGGGGCGTGACGTCTCCCGTTCCGTTGAATTCACGCGCTTCGTCACCTACATTCAGGTGCTTGCTGACCTGCCCGTCGCCGGTACTGCCCCCGGCGGACATGGGCACACTTACCACGAGGAACTCATCCCTCTGTGGCGGGCAATTCTCGGTTTTGATCGTCTTCCTGGCGAAGAAGGGGCGCATCCTCGGCTGGACGCGCTCGATGGGTCCTGGGTTGATGACTCGATGGTTGAACGGATCGGCGTTGTCGTGCGTGCGAACCTGGAGCTGTCGGACCGGCAGTAGCTGCGCGCTGCGTGTGTCTTCGTCGCGGTGGGGTGCGCGGGTCGAGACTCATAGGCGTCGTACGGGTGTGGCCGTGGATTCAAGTGGTGTCAGTACGTGTCGATGCGTGAGCATACTGACCAGATAGTCCGGCGAGTGTAGTGGCGGAATAATCGCGCTTTGCATGTATCGTGTGCTGAGAAAATGTGTGTGTAAAAACGAACATATGTGCAGTGGTAAGGAATATGGCTGCATGTGGTAGAGAAAAGCGCGATAGTGCGCGCATTAACCCCGCAAATATACTTGTAATTATACGATGGTAAGCGAGTAATGCGTTGCTAGGTATTCATTTGCGCAGTACCGTTCGCATTACGAACCCCAAGCCTAACCAGCTGGAATAGTTCGTTGGATCAACATTGGAGTGAGTATGACCCAGTTAATTCACAGGGCGTTCCTAGCGACCCTGGCGACCGGCGCGGTAGTGGCGTCCGGCGCTTTCGGCGTACCCGCGCACGCGGCGCCCGCCCCCGACATGTATGGCCCCACCGTTTCTCAGGTCAAGACCATCGGTGAGGGTCTCGGCGGCTCCGTGACATTCAAGGTCGATGACAACCCTGGCCTGTCCAGCATCGATCTGCGCGATCCGTCGACCGACGCGATCTTTTATCATCGAGTTGTCGACTTCCCCGGCAACGTCACTGACGATGGCGTCCATCACTACAGCTTTGAAATCAAGTTCTCCGACATTCAGGCGGCCTGGACCAAGGCAGGCCACACGGAGGCCCTACCTGCGACCGTTAAGCTCGTCGCGTGGGGGAGCGACGGAAAGCCTTCGAAGCGCGCTGACATCGCGATTGAACCCATCGCGATGACCTCCCTCGACTTTGGTATCGAGTCCGGTCAGCTCAACATGACTGTCGGTCAGCAGACGAACATTGGCGTCACCCACAAGCCTGACAGCGCAAACAAGACGGTGATCAACTGGACCGCCGATGATATTGACATCCTGACTGTCGATGATGCATCAGGCCTCGTGACGGCGGAGAAGGAAGGCTGCACGGACGTTCGTGCTGTCGCCGACTACTTGGATCCGATGGTTTTTGATCCGGTGATGGCGAGCGTCCAGGTGTGCGCCACCGAGCTGGGCGAGGACGAGATTGCTCTCAATCGCCTTCGTGTGGATCTTGACGAGGGCGAGTCTGTCACCCTGACGCCGATGCTGCCCAAGAAGTTCAAGGACGCCACCCTGTCATGGGGCCTGGAGTACGGTGGCGCGGTCATTTTGAACGTGGCAGAGGACGGCAAGAGTGCCACGATCACCGGCGGTAACGCTATCGACTGGGATCAGGTGAACCTGACCGCCACCCTACCCGACGGAACCGAGGCAACGGCGACGACGATCGCCGTTGTGAAGTCTGTGAAGCAGGACGCGAAGGCGCCTGCGCCATGGGTTGAGCCCCAGCCGGACCCCCAGCCCCAGCCGGACCCCCAGCCCCAGCCGGACCCCCAGCCCCAGCCGGATCCGCAGCCTCAGCCGGATCCCCAGCCTCAGCCGGATCCGCAGCCTCAGCCGGATCCGCAGCCTCAGCCCTCGCCCGAGGGCACCTGGATGCAGAACTCGACCGGCTGGTGGTACGTGAACGCTGACGGTTCCTACCCGAAGGACACTGTGGCCACGATCGGCGGACGTGTTTTCCGCTTCGATGCCAACGGCTACATGCGCACCGGTTGGATCAATGAAGCTGGCGCCTGGTACTACCACGACGCGAACGGCGTAATGGCGACGGGTTGGCTCAACCTGGGTGGCACCTGGTACTACCTGGACGCCAACGGCGCGATGGTGACGGGTTGGATCAACCTGGGCGGCACCTGGTACTACCTGAACGGTTCGGGCGCGATGGTGACGGGTTGGCTTGACCTCGATGGTCGGTGGTTCTACCTGAACTCCTCGGGTGCGATGGCGACGGGTTGGATCAACCTGGGCGGCACCTGGTATTACCTGGACGCCAACGGCGTGTGGGTCAAGTAACCACTGTCAACACACGGTGAACGGGCGTGGCTCGGAAATGCGGCATGAGCGTGTTTCCGGGTCCCGCCCATTGACACGTTAGATTGTCTTAATAGTTTCGTTAGCGCTCTGGTGATTGTCAGTTGCCTCTTTTCCGGTAGCGTTGTCCCTGGCGGCTGCAACGTGGGAGCAACCACACTGTCGGCAGCTGTCTGTGACACTCATTGGAGCAACGCACATGACACTGAAAAAACCAACGGCGCTTCTCGCGCTCGTC
>ERZ772979.1040-NODE-1040-length-17122-cov-37.881116_pt1 | contig 17122 bp, 32 predicted proteins | sample MGYA00511130_ERZ772979 | MGnify/ENA primary metagenome ERZ772979 (study PRJEB29015, sample SAMEA2738103) | human oral metagenome | biome: human oral; feature: human-associated habitat; material: saliva | place: China | collected 2186 ... | reverse complement strand
GTGGAGATGGGGGGAATCGAACCCGCGCCCTCTAATCACAACGGAAAGTGTGCACATAGGTTCCCATGCACCACTTGAGCGCCTTAGCGAGTGTGAAGATGTGTGACACATGTGCGTCGAGGGGCTAAAATGATCGAGTACTGAAAGTGAGGGGTCATGCAATCCACTGAAGAGATTCGGAGGGCCGCAAGGGTGGCGGCGGAGGAGATCCTGGCCGCCTACTGGCCGACGCGAGAAATCCCTGTCGACCCGATCAAGATTGCACGCACGATGGGATTGTCAGTGTTCCGCACGCAGCTAGGCGATGATGTGTGGGGAATGATCATCGCCGACGGGGGCGGGTCAGCTGACATTTATCTGGATGAGGACCAATCACAGACGCGCGCACGTTTTTCGTGCGCACACGAGCTCGGTCATTACGTTGACCGTAAAAGCGAAATGGAGCCCTCAACAGGTTACATGGATCAGCGGAGTGCTGATACGACTGGTCAGCCGGCGGAAATCTACGCAAACGAGTTTGCGGGCGCATTGCTGGCACCCGAGGCAGAATTGCGAGACTATATTGATCAGGGGCTCAACGATTACGAGATCGCAGCCGAATTCAACGTTTCGCCCGCGTCGATTAGCTATAGGAGAAAGCTGCTAGGTATCTAATGGGCAGCGCATCGTTGCCCCCAGAGATGGGGCGTCCGAAGCGTCTTGAGAGGCCGCTTTTTCAGGGACAAGAAGTAAATGCCGCGCGAGAAATCGACGATTCGGCGCTGACTCCGAAGACAAGTGGCACGGACGTTTCATTTGGGTCCTTAGTGTCCCTGTCGCGCTGGCATCCATTTCTACTGACCTTCGTGCTTTATGCGCGGGTCCAGTTTTGGCAGCACCCGGACGAAATCAGGAAAGTAGATCTAGCGAAAAATAGGCACCCGAGGATGTTTAGATGGTGCCGGATCGCTGATTACGTCTTTGATGTCATTAAAGCCGGGATTTTCGTGGCACTCGTGGGGGTTCTGATATACAAGCTTTGGAAAGGCATCAACCTGTAGTCAGGAGGTGTGCTCCTGGTGCGGCATTTCCAGGCGTCGACAAGGGACGGCGTGGTGCCCGACACCACGACAAGGGGAATTTGAGGGTCGTTACTCTGCATCTTGGCGGCGCAGCCAGGTGGCGAACGCAACTGCGTCTTCTATGGAGTCGTGCATCCAGACGGATTCGCCGTGCGGGCCCCACCAGCGCACGACGACGGGGACTACGACGGGGATCCCGCGCGCTGCTGCGAGAGTTTCGTGGGCGTAGTACTTCCAGTCCAGGGCGAGGTAGCCGACGGACTGCCCATCGACTTCGACCCTCACTGCGTCAGGATCGTGCCTGTTTTTAGGTTCGGGAACGAGCCTGCCCCACGTGGCGACTGCGCCGCTGCCGCTGTTCCCCTGGGGAATGAAGGAAGAGTCCGCGCGGACGATCCGGTGAATGACGGCTTTGTGCTTGTCCATGACGTACAGGCTGACGCGCCCGTTGTCAGCGAAGGGTGCGTCGTCAATCCATACGCTGATGGGGAAGGTGTCCCCGAAGGGCTTGTCCAGCGCTGAGGGTGCGCGCCCTGTCGTGACCTGTTGAGGCGCGGCGACGTTGACGACGCTGCCCGCCGCAGGAAATGCCTGCACTGTCTCTGGGGCGTTGAGGCGCCGTTTGAGCTTGTGTGCGTATGCGAGCAGGGCGACGCCGCCAGCCATGAGCAGGAGGCCGCCGATAGGGAAGGTGAGAAGGCCGACAACTATCAGCGTCCAGCCGAAGATGAGGGAGTTGAGGCGCATGCGGTGCGGTCCGGGAGGAGGGATGTGCATTCGGGAACCTTCCAGAGAGTGTGTTGTGGATTCCCCCACTGTGGGGAGGATTTATAGGACAAACAAGGGGGGGCTCAGCAATGCCGTGCCCGTGAGGAGGCGCCTTCAGGGTTCTCCCTGATGGTCCCCGCGGCGTCAGGAATGAAACGGAGTTTGGGCGCGGCGTTTCCAGGCGTCAACAAGGGAAGGCGTGGTGTTGAGCGCGGCGGCGAGGTCGCGGGAGTCGGTGCCGACGTCGTCCGTGGCGCGGGCGACCTGCTCAGAGGTGAGCAGGAGCCCTGCGGCTTCTTCGTCGATGCGGGCTTCGTGGGTGGGGTCCTGGTGGCCGGCGTCGCCGCGCCGGGCGTGGATGAGTTCGTGTGCGAGCGTCGAGACTCGCTGCCCATCGCTCATGCCTGCGCGGAGGAGGATGCGGCCAGCGTTGGCGTCGTAGAGGCCGCGTAGGGTGCCGGGAAGTTCAGCCATGTGGACGGTAACACCGTAGGCGTGCGCGGTGGCGAGGAGAGCCGCCTCGCGCGGGCTGAGTGGCTTGATGGTCATTGGCGTGCCTCAACTTCCCGCGCTTCGACTGCTGGATCGACGCCGAGGTCGAGCGCGGCGTAGGAGGCTGGAAGATCCTCACGGGCAACATCGTCGCCGTAGCCGGGAAGCGGCGTTACCGGCGCAATAATGGCGGGCACGTCGGGCTCAAAACTCTCTTCAACCTCCTTGTAGGTGCACCCGATTTCAGCGGCGAGGGCTAGCTTCCAAGGCACGAGATTAAGAGCGTCCGAAATGCTCTGCAGATCCGTTGTGGTCATCGACGACTCCCCACGGAGGATACGATCGAGGCGCGCGCGCGACACACCAGACGCGGCCGACAGCGAGCGAATAGTGCCGCCTTGGGCCGCGTTAGCCAACGTGATTAGCGCGACAATGCGTCTTTCAAAATGGCCAATTTCCAGTGACTTCTGTCCCATATTCCACATTGTATGTCCCAAATTAGCGACATGTCTACCTCCGTCAACTTGCCAATGTCCCAGTTTGGGGACATACTTGCCAATGTCCCGATTACGGGACAAGTGGATATTAGGTAAGGAGGTGCAAGTCTTGAAGGGAATTACAACTGCAATCCGCGAAGAGATCGCGGCTCACGGACTATCGCTCATCGTCGTCGCTAGAAGCATCGGCATTGGAAGGCAAACCTTGTCGAGAAAACTTAACGGGCACGTTGACTTTTCGATTTCTGAGCTGACAGCTATCGCCAATTTCCTTGGCACCACCGTCGCAGAGCTTATACGGAGAGCTGACCAGATCTCTGCAAACGGTCAAGGTGAAGCTTCGTCGGAGGGCTTCGCCATCCAGGATGAGGCCTCCGGGGCGATCATCCTGGAGGCCCGTCGCATTGACCTCGGCGATGTTGGGGGTGACGCGGCATGACCACGGGAGCGCCTTTCGATGCTGGCCGCTGGTACTCAGCCCAGCAGGTCCAGGAAACCCTCAGCCTCTCCCGCTCAACCGTTGAGCGCCTCGGAGTTGAGGGCAAGGTCGCCGCGATCAAGATCGGGCGTTCCGTCCGGTACAGCGGCGACGACCTCAACCACCAGTGCCAGAGCCTCGGCTCCGGCCTCGCCGAAAAGAAGAGCTCCCAGCGGTAGAAGCGCTGGGAGCGGCAGAACCCCTAGAGAAGGAAAATTCCATGCACAAGGCTACCACAAGCCACCGCCACCTGCGGCCCTGGCGACCCCTCATCGCAGGCGCGTCACTCGCCGCCGCCCTCACCCTCGCTTTCGCGATGCGCGGCCTCGACAACCCCGACGGCCTCCCCGAGTGGACCTTCTGGCCCGCCCTCGGACTCCTCGCGCTCGCGGTGGTCCTGATCCGCGCGGACTGGAAGGCGGGTCGACTGTGAACGCCTCGGTCATCTTCGGTGTCGTTGTCCTCCTCTTCATCGGATGCGGCCTGCACACCTGGATCTCGGTCCGAGGTGCCTCGCGCGCGGCCTCCATCGAGGAGATCGCCGCTCGCATGCAGCGCTCCGCGTCGAAGGCCAGGGCGAAGGGCACGACGCTCCTTGAGCGGCACGTCGGCTTTGACTACTACGACGTGGACGGAGAAGCGCCGCTGCCTCACTTGATCTGCCTGGCGACGCAGGACGTCATTCTCGAAGCCGAGCTGAACAGCTGTTACGCGCTCGATACGCCGAAAATCGCGGTTGATCTCGACCGTCAACAGATCCATGTGACCCTCGAAGTACTCAGGCTCGATGAGCCGAGCCTGGAGGTGAGGGCCTGATGCCGACGCCTCAGTCGCTCCGCCTCGAAGCATCGGACGACCGTCCCTGCCACGACCGGGCCGCACGGGAGATTGTGCGGCAGGCCAGGAAGCGGGCGCTCGCCTACCCGACCGAAGCCCACGACTCCCAGAACCGCGCGACTCGCGGACTCACCTACTACCCCTCAATTCGCAAACACCAGCAGGAGACAGACCGATGACCACGAAGAAGATCTGGGCAGCAGGCGCCGCCCTCACCCTCGCAGCCCTAGCGCTGCCCTACGGCACCGCATACGCAGTCGAGCAGCCGAAGCCCGCGCCTGCCCCGTCCACCGTACCTGCACCGCAGGAACGCCTCGCTAAGACTGGCGCGACAACTGACGGCCTTGTCCTCGTAATCGGGATCATTGCTTTCGGAAGCGGCGGCGGCCTCGTCATCCTCCGCCTGCTCGAAGGCCGTAAGCACGAAGAGGAGACCACCCGATGAGCACAAAGCACCTCACAAACCCGGTGACACTCACCCTCGAGCTCGACGACCTCGGGTGGCTGCGCGCCTTCCTCAAGGAGGAAAGCCTTCACGCTGAGATCGACCACGAGGAAGTCGAGAGACTCCACACCGACGCGGCGATCCGCACCGCAAAGGCAGTGCTCAGCAAGGAGCACGACAGGATGACGAAGATCATCGACGCTCTGGACGAGGCCCTGGCCGCAAACGACGAGCGCGAAGCCATAGCAAAGCGGCTCGCCGCGACGGTGACCGTCATGCAGGACATCACTAACACCCACCACTAAGCAAGGAGAAAAACTGTGAGGTACAAGAACACGATCACTGTCGAACTTAACCAGGTCGACGCAGCAATCGCAGCGGTCCTGCTTGCAGAGCGTGCCGGCACCGCAGCCTTCAATGCACTGCTCTCAGACAAGACCGCAGAAATCGGCGGGACCACCAACATAGGGGACCGCGCGCTCGCGGACGCGTACATCAGGGTCGGCAACGCTCTGACGCTCGCGATCCTGGGTGAGAAGGGCAATCAGGGCTTGCAGAGTACCGGGACACTTGCCCGCAGTACCGCGCTGATGGCCGACGCCATGCGGGCATCAGTTGCGGTCTCAGGAGTGAGCAAGGACGAATCATGAAGGTCGCGCACGTTGCCGTCTACTTCGATGCCGAGCAGGCGAAGCTGATCCGCTGGGATGCGCAGGAGGCTGTCCTCACTGCGGATGAGGATCTGGAACTCACGCAGAATCTGCACGATGTGAACGCACGCCGCCTCGCTCGCGAAGCGATCAGTGCGAAGCGGGACATCTACCAGGAGATCGTCGATAAGGCTCAGGAAGCCTGCGAGAAGCTCAATAACGACGTGTGTGAGTACATCGACGACGGCGGCGAGTAGCCCGTCTGCTCCCCGATGAGCGCGGCCACGGGGAGGCCACCCGCCACCAAGAAAACAGGGCGGGATCGGCAGTAAGACCGCGCAGCCCGACCAGCAGACACCCGGGTGCGAGTCCCGGGCGGGCACGAAGCCCGCGCTACGAGCGTAGGGCAAGACCACTAGAGAAGGACAACCAATGACCACCATCAACGAAATCAAGGACCGCTTGAATGCTGTCGCGTTTGCGGGCCGCAGTTACGCCGGAGCCGACCGCGCTGCCGTTGCGAAAGCCTACACAGACGCTGTCGCCGACTTCGACCAGAATTCCGCCGTCGATATGGCGTATCTCCTCGGCCGCGTCGAGGAGCTGCAGACCGCGATCACCGTCGCCGCCGCCGAGCTCGCAGACGCAGCCGTCACCATCGCCGACCTATACGCAGGCACCGACGCCGAGGCCCTCGAAATCGGGCTCCTGATCGGCGATCCCACCAACAAGCTCATCAACGTCTCGCAGGTCACCGCGATCTCCACCGAGGAGGACGGAGAATGAGAACCGCAGGACTCCTGAGCATCGAGTGGGAGATTACTGACCAGCATCTCCCAATGCCTCACCTCGTCGCGACGGCCTCCGCAGCGTTCGTCGAGGAAGTCGAGCGCCGCGGACTCGTCATCCGCTCCGGCCCCACCCATACAGTCCTGCACGGTCTCAGGCTCGTCCAGGTCACGGGCAGAGTCTCGAAGCATGCCGACGCCGTCGAGGAGCCGTGCCCGCCGCACACACTGCGACGCTGCCCCGCCTGTGGGGTCCACATCTACGACCTCACCGACATCGAAGGAGACGGGCAATGATCGAAATCAAGCAGGCGCGCAACGTCCCCGGCTTCCGCTTCTGCCCTGTCTGCCGCACGCGCCTCGCGCCGAAAGGCGCGAACGTCCGCGTCACCGTCGACGCCGAAAACGAAGCCACCGCAATCGAGCACATCACGCACAAAGCCTGCGCAAAAACCGTCATCGACTTCACCCGCGCTCGCGGCTACACGCCTGCCGAGCTGGCGGAGGTTGGTGTCTGGGCTGAGGAGCAGCAATGAGACTCCCGATCAGGATCCAGCGCAGCTGCGCTCGCGGGTGGCGAACGCCGTTCCACGCGAAGTATGTAGGGCCGGGCAGCTTCTACGGCAACCCGTTCAGAGTCGCGCGGTCGGCGCGTGAGCTCGAAGTGGGCGGCGAGCTTGTTGTCGCGTCTGCGGCGGAGGCTGTCGCTCGGTATCGCGAATGGATCGCGCGTACGCGAGAAGGTCGGTTCGTCGCCGGGTGTGCGGCGCGGAACCTCTGGGGCTTGGACCTGGCTTGCTGGTGCAAGCTCGATCAGCCTTGCCATGCAGATGTGCTCTTGGAGATCGCGAACCCGCGCGGGGAGCGCGAATTCGAGAACCCCTACTACAGGATGTGGGACCGAGAGGAGGCCGCAGAATGACAACTATCGGAAATGGGGTCGTCCCGCAGCAAGGCGCCGCCGCTATCTACCAGCTCACCAAGATTGCCCTTCAGGAGGCAGCATGAACAATCTCGATCCGCTCAAGGATCTCGACGGCGTCCAGGCCTTTCAGGAGCGCGCGATCGTTCGCGCAGTTCGACTGACTCGCGATAACGCTGACGAGATCGCACTTCGCGCCCGGATGCGCGTGAACTTCACGCCTGAGGGGAAGGTAATGCTGTGCGGGCATAGCTTCGTAATTTGGGCGCTGGAGGGTGACGTGATCTTCGCTAGGCCCGGAAGCATGAGGCTCTCGGTCAGGACCGAGGAGGACTTCCTGGCCTGGTACACGCAGCCGGGCGAGCAGCTGACGGAGGAGGATCTGGGATGACCGCCCAGCTGGTGTGGGAATCGCGAGTCCTGCCACTGACTCGCAGCAAGCTAATCACCGCCAACGACAAGCCGCACTGGGCGGCGCGGGCGAAGCTCACGAAGCAGATTCGGCAGTGGGGCTACCTGCTCGGTCGCGAAGGTAAGGGCGTCGCGCGTCTCGGACTGACGCACGCTCGAGTGGAGATGGAATTCGCATATCCGGATCGTCGCCGGCGCGACCGCAGTAACCTCGCGCCGACCGTGAAGGCACTCATGGACGGTCTCATCGATGCCGGCCTGTTACCCGATGACGCGGACCGCTTCCTCGACGGCCCGCACACCGTCATCGCGGAGCACCTGGCGGGGAAGCACTTGAACATCCCGATGTATGAGATCCGCGTTCGCGTGTACGCGGACATCGAGAAGAAAGAGAACAAGTAATGGCCGGAGATACCGTCATCACTGTCATCGGTAACCTGACCGCTGACCCCGAACTGCGTTGGACGCAGTCCGGCGCCGCGGTCGCCGATTTCACGGTGGCCTCCACCCCCCGAACCTACGACCGTAACGCCGGTGAGTGGCGCGACGGCGACACCCTCTTCATGCGCTGCTCCGTGTGGCGCGAGACCGCTGAGAACGTCGCCGAGTCGCTGCGCAAGGGCATGCGCGTCATCGTTCAGGGTCGCCTCACCCAGCGCTCGTACGACACCCAGCAGGGTGAACGTCGCACGGTCGTTGAGCTGCAGGTCGACGAGGTCGGCCCCTCCCTGCGTCGCGCACGCGCGCAGGTCACCCGCAACCAGGTGCAGCCCGCGAGCGCGGGCGGATTCGGCTCGGGTGCTGCGTCGGGGTCTGCGCCTGGTGCTGGCGCGGGTGGTTGGCAACCGTCGGCGTTGCTTGATGCGGGGCAGCATGATCCGTGGGGCGAGCCCGGCGGATCGGCATCGGCTGAGCCGCCGTTCTGATGGAGCGGCATTGTCCGGACTGCGGTGAGGTTCTCGCTGCAGGGCATGCACGCTGTAGGTCGTGCTTCCGGAGGTTTGAGGCTGAGTATCAGAGGAAAACTGAGAGGGACTGGATGCGGCGCAACTTTCCGGAGTTTCGGCCCCGGGATCTGTTCCCAGAGGACTACTGGGAACCAGCGGAAATCAAGAGAACAAGTATGAAGGAGGGCGAGTAATGGCCTGGGTCCGAGTCGGTGATGAGGCGCTGAGCCACCCGAAGCTCATGAGCTTGTTCGACGTGGAAGGGGCTGAGGACATCTCGATCGTCGAGATGTTCGGCTTCCTCATGGCGCTCGCAACCTACTCGGCCAAGCACCTAACAGACGGAATCATCGAAAGGGGCGCATGTTTCCGCGCCGGAGAGTGCTCGCGGGTTGTGCACCTGATTGATGCGGCGGTGGCCGCAGAGCTGCTCACATGGGTTGAGGTGGACGGAGCGCGCAAATTGCGTCTGTTCACGGATGAGGAATTCATCCACATTCAACCTCGTGAGGAGGTTATGCGTCGTCGCGCGAGGTCGCGGGAGAACCGCGACAAGGACAAGAAAGCTGCTGTGATCTTCCGCGACGGTGACCAGTGCCGTTATTGCGGGAAGATTGTTCGTTGGACCGGGCCGACCGGGTACAACCTTGGCACTCTCGATCACATTGATCCGGACTCGCTGGGGGACGCCCCGGTCGATGGTCTCGTGGTCGCGTGTCATGAGTGCAATTCCTCGCGCGGGCACGCGCGGGAGGCGTTCGACGCGGCCTCGCCGCTGCGTCCTGTCCCGTCCACGCCTTATTACGGCGTGTGGTCGGCTGAGTTCCTGACTAGGTACGGATATGAAGCTGCGCCGTCCGTGGATCCGGGTGCGCCCGTTGACCCCGCCTCAGAGACGCCCGCGAGGGGCGTTCTCCCGGGCCGAGGGTCCGGGGCGCCTGTTGACCCCGGGCGCGGCTCCAGCGGCCCCACTGAGGCCGCTGTGCGTGACCCCGGTGCATCCGAGAGATGCACGTCCGAGGGTCCGCGTATTCGACGTAGTCCGGACTCAAGTCCGAACCCTGGTCCGACGTCGAGGGGTATCAAGCCGAATACTCTCGGGTCGGGTAGGGACGGGACGGGACGGGCAGGCAAGGGAAGGGCAGGAACGGGCCAGGCCGGGAAGGGCCAGGCCGGGCACCCGCGCACACCTCAGCAGCACACAAGCAAGCGGAACCGTAGAAGGAGAAGAAGATGAAGCAGAAGGAAGAGCTGAGGGGCAAGGTAGAAGATGCACTCTCAGCGCTAGTACAGGCAGGGCACGGAGACCAAGCAGTGACCGGGGCCTGGGTGGTCTGTGCTGAGGTCATGGTCCCCGGCAAAGAGGAGGTCACCGTCTTTATGCACGATGGAGGCGGGTCGATGCTCGCGCGGCGCGGACTGATCGAGTGTACTCGCGATCAGCTCGCCTCATGGGTGGAGGGATACGATGACTGAGCAGGGCGACCGCCGGGTGTGTCCGGTGACTGGTGAGCCTCTCCTCGACGGAGAGTTCCTGTCTCGCGGCGGCGCTGCCCGTGTCCGTGTGGCGACCGCGTCGATGCCCGGCCTCATGAGTGATCTCGCCTATGCGGCGTCGCACGGCGTGCGCACGGGTGAGCAGGTCGGCGGCGCGGGTGTCCCGTCGTCGCGGGCGCCTCTCAACCTGGCTCTCATGATCGAGGTTGACGAGATGTGTGATTCGATCCTGACCTGGGCGACGCTGCTCCTGTCGCACGTGATGGGTCCGTCCTACTGGGTGAGGCCTGGCGATTGGTGGATGGTCGCGCGCGTGTTCGACCTGCACGAGGACAAGCTCCGCAGGTGGTCGGAAGCGCCTCAGTGCGCAGACGAGGTACTGTACTCTGTCGCGCGCCTTGAGCGTCTCGCATCCCCCGGTCGGCAGCGTCTCGTCTACGTCGGCTCGTGCAGTCAGTGCGACGCTGATCTTCTCGTCCGCGACCCCGATGAGGACACCACGACATGCCGCGAGTGTGGAGCGGTCGAGCAGATCGCCGAAGCGTGGGAGCGCCTGCTCTCGAAAGCCCGCGAGTCTCTGCTGCCTCGCACTCGAGCAACTCGCGTCGCGGAGATCCTGGCGGGCGCGCAGATCAAGGATCCGACTGTCCGGAAGTGGACGCAGCGGGGGCAGCTGGCACCCCGGGCGAGGAGGGGCGGGGATCGGCTCTACAGGGTCGGGGATATTGAGAGGCTGGCGACACGTCGGATGTAGGCGCGTGTCGCTTGCGACGGGGTTTGTCACGGCGTATTCTCCTAGTGTGGCCCTGAGCGTAAGCGAGGGGCTTCTGCCTTATACGGTATCCGCGCACTTGTACTGACCCCCGCTCCCATCGGCTCCGGTGGAGCGGGGGTCAGTGCATACGGACTGAGGGGCGGGTATGGCATGGGAGACATCGGACCGCGCCGCCCGTCTGCCTGACGACTGGGCCGAGCGCCGCGCCTTCGTGCGCGATCGCGCAGCCGGCAGATGCGAAGCGATGCTGCACGACGGCACGCGATGCCCCGCTGCAGGTACAGACTGCGATCACATCGAGCCAGGTGACGATCACCGCGCGGTGAACCTCCAGTGGCTTTGCCGTTGGCATCACAAACGTAAAACGCAGCAGGAAGCTGCTGCGGCGCTCGCCGCTGAGCGGAAGAAAAACCAGCCGAGCAAGCGCAAGCATCCCGGCCTCATCGACTGACCCACCCACCAGGGACCCCCTCCCCCACCCCCCGCCCTACCGTCAAGAGCTGTAGGTTTGAGTTTGTACGGGTCTGGAGATTTTTAGGGGAGCACTTTTCGTTGATACGCTGCGCGAAACCCGACCTCAGCATGTGAGGGCGCGGACGTCGGTTACAGGGGCAGGAGCGCTCCCGGCTGGTACACATTTCCTGTGACGGTGATGTATCGGCCTGTCGAGTAAAACTCGACCCGTTGGCCTTTCCACTCGCGCTTGAAGCCTCGCTGCGGGGCTGCAGTGCCCCAGATGTGCAAGCCTCGTCCTGACGGGGAGATCTCGACGTAGGAGCCCTCGTAGTACGCGAGGAGCGTCCGAGTAGCCTCGTTGGGGATGCCGTTCTCGTCGAGGCAGGCGTCCAGGTCGATACAGCCGATGCCGTCGCCGAGGACGAAGCCGAGGTCCGCGCCGGTCGCGCTCGCGGCCTCATACGTGCTCCAGGTCGTCGGGTCGGTGACGGATGCCCACGCGCCCGTGCGTGCGCACATGGGCCGTTTGCTGAGGTGGTTGACCCAGCGGGCGCGGGTAGTCAGCTCGACGGGGAGGCCGGCGGCTTCGTCGGCTCGGGTCGAGCGGTGATGAGCGACTCGGCAGCGGGTCGAGCAAAAGCGTGCGTCGGCTCGCGCCCAGGCTTTGAGCTGGCGTCCGCAGTGTTCGCACGTTTTCACGTGTCCTATTGTAACGTTTATTTCATTGATATTCTGCCGAATGGGTGGGGGTGATCTGGGTGGCTGGTCGCGGTCCAGCGCCGAAGCCGGAAGGCTCTCGCGCTCGTCGGAACAAGGATCCGCAGGTGCTCCGGATCATCACAGCTCAGCCGGTCGAGCAGCCGGCGCTTCCGACTATCGAGCAGGTCGTCGTCGATGAGTTCGGCGTCCCGAAGAAGAAGCGCTTCGTCTGGCCGACGATCACGAAGCGTTGGTGGAAGATGTGGGGCGAGTCGCCTCTCTCCGCTGAGTACACCGAGACCGACTGGGCGTTCCTCATGGACACGGCCTATCTGCATGCCCTGTATTGGAAGGGAGACTTCAAGGTCGCGGCTGAGCTTCGTCTGCGCGTCGCTAAGTTCGGTGCGACGCCCGAGGATCGTGCGCGTCTGCGTATCCAGTTCGCCGTCGCGGACGGCCTGGAAGATGACGGCCCGTCCACTGAGGCCTTGCCGGTCTCGTCTCGTGCGAGGGGACGAAAGACAGTCCTCAAGGCGGTGCAGTAATGCCGTGGCAACCGATCGACGAAGAGGACGAGTTTCCCACGCTCGGATATGACGTTGCCGACTGGATGACCGCGTATCTGCTCACGCCGGACAAGGACGAGCTGATCCCTTTCGTGCCGACGCAGGAGCAGCTCGACTTCCTGGTCCATGTGTACGAGCTGGACCCGCAGACGGGCCGCAGGCTCAAGCAGCGTGCGGTCCTGTCCCGGCCTCGTGGCTGGGGAAAGTCCCCTTTTCTCGCGGCGATCTGCTGCGCCGAAGCGATGGGGCCTGTCCTGTGCGACGGGTGGGATGCTGAGGGCCAGCCGGTCGGTGTGCCGTGGTCGACGCGGCGAACGCCGCTCGTGCAGGTCACGGCAACGACTGACGATCAGACAGCGAACACGTGGGATCCTCTCCTGGAAATGCTGAGGGGCTCACCTGCTGAGGATGAGTACGGTATCGACCCGATGGACAGCTTCGTCGCCCTGCGCCGAGGCCGTATCGAGAAGCGCACGTCCTCGGCGACATCCGTCAAGGGCGCGAAGGCCGTCATGGCAGTCATGGACCAGACCGAGACCTGGCTCCCCGGCAACGGGGGGCCGAAGCTCGCCAAGACGCTACGGTCCAACGCGGACAAGCTCGGCGGGCTAACGATCGAGACGCCGAACGCCTTCACGATCGGCGAGCGGTCGGTCGCCGAGAACACCGCGCGGTTCTACGAGCTGGTCAAGGCCGGGAAGGTCAAGAAGGAAGCCTCACGAGGCCTCTACTACGACCACAGGCAGGCGCCGCTTGACACCGACATTACGGACCGCGAGTCCCTCATCGAGGGCCTGCGATTCGCCTACGGAGACTCGGCGCGGGATCCGCGCGGCTGCGCGATCCACGATCCAGAGTGCGAGCCCGGCTGGGTGGACCTGGAACGCATCGCGGACAGCTTCTGGCATCCGGATAACGACCCGGCTGACATGTGCTCGGACTTCCTCAATCAGATCAACTCCGCATCCGATGCCTGGCTGACAATGCCGGAGCTGAGGGCGATCGAGGACCACAGTAAGACGATCTCGTCGACCGAGCCGATCACGCTCGGCTTCGACGGCTCCGAAGGCCGGAAGATAGGCATAGCCGACGCGACCGTCCTCATCGGCTACTCGATCACCCAGAAGCACCTATTCAAGGTGGGTATCTGGACGCAGCCGGACGGACCGGCAGGCGAGGGGTGGCAACCGCCGCGCTTGGAGATCGAGCAGACTGTGCGCGACGCTTTCGAGCGCTACAACGTCGTCGGTTTCTACGCCGACCCCTCAGCGGGCTGGGCACAGGATGTCAAGGCATGGGAGGCGAAGTACTCGCGTCGCCTGCGGGCCAAGATCAGCGCTGCGGAGCCTATCCGCTACCCGCAGCGCAATGTCTCTCAGACGTGCGAAAACTTCGCGCAACTCTTGTCCGCGATCCACCAGGGCCTCATTACATACGACGGTGACCCGACAATGACGGCGCACTTCCTCAATGCAAGGAAGTCCCCGCGCCAGGCAGGCTACGTACTCGTTAAGCCTGCAGACGATCAGGACTACTCCAAGATCGACGCAACTTGGGGCTCAATGTTCGCCTATAAGGCTGGCCTTGACGCGGTCGGTAAGGGCGCAGCACGGCAGACAAAGCACCGTGCGCCGCGCCGACTTTATTAACAAACAGACTGGGGGAGGAGGCCCCACCTCATGACGAAAACGCCCGAGGAATGGCTCGCCTACCTCACTGCAAAGATGGACAAGGAGCGTCCGCGAACGGACCTCCTGCGCTCCTACACCAATGGGGCATCACCCTTGCCGGAGATGGGCCCGAACCTTGCGAAAGCGTGGCTGAAGTTCCAGCGGCGTGCGCGCACCAACCCGGGCAAGCTCGTCGTGTCCGCGCTCGTGGATCGTCTCATCCCCAATGGGGTGACGGTCGGAGCCAGTGAGGACAGCCCGGCCGCGCAGGCAGCGGCGCGTATCTGGCGCGACAACCGGCTCAAAGTGGTCTTCTCGGACGCGATCTGGGACGCGGCGACCCTCGGCCACGGCTACCTCCTGGTCACCCAGGATGAAGACGGCCGAGCGTGCGTCACCTACGAGCGGCCCGAACACATGTACGTCGAGCCTGACCCTGTCCGGCCCTGGCGCGCGCTCGCGGCCGTGAAGGTCTGGCGCGACCAGGCGGCCGGCCTCGACCACCTCGTGATGTGGACGCCGGGCCTGCGCTTGTCCTACACGCGCTCGGCCTACGACAAGTCGCGGCAGCTGATCTCTCGGGTGTCCGGGGACTGGCGTCTCGATCTCGGTGGCGTCCAGCCCTTCGAGGGTGCGCCCCCGGTCGTGGTCCTCGAAAATAGGTTCGGGATGGGCGAGTTCGAGCACGTGCTCGATCTCATCGACCGCATCAACTGGCAGACCTTGCAACGCTTGGTCATTATCTCGATGCAGGCCTTCCGACAGCGAGCACTCAAGTCTGCTGAGGGGTCGGCGGGCCTGCCCGCTGAGGATGAGTCCGGGAACGCGATCGACTACCAGGCGATCTTCGAGCCCTCGCCCGCCGCCCTCTGGGAGCTGCCCCCGGGCGTGGAAATCTGGGAGTCCTCGCAGACTCAGATCACCGAGATTCTCAACGCGACCAAGGACGACTGGCGCGAATTGGCCGCCGAGACCTCAACGCCGCTGTCGATCATGCTCCCGGACTCCGCGAACCAATCGGCAGCGGGAGCGGAGCAGCCCCAGAAGGCACTCCTCTCCAAGGCAGGCGACAGGATCGAGCGCTTCAAGCCCGCGCTCGCGTACCTCATCGTCAAGGCACTCGAGGTCGAGGGATACACGCTGGACGAGACAGAGACCGTGGAGGTCCTGTTCGTCCCGCCGCACGCTGTGTCCCTCACGGAGAAGTACGCCGCCGCCGTCCAGGCACGCAATGCCGGCGAAGCGCTCGAAACTATCCAGCGCAACATCCTCGGATACTCGCCGGAGCAGATCGCACAGGACAAGCAGCGCCGTGCTGAGGAGCAGATCGCGTTGGCATTCGCGCTCCAAGACAAGCCGCAGCTGACAGACGAGGCCGCAACCCCGGGTACGGGGGGACACGGCAGACCTGAATCTCAGGTGTGACGCCCTCGGCACGGCGATCCGCGCCGGTGTCGCTCCTGAATCAGCGTCGGAGGTCGTCGGCCTCGACGGCATCCGGTTCACGGGCGCCGTCCCCGTCGCGCTCAGGCTCCCGGAGACACAGTCAGCGACACTCGAGGAGAAGTAACGATGCCGGACCTGGACTCGCTCAACCGCCTCGCTGAGGCGTATGACAGCCAGGTCCATGCAATCCGCACCCAGATCACCGCCTTCGGGCAGGCCTACTGGGACTCCCTCCCTCACTACAGGGCCAGCGCCGTTGACGACATGATCCAAGCGATCACCCCCAGAGTGATCGCGGGTCAGCTCCGCGTCGCTGACCTGACCCGCGCATACCTCGCCCGCTGCGCGGTCGAGCTCGGCTGGAAGGTCGTCCTCCCGTCCATCGATCAGGACGAGATTCGCGGCGCTCGCGGCGTAGACCCGCGCGTCGTCTACCGTCGCCCAGCCGTCGACGTGTACACCGCGCTCGCGGCTGGTAAGCCTCTGCCGCAGGCTGCGGCTGAGGGGCGGCTGCGGCTGACTCAGCTGATCGGTGGGGACATGCAGCTGGCGAAGGTGCATGCGTCTCGGCAGTCGATGCGGGGCTACCCGGAGGAGGGGCAGTTCTATCGGCGTGTGCTCACGGGGCGTGAGAATTGTGCCCTGTGTGTGGTCGCGTCGACGCAGCGTTATTTCCGGGATGACTTGATGCCGATTCACCCGGGCTGTGACTGTGGGGTGCAGCCTCTTCCTCCGGGCCTGGCGGTGAATCAGGTGATTGATGAGGGCCTGCTCGAACAGGTTCACCAGATCACGGCGGACCGTCTCGGTGTCTCGGACCGTGGCGGGCGTACACCGGATTATCGGAAGCTCTTGACGGTCAGTGAGCATGGGGAGTACGGGCCAACGCTGTCGTGGGCACAGTCCAAGGCCAAGCAAAAGCCTCAGACCAAGGCGGGTGGGGCTGAGCCGCCTAAGCCTCCCAAGCCCCCGAAGAAGACCACGGCACAACCGCCGGATGACTCTGATCGGTTGAAGCGCCTGCTGAGCGTTCCTGCCGAAAAGTGGCATAAGACGCTTCAGTATGAGGGTGGGGACGTGACGGGGATTCCCGGAGAATTCCTATATCCGGGGCATGGGGACGGGCGGGTGTTCATCCCGTCGATCTCAGCGAGGAAGCCGCCCAGTGAACATGAGGTGCTCACGGCGCTGCGCCTCGCAGAATCGGGAATGGACGTGTTTTTCCGTGTCGATTCGCACGACGTGGGGGCTAAGAACCCAGATGCGGAAATGAATCAGCAGATCTGGGAGTTCAAAGCGCCCACAGGGCAAGGCCAGAACACCGTCGATTCGCAGATGAAGCGAGCGGGGAAACAGGCTGAACGCCTGGTCCTCGATCTACGCCGTAGCAAACTCGACGATAAGGAATCGATCGGGGATGTCCGGCAAGGTATGCAGGGTCGTCATCTTACCCAAGTGATTGTCATAGATCACGCAGGAAATTTTGTCCGCATTCCGTGAGTGTGCTACCCTAGCGATGAGGACATTAGGCAGCCCCTTCGGGCAGCCGGGATGTCCTCACTTCATATAGCTCAAAGTCACCGGCCATGGGCGCAATGCCCGGGCCGGTTTTTGATACCACAACCAGTAGCCCCCAGCCGCAACGGCGTGGGGGCTTTCGTGTACCCGGAATGGGAGGAATCACCATGAAGAACCACCTGAAGCACCGTCCCTACCT
>ERZ772979.1039-NODE-1039-length-17129-cov-14.788157_pt1 | contig 17129 bp, 12 predicted proteins | sample MGYA00511130_ERZ772979 | MGnify/ENA primary metagenome ERZ772979 (study PRJEB29015, sample SAMEA2738103) | human oral metagenome | biome: human oral; feature: human-associated habitat; material: saliva | place: China | collected 2186 ... | reverse complement strand
TCTGACTCTCTTCCAATAAAAGAACTGACAATTCCCTGGGAGTGAGCTCTGGATGCTCTAAAGAAAGTTCAACCACTATTTGTCGAATATTATCAGGTATGCGGTTCCACGTTGTCGGTGCTCTACAATGTGTTGCTCTGAGAGCATTCAAACCTCCTATAGCATATTTCTTATACCAATTATAAAAGGTACGCCTTGGGATTCCTAAACGCTTAAGTGCTTGAACAATACTTAACTCTGAACGCTTTATTGTTAGAATGATGCTCTCTTTCTCTTCCGCACTATAACGTATATACGATTCATGCATAGGGCTTATTCGATGAGTTTCAAGCTTTTTTTTACAACATCATATCTAACTACCAAATCGGCAAGGGCTTCTTTTAAGCGAATGTTTTCCTGACGAAGTTCCTTTACCTCATCGCTTGTTGCTTCACGAATGGTATCACCATCGAGGCGAGCTTTGCCGGCCTCGATAAAATCCTTATTCCATTTGTAGTAAGTGCTATCTGATATACCATATTTACGGCAGAGCTCGGCAATACTATGCTCGCCACGGATTCCTTCCATCACAATCAAAACTTTTTGTTCTGAAGTGAAAATACGTTTCGTGTTGCGACGAATATCCTTTAATAAGGATTCCGAAGAACTTTGATTAGGATTTACTGAAAAATTCTTTTTTGTTGTCATAGTGCAAATATACTTTTTTATTAATAATTATAACTAAAACCCCAAACTTAATTGGAGGTCAAGTTGTGCACTTTTGTTTGACAACGTACAACCCATTGGCGGAATTAATTTAGCGCATACTTAATTCTGCCGATAGGCTTGTTATTGATGAAATTTACATATTGTAGAACGGTAAGTGCGCTGATTTTACTAATGATTCTGGCAAACAGACCGTTTGTTATCTTAGCATAGTTTCTTATGACTAAAAACTGGTCTGTAAGTTGTGAAAACAGCGTTTCGATTCTCTTTCTTGCCTTGGCAAATGGAATGAATGTAGGTTTCCAATCCTTCTGATTAACCCGATACGGACATTCAAGTCTTATATGTGCCGTTTCAAATAAGTCGAGTTGTATATCTGCGCCGATATATCCCTTATCTCCATATATACTGCAATCGTGATAAGTCAACTTCACATCTTTCATGTATTTTAGGTCAGCGACACTGGCTTTTGACAGGTCGTAAGAATGTATAACACCAGTCAACCCACAGAGAGCGTGCAACTTATAGCCAAAATAATAAGTGTTTTGGGAAGCGCAATATCCAAAGTCAGGAGCCTTTGAAAAATCACCAGTCCGTCCCATCCTGCAACGCTTCCCCCTGGCAACACGGCAGAATTCTATGGGCTTGGAATCCACAAAGAACAGTTTTTCTGCATCGTCCATTTTCATAGCTAGCCGCTTGCGTATTTCTTCGCATAGCCCTGCTGTATTCTTTCTGAGATCATTGAACTGCCTACGTGAGATGAGGGTAGGTAGCTTGTCCTTATACTCTTGTAGCCTATACTCAAACAACCACTTCTCGCTGTTAATGCTTTCTGACTCTGCTGCTGCCAATGATAATGCCACAACTTCTAAGTCCGAGAACTTTGGAATTGGACCACGACGAGGGATATTGCCATATTCATTAACGAGATTTTCGGAAAATAGCTTGCATATCTCAAGGATTTTGACGAATTTTGTATAAAGGTTGTGCATATTTTGGCTTGAACTTATTGATTTTTACACTACTAAGTTACTAAAAACCAACGATATGTGCAACTTTTTAAGCATATTTGTTGGACTATTTAATTCCGCCAACAAGTACATGAAATACAATGATCTATATCGGATAATCTAAATTCGTATTCCTTTTAGCTTACACCAATATGCCTAATACTGCCACAATCACCTTTTACAAAAAAACACCTATTAGTGTGTTAAATTTTAAATTTTCCTTGTTTTGCATTTATATTCTTCCTATATTTGCATTATAAATCATGTTTGGAATTAAAATTGACAAACTCCTACTTATGAGATTTACTGCTATCATACTCTTCTATTTGTGTTCATGTTTGTGTAATTGTAACAAATGTATTGCACAGGTCAGAATAATAGGCAATGTCCATCTGTATGACGGCAGTCCGATTGAAAACACTATTATCATAGTTAAAGAATCAACTGACAAAGGGGAGCGTATTGTAGCCAACACGACAACCGATGAACAAGGACAATATGTCATCACTCTTTCGAGTAGCAGCAAGCGGCTTGTCATGTATGTATCCAATATCAATATCAAGCCCATAAAGAGAGAGATTGCCAATATCTCACAGACTGTAAACTTTGCTGCAGAATCCCACGAAATAGAATTGCAAGAGGTGTTTGTAAAACCAACCACAATAAAAGCCAAAGGCGATACACTAACCTACAACCTCCTCCACTTTAGAGACAAAAATGACAGAAAACTTCGCGAGACATTGGAGCGACTGCCGGGTATTACCATAAACGATGAAAGGAAAGTATTGTACAACGGTCGGGAGATTACAGAGTTTCAAGTAGAAGGCGGCAATCTCTTTGGGAATAAATACTCTATAGCCCTTGAAAGAATAGACCCGAAAGACATTATTGCAGTGGACGTGATGCAGCACCATCAGCCAATACGTGCCCTGCAAGGCAACCGTATCACGGATGATGTGGCACTCAACGTGAAGCTCTCACCGAATGCAAAAAACAACCTGACGGGAAAGGTTGAAGTGGGCAGTGGTTATAGAAGTGGCGAAAAAGACAATTTGGCATACACCACACGTTTATACGGAGGAATATTCAATGCCAAACACCAAATCTTTGCCACTGTAGCAGCGAACAACAGTGGCGAACAGTTGCGAGATATTTATGCCGTGCCATTGACAACATTGACAAACAATGTTCTCTCCTCATCCACTCCAAGAAGTTCGATGCTTAACCGCAATGACTATATGCCGAACATAAGTGAGGCTCTATCGCTAAACGGACTATACAAGAATAGCGAAACCGCCAAATGGAGCTATGCTGTGACAGCTATGAGCGAGAAGATTGAGGGGCGCACTGACATAAAGCATATCTATTATGTTGGACAGCAAGAAAAAACTCATGAGCGCAATCTTGATTTTGGAAACACTTATCGAAATATGGATTTCTTATTGACGTACGAACAAAATAAGCCTCGCTACTACCTCATGAACAAATTGGTCGGGGCATGGAACAAAGAATTACCATACGTCAGCCAAAACATACAATCCACGCAACTTGATGAGAATCTCAACCAAAATCAATATACGTTGGACAACCAATTCCGGCTTATATATCGTTGGAACGAAGTGAACGGACTTGACACTCGGTTCAACCTCCAATATTCCAGCAGCCATGAACAACTCTTGCTAAAAGGCATGGACACAAACATAAAACCACAGATTGGAGCACGGCAAAAGGTAAGGCAAGGTTTCTATTTTGCAGAACTGCGACAAGAGATGCTCTCCACGATAAGGTTTGGTGGATGGATGATTGACCCGTATTGGTTTGGTATGGTAGATAAAAATACGTTAACCACAACACAACATCCCTCCGACTTGTTTTCTCAGGATAATAATCTCATCTTGGAAGACGATGTACACTATAACCGGCTTAAAGCAGGAATAGGTTTGACGTTTCAGTCCAACGTGGCACGTTTTCGTATTCGTGGCTATGTCCCGTTAGTTTATTCATACATTCAGGTACACTCTCCATACATCAGACCAAGCAGGCATTCGCTACACATTGACCCAAACCTATCAATAGAACGTCCCTTAGCATCCAATCTATCCCTGCAATTGCAATGGTCACGAGAACTTCATGACAACAAGTCGGAAGACTTTCTTCATGCTTTCATCATCCGCAACAGTTATGAGCAGACGCACGCAAAAATGGATGAGATAACCTCAACTGATTATAACCATTTCGCTGCCAAGCTCAATTATACCAACGCATTCAACTTGCTTTTTGGAAACCTCCGCATAGAGTACACCAATATGAAAAGTGAAATGATGACCAACAAGGTGGTGGAAGAAAATCATGTGACACTCCATTTAGCTCCACAATCCTATGGTACACATTCCTTGAGTTTAGGCGGTGAGGTATCGAAAGCTTTTTATTGGAAGAAAACCAATGTAAGCCTGAAAGCCAATCACACACGTTTTTCCTCTTCACAAATGCTCAATGGTGTCAAATTGCCGTTTGAACTCTATGAGAGTAGCATTTCGCTGCGAGGAGGAATCACCCCCATTAAAGGACTGACGACTGAAATACAAGCGTTTGTGAATCGCAGTCGCATGACCGGACAAAACAGTGACCACACAGATATAGTTACAACTCGTTCCATACTAACAGGAAAAATAACAGCTACGCTCAATAAATGGAGTGTTGTTTGTCAAGGCTTTCACACGCAGCAAGATCACGCCAAGACTTTTCTTGCAAATGTGAAAGTATATTATAAGACAAAAAAAACAGAATGGAGTTTGGATGTCCGTAATTTGCTCAATGCTCATCAGTTGAACATTGTCAGCGTAAATGCACAAGAATGGCAACGCAATATATTCTATCTTGTACCACGTAGTATGATCCTTTCATTAAAATTCAACCTATAAATTTGCAGAATATGAAAACATCTTTTAAATGCCTTTTACGTTGGGGACTATTATTTATCTTTGGCGTTATCTTTTCAGGAAAATCTTTTGGTCAAGCCTTAGTGTTTGGTAGTACCCCTTCATTCTCAGCATTAAATCTGAAAAACAAGAAACCGCTCGATGCAGTGCTCTTGGAAGTACGTTATCAGTTTACTTGGACTTATTCTGATGAATCTCTTCCACATGCAGAACAGAGAACAGTGTTTGTGGGACGCAACCATATTTACTCACGCAATGAAGCTCTCTATCAGAATGATTCTGTGGCAACATCACTAATCACAAAAGGAGCAAGGGGAGTGCCCCTCTATTCCAACCCTACTGTGCCATACGAGGTTTGGACAGACCGCCAAGCAAAAATGGTGGAGATTGGCTACCGTGTACCTTTCGACAACATGGTGGTATCATTTACCCGTCCCATCAATGCTTTGCAGTGGAGCTTTTGTGAGGATGAAAAACAGAAAGTATTGGGATATGCCTGTTCAAAAGCTACAACTATTTATTGCGGTAAGACTGTAATCGCATGGTTTGCTGAGGAATTGCCATACGATGCCGGTCCTTATTGCTTTGCAGGGCTGCCCGGGCTGATTATGAAAGTTGAAATGGAAGGCGCATCATGGCAAGCCATAGGAATAAGGAAAGGTCGTAATGGGGAACAAATATATACTTATGCTCGTCCGCGACAACAAATGTCACATGAGAAAGCCATTAACTTTCTTACAAATCTTTACGAAGACCCTGTAGCTACCTATAGTGCACTTGGGGTGGAATGCTCCTCCGCCGAAAAATCCAATCAAGTGCTTGCTCCGGGAAGTCTGAAATGGAAAATACCAAATTTAATGAAAATGGAGCGATGAGCTTCTATATGTTTAATTTAAATAGTTTTTATTTATGAGAAAAGAAAAAATCAACCTCTTCCTAACAGAAGAGCAGCATCTAAGTGATGCACAAATGAATGTCTTACATGGTGGTGGTTCTCCTGATTTGTCGTCTGACAAAGCTTGTTCCTGTGGTTGTCAGGGTACTAGTTCGACTGCAGATAACAAGAACGCTAACATTGAAGGAGGACTTACTACGCCAGGCTTTGAGCCATGCGACAGTATTTTCAAAGGTATTACTGTTACATGGAGAGTCGCTGAAAGTAGTACTGCATCAACAAAAATGGGATAGTTGTAATCTTTAGGAAGCAATCCTTTTACAACGAGTTATTCAACTTATTCTACGCTTTTGTAGAATATAGATGATAATGATTACATTTTTTCTTAAGAGAGATGTGTAGTATTATATAGTACATCTGAGTCATAATTTAATTAGATAAGAAATATTAATAGTACTACACATCTTATTTTAATTTTCACTTGACAACATGAATGAAAACTTCTCTAAATTAAAAGCCACATTTGTCGAACAATCGTTCAATAATCCATCACAAATTGTGTTTGAAACAACAGAAAAATGCAATTTAGCATGTCATTATTGTACTTTTAGGGAATTATATTCGCACGGAGACAATAGAGGATTAGATGGATTAAAACATATGGACATTGGGTTTGCAAAGACTTTCATTAGCTATTATATAGAACAGTGGAAAAGGAAAAATTATCCCTATAAAGATGTGTATATAAGTTTTTATGGAGGAGAACCACTTATGAATATGGGGCTAGTAAAATGCGTTGTCGATATAGTTAAACAACATAGGTCTCAGATTTGTGTTAATCCTATTTTTACAATGACTACCAATGGTACTCTAATTCACAAACACATAAATTTTTTGATAGAAAATGATTTTAAAGTCTTAGTTAGCCTAGATGGCGACAATGAAGGCAATTCTTTAAGGGTTTTTGGTGGTAGTAATCAAGAAAGTTTTAGTATAGTGTATAATAACATTAAGGAGATACGAAAAATGCACCCTGTTTTTTACAAAAATAATATCTCATTCAATTCTGTACTACACAATAAGAATGGATTATCCAATCTTCTACACTTTTTTGAAAATAATCTTGACAAGAAACCTATGTTTAGCACAGTAAATCCTTCATCATTAAACGATTCTTATCGTGCTGTATATGATTCTATGAAGGTTGATTTCGATACAGCTCTAAAAGAACTTTCTGATGAAGATTCAAATAAGATTTGGGATGAGTATATGTATAACAACCCATATGTAACAGAACTAATCTCTTATATTTTTAACAAATCAGGGAATGTATACAAAGATTTAAATATGCTACTGTTGGGAGACTGTCTCAAACACGGATCTTATCTTAGTGGCACTTGTCTTCCATTCACAAAAAAGGTTTTTCTTTCAGCAAGAGGTTTAATCCTACCATGCGAAAGAGTTTCCCATAGTAATAGTTTGGGAAATATATCAGAAGGTAAGGTTCAAGTAGACTATGAAAAGGTTGCAGATAGATACAACGAACATTATAGAAAGCTAAGTTCACAATGTCTTAAATGTGACCACAATAAGTCTTGCCTAAATTGCATACTTCAAGATGATAAGTTCTGCAATACCGGAAAATGTGGCTATTTTTCTTCAAATGGCAATTTGAATGTACTTTTAAAGAAAATATTACTTAGTCATCCTGATATTTACAGAAAAATCATTAGCGAAACAGTCTTTAATTAATATTATAACTATGATGTATTGGGTTTACTTATATGCAGATACTTTTATTTGGCAGAATAATAATGAGTATTTAATTTATAATACGAGTAATAATAATAGCATATACGGAAAATGCGTTGGGCACTTAGGATCAATTATATCAGGATTACATGATATAATTAATTTATATTGTATTGAGGTTGATGAGAGGGTATGTAAGGAAGATAAATATGTAACAAAATTTCTAACAGATTTGCGAAAAAACAATGTTGGAGATTATAAACTCAAAACTTCAAATTTGTTAGAGCGACCTATATCGCTTCCTCCGATACCAAATGTACAGTCAGAAATCAATAGGCGAAAGGACAATGTGAATTTCGACTACTTGTCTTATATCAACCATATAGATATTTGTTATGGTAGAAATATGAACAATTCTCAATTGGTATATTCTCTTAATGCCTTTTTGAGAGTTAAACCTTCTTTAAATATTGAACTTCCTTCAGAAACAGAAGTAGAAATAAATGTTTCTTTATTTAAGCTATTAAAGAGTATATCCATCCATAATTTCCAAATTTCATTAACTTTTCCCTATGGGTATTATATTAAAAATTCACATTTTATAGATGAGATTTCTCCTGAAATACACTCTTTTTATATTACAGCAAATAATTGTACAGATGAAATGTTAGAAATTCTATCAAAGACATCTTTCAAAAATCGAATAACAATCAGATATGAAATCTCAGGTATAGATGAATACCAACAAGTCGCACATATTCTAAATGAAGAAATCCAATCTTTTCCTATAAGAATTAATTTTACCTTCTTTGATAAAAATATTGTATTACCACTGATATCTTTTAAAAAACACGATGTTCTTAATAGGAAATTATCAAAGTCTGATATATACAGACATATGATCATAAACACTCATTTTTTTGGTCGATTAAAAGTTAAAGAAAACAGCGATATAATTTCTCCCTGCACCGAACAAGTTTTGTCAAATATAGGAGTAGATAATTGTTGGAATGAAGCGTCAAAGAAAGAATGCGAAAGTTCCAAATCAGAATGGTTTTTAACAAGAAAATCTATGGGAACTATATGTAAAAACTGTTTACTAAATGATTTATGTCCATCACCATCAGAAATCGAAATAAAGCTTGGAGTTACAGCTCCTTGTCAATCATAAAAAGAGTATGTCAATCTTTATCAAGCAGAGGGATGCTATGGATTGTGGCTGTACATGTCTTGCAATAATTACAAGATATTATAGTATTCAACCTAATAGAGATTTTCTCCGGAGTATTTGTTCGTTAGGAAAGAGAGGAGTATCACTCTTAAGTATTAGTAAAGCAGCCGAAACAATAGGCTTTAAGACTATTGGAGGGCGAATTGATTTTGACACATTAGCGCAAGAAGCGATTTTGCCATGCATAGCTCATTGGAATCAAAATCATTTTGTTGTTGTCTATAAGATAAAGAAACATTCTAAAGGACATTACACGATTTATGTTGTAGATCCATCAAGAGGCTTAGTTACATACGATAAAGAAGATTTTCTAAAAAATTGGGTAAGCACCAAAACCAATGGAGAGGAAAAAGGAGTAGTACTGCTTCTCGAGCCAACGGAACAGGTCTATTTTCAAAAGGATACAGGAACAGTTCCGTTTCAAAATCGAGTGAAATTCCTTTGGAACTACCTTAAAAAGTACAAACGCTTTTTCGCACAATTGATACTCGGTCTGTTGCTCGGCTCACTCCTACAGCTTGTTTTTCCTTTCCTTACACAAGCCATCGTCGATACAGGTATCGGAGGAAAGGACATCGACTTTGTAGGGTTGGTGTTGTTAGCAGAAATGATGCTTCTTTTTAGTAGAACTGCTATCGACTTTATTCGCTCCAAGATACTCCTGCACATATCAACCCGTATCAATATCTCGCTTATCTCGGATTTCTTCATCAAATTGATGAAACTGCCGATGAAGTTCTTCGACACCAAACTGTTGGGCGACCTGTTACAACGCATTGAAGACCATCGACGTGTAGAACAGTTTCTCACATCGAGCAGTCTGAGTCTGCTGTTCTCGTTCTTCACTTTTCTCGTCTTCGGTATCGTCCTTGCAGTCTATAATCTCGGTATCTTCCTTGTCTTCCTCTTGGGCACATCGCTTTACGCAGGCTGGATTATCCTTTTCCTCAAAAAGCGTAGACAGTTGGACTACAAATACTTCGAGCAGGCAGGACGAAACCGCAACGTTACCTACCAACTTATCAATGGCATGCAAGAAATCAAACTGCAGGGGTGCGAGCAACGCAAACGCTGGGAATGGGAGGACGTGCAAGCCGACTTATTTAAAGTCAATCTACAATCCTTGAACCTGCAGCAAGTACAGCAGGCAGGAAGTATCACCATAAACGAAGTGAAGAATATTTTGATTACAGTTCTTGCCGCCACTGCCGTGATACACGGCAACATGACACTTGGTATGATGCTGGCAGTGCAGTACATCATCGGACAGCTCAACAGTCCCGTAGAACAACTCATTCAGTTTATCTACTCTTGGCAGGATGTAAGCATCAGCCTTGACCGCATGAACGAGATCCATACCGAAACCAACGAGGAAAATGCCAAGCGGACACGTACCGCCTATACGGACGAAAACATCGAAGGATATTCCATTTCGATAAAAGACCTCTCTTTCAAATACGACATATACAGTCCGAAAGACATACTCTCCAACATCAATCTCTCCATTCTCAACGGTAAGGTAACGGCTGTCGTAGGAGCAAGCGGAAGCGGAAAGACCACTCTCATAAAACTTCTTTTAGGTTTTTATAAGCCACAGAATGGAAACATTCTGATAGGTAGTGCCGACTTGGAGGAATGCAATCTTGCTTGGTGGCGCAATCAATGCGGTGTTGTAATGCAGGAGGGGTATCTTTTTTCTGATACCATTGCAAGAAACATCGCCATATCGGACGATGATCCCGACATCGAACGTATCCGTTATGCAGCCCGTGTGGCAAACATAGCCGACTATATCGAAGCACTTCCTTTAGCCTACAACACCATGATAGGACAGGACGGACAGGGCATCAGCCAAGGACAACGGCAACGCATCCTCATTGCGAGAGTGGTATATAAGAACCCGATGTTCGTATTCTTGGACGAAGCCACCAATGCCCTTGATGCCAGCAATGAGCGAGCCATTACCGAAAACCTTTCGGATTTCTACAAAGGAAAAACTGTTATCGTGGTGGCACACCGCCTTTCCACCGTCCGTAATGCTGACCAAATTGTGGTGCTTGACGAGGGTAAAATCGCAGAAGTGGGTACACACGAAGAACTCACATCCAAACGTGGCAAATACTTTGCCTTAGTAAAAAATCAATTAGAATTGGGTAACTGATATGGAAGAACAAGCAAAAAAACAGGAACGAAGTTTTGAGCTTCGCAGCGAGAAAGTCCGCAGCATCGTGGGGCAGATACCTTCTTCACTCGTCAGATATGGCATCACCGCAATTGGAATTGTTTTGCTTTGCCTTTTGGCAGTAGCCTATTTCCTGCCCTATAAACAAGTATATTCAGGAACGGCTACTATCCACGAAGTAACAATCTCAACACCAAGGGATAGTACAGATATAACAATCTTACTGAGATTTGAGAATAAACGCCCAAACAACGTACAAGAACAAGAACTTAATCTACAAACTGCCAATGGTATTTTTTCAGGGCAGATACGAGAACTATCCTCCGTCCGTGATACATTGGAACGGCAGGAAGCCCATTGCCGTTTTAAGTCCTCTGAAATACTTTCTGTGAAAAACCAAACATTGGATTTTCAGGTAGTATATTCATCGGGCAATTTGTTGCAAAAATTACTTGGAAATATTGGATTATAGTATTTCTACCCATTGGCGGAATTAATTTAGCGCATACTTAATTCTGCCGATAGGCTTGTTATTGATGAAATTTACATATTGTAGAACGGTAAGTGCGCTGATTTTACTAATGATTCTGGCAAACAGACCGTTTGTTATCTTAGCATAGTTTCTTATGACTAAAAACTGGTCTGTAAGTTGTGAAAACAGCGTTTCGATTCTCTTTCTTGCCTTGGCAAATGGAATGAATGTAGGTTTCCAATCCTTCTGATTAACCCGATACGGACATTCAAGTCTTATATGTGCCGTTTCAAATAAGTCGAGTTGTATATCTGCGCCGATATATCCCTTATCTCCATATATACTGCAATCGTGATAAGTCAACTTCACATCTTTCATGTATTTTAGGTCAGCGACACTGGCTTTTGACAGGTCGTAAGAATGTATAACACCAGTCAACCCACAGAGAGCGTGCAACTTATAGCCAAAATAATAAGTGTTTTGGGAAGCGCAATATCCAAAGTCAGGAGCCTTTGAAAAATCACCAGTCCGTCCCATCCTGCAACGCTTCCCCCTGGCAACACGGCAGAATTCTATGGGCTTGGAATCCACAAAGAACAGTTTTTCTGCATCGTCCATTTTCATAGCTAGCCGCTTGCGTATTTCTTCGCATAGCCCTGCTGTATTCTTTCTGAGATCATTGAACTGCCTACGTGAGATGAGGGTAGGTAGCTTGTCCTTATACTCTTGTAGCCTATACTCAAACAACCACTTCTCGCTGTTAATGCTTTCTGACTCTGCTGCTGCCAATGATAATGCCACAACTTCTAAGTCCGAGAACTTTGGAATTGGACCACGACGAGGGATATTGCCATATTCATTAACGAGATTTTCGGAAAATAGCTTGCATATCTCAAGGATTTTGACGAATTTTGTATAAAGGTTGTGCATATTTTGGCTTGAACTTATTGATTTTTACACTACTAAGTTACTAAAAACCAACGATATGTGCAACTTTTTAAGCATATTTGTTGGACTATTTAATTCCGCCAACAAGTTATTTCTACTCTTTTATAAGATGTGCCAATTTAGGGTCTGACTTGATACGTTCTGTTTCATTTTTCACAAGAGATAACACTTCTTCTTTAACACACTTATAGTTGGCTTCGATAGTCTCTTTGAGATTATCGGAGCCATCTTCGTTTTGGAACTCGGCTATGACTGGAATGGGGCGATAGGCTTTCATTTCAGCAGAGACTTTGGCAATATCCACCACAATCTCTGCATGGAATATCTTTTGGTCGATACGTTCATCAAAATTGTCAGACACTGCACCCACGAACATTCCTTGTGTGAGATTGCTGATTTTGGAAGCCGGGATAAGGCTGTCCATTTGTGTGGAGATAGACGTAGACTTATCGTTACGGTTAATGGTCATAGACTGCCGCTGCTGCAGAACCTTACCAAAGCGTTCGGAAAGCGTCTTGGCAGTTTCTCCTACTACCTGCCCGCTGAACACATTTCCTACTGTATTCTGAATTACTTTGCTCTCCTTATCTCCATAGTCTCGTGTAAGCTGAGAGAAGTCCTGAAAGCCCAAACATACCGCTACCTTGTTGCTTCGGGCTGTGGCAATAAGATTATCCAAACCACGAAAGTAAATGGTAGGCAACTCGTCTATAATCACCGAGGATTTGAGTTGTTTCTTCTTGTTGATGAGCTTCACGATACGGCTATTATAAAGACCAAGTGCAGCCGAGTAGATATTCTGGCGGTCGGGGTTGTTTCCGACAACAAGGATTTTTGGCTCATTAGGATTATTGATATCAAGCGAAAAGTCATCGCCCGTCATCACCCAATAGAGAGCAGGACTTATCATACGGGATAGCGGTATCTTGGCAGAAGCTATCTGTCCCTGAAGCTGGTCTTGCGCTCCTCCCTCCCAAGCATCCATGAAAGGAGAAAGGTAGTTTGCAAGCTCATCGTAGGAAGTGAGTATTGGGAATATCTGTGCGTAGGGGCGGTTCAGGAACTCAATGGCGTGAGGGAAGGTACAATACTTCCCATTCCCATAGATTTTGAGGAACCAGATAATGGCGGCGAGCAAGATTATTGGAGACTCCACAAAGAAGTCCCCTTGCTTCTGTATCCACGAACGGTTAAGGTTGAGCATAATCGTATAGGCACTCTCGTATGCATCCGATATATCCGTCATAAAGTCAGGATTGATGGGGTTGCAACGATGACTCTTGCGAGGGTCGTCAAAGTTGATAACATAGAATTGGGGCTTTACTCCGTAAGCGTCCAAATGATGGAGCAAGTGATTGTAGGCAATCTCTGAAAGGTCAGGGAACTTGTAATCGTAGATATACATCGCAAAGCCTTTCTCTATCTGCTGCTTGATATAGTTGTTTACGATAGCGTACGACTTGCCCGACCCCGGGGTACCGAGCACCATAGAGGCACGGAATGGATTGACCACATTGATCCAACCCTTGTTCCATTTCTTTTTATAATAGAACCGTGTGGGCAAATTGACGGAATACTTATTCTGCATCAGCCTTGTTTCCTGCATAAAACTCTCGTTTTCTGTGTTGAAAACATCATCCATCAAATTGTTCTTCAGTAGTCGGCTCATCCATACGCCACCCATCAAGAGACAGATATAGCCCACGGAGAGCGTAAAGATATAGAGTGAAGCTGCACCCACTTTTCCTATCGGCAGAGCTAGCACCCACCAGTTAAGGAAAAAAAATACAAAGCCTGAGAAAAGCACCGTCCAAATCTTTGGCCACGTGATTTTCTCTTCCTTTACCCCTTTCGTTCCCAAACAAGAGAGGGCAAGAAACACCACACAAAAGAGTTTCGTCCAGAGGATGGACGAGAACAAGCCCGTAGTCCGCTCAAAATTCATCAGTATTTTATTGATGATGCCCAATGTGAAATGCCATTCTTGGAATGCCTCGTAACAGAACCAATAACAGTTGGCAAGTAGGAATATCACGGAAATCCCCCGCATAAAATCCATTATCTTGCCCAATGCCCTTAAATCATCTTCCTGTGCCATAATCGTATTGTTGTTTAATCGTTGTTTGAATACTGTTTGTTTATCGTTTACTTCGTCTGAGTTTGACCTTATTTGCTTTTCGGAGCTTGCGTTGCCAAGTCGCCTCCTTCCAATCATCATTACCCGTTGGGGCGAAAGGTTCGCCAACAAGTTCCTCCATGAGTTCATCGATGATATTGTCGCTTTCCTCCATGTTCGGCTGCATCGGCAAGACAATGTTGGTTTGTTCGGAACGTAAGGACGGATTGCCATACAGCGTTTCGTCCAAGAAGGGATTATGATTAGGATTGTCGAAGTAGGCATTAAACGCATTGGCGGCATATCCCTTGCCCAATCGTGAGCCATTAAGAGCAACGCCCTCTTTATCATCAATGAATGTGATACCATAGATGCGTCCGCTCTCATTCTTTCGGATAACCGTTCGCAAGCCTTGTTCCTCCATTCGTTGTTGCAGAGCTTCCTCTGTTTGAGGGGAAGTACGCATAACTTGCAGGACTTTCTCTCTTACGGCAGGTATCAACGGTTTGATGCCTTGCTTGGATTTCTGTATCCTATTCTGTAGGGCAGTATAGCCCACACCACGACCGATGTCCGAGGCATGGATGGGTGTACTTATTTTGTTGCCTTTGTCATTGGTCGGGACATAGACAAGTCCATCGTATTTCTTCCCTCGAAACTCCGTCTTGACTTCTTCCACTGCAAGATTGTATGCGGAAAGAATAGCGTTCAGCTCGCCCAATGAACAGAAGCGGTAATGCTTCAGAACCCTGCGGACAACGCTTGCCACTTGCTCCTTGATATTTCCTTTTGTGGTATCTATCTTGGGCGTTTCTATTACCGCTTTTTCATTAACTTTTGAACTTGGAATCAAGTTGTATTTTCGCTCCAAGGCATCAGTAATCAGCTTACTTCTTTTGCCCTCGAACTTGTCATTGATTTTTCTTCTATTACTATCTACCCGAAGCGATACGATATGTATATGCTCACGGGCGATGTCGTTATGCTTGAACACGATGTAGGGTTGCTTGCCATAGCCGAGTGCTTCCATATACTCCTTGGCAATCTGCGCAAGAAGTTCATCAGAGAGTTTCTCGTCCGGGTGTGGATTGAGCGAACAATGGAACACCATCTTTTTTGTTCGGAATTTCTCAGGAATAACTGCTTGCATATCGGCAAATACTTCAGCCATCGTATAAGTTCCCTCTTTGTTTTGAAACAAGCCTTGGGCAAGGAGAATGCTTGCTTCCCCTTTCTCCACCTTTTTGAAGTTGTAGCCGATAGCCCCTCCAAGGTTTTCCGTTGCAGAAATCTTCGCTATCATTTTTTGCGGTAATCTATGGTAAGACTGATAGCCTGCTCCTGCAAGACAATGATTTGAGCAGACAATTTCTCCAACCTTTCAAGTAGGATTTGTGCCGTCTTCACGCTGTGATAACTGTTGATGGCACGCATGGTTTGGTTATACAGCACGCCAATCTTATGGATTTGTGCCGTCAATTCTGAGAGCTTCCGGTAATATTCCACTGCGGATTTATCCACCGTAATCACCTTGAAACTCTCTCCAAGAATGCGAGCGCGTACGAAATCCGACTTTGTTTTTGCTCCCGAACGCTGAAACAAATCTATCGCTCGTTGCTGGTCTTTGGGGTTGGGCAACCGTACATGCCAGTTGTCCCAACGTGGCTTTTCTGCCGTCTTTTGTTCTGAACCGTGTTCCGTTTCCTTTTTCATATTCGTTTTGGCTTCTAATTACGACTTTGGAGTAATTTACTCCCCCCTTCGGGGCAAGGGTCTTTGTGGTACAAACGGCTGTTTGTGTTACAAAGACACACCTTGCCAATATCAAGAGTTGATACGATTGAAGTATCCACCCTTTTGGGGTGTCTGCTTCGGGACGTTACCTCCATGTATTATTCTCGCCTGCAAAGTTACGGCAGATTTTCAAATATCTCATTATCAGAGATATTCACTCTTTTTCCTCGTATTTCCCTGCACTTCATCGCTGTAATAAAATCAGCAGAAATATCATTTATTTTGCAATCAGAACGAGCGAACAATGGTATGATAACACAAGCAAAAGATATATCATATTATCGCCTGCTTGCACCAAAGATGACAAGAAGGAACAATACATATTCATAACAATTTATTGTCATGACAAACTATTGTCAATACAACAAATTGTAAGAACTTGAAATCGTCCTTTTGGACTATCGCCCGAACCATACGCAGTCAGAGCAAACTGTCTGCTGATGACTCTTAATAATGAGAGAATATCCAAACATCAAATAGACAAATAATATGAACTAAGAAATTATCATTATGGAGAACAAAGAACAACGCCCCCTTTTTCTGGGCTTCTCTTCCCAAAAGGGAGGAGTGGGAAAAAGTACTCTTGCCGAAATCGTAAGCAGCATATTGTACTACGAGCAAGGCATCAACCTCTTCGTGATGGACTGCGACCTGTCGCAAGACTCTTTCTACAAACTGAGGGAACGTGAGAAAAGTATCGTTCAGGAGAGCGAAGAGCTTTCCAAATCCATGCAAGAGTACTTTCATCACCTTGGCAAAAAAGCATACAGAATTTACAAGTCTGCACCCAAGGAAGCCGTCAGGACTGCACGAAGTAAAATCGACGGTATCAGCAACGAGAAGTACCAGTTGGTTATATTTGATTTCCCGGGACATGCTGGAACAACCGAACTGATGGAACTGTCCCTTCAGATGGACTATATCCTTTCTCCGATTGAAGCCGATATTCAGTCGCTGGTTTCATGTCTGGCATACGCCAAGACTATCACGGAGATTGGAGTTTCGATGTCCGACTCTCGGATAAAGGACATTATCCTGTTCTGGAACAAGGTGGACAGAAGAGTAAGGAACATCATCATCGA